>Ga0194112_10005064_pt1 | contig 17826 bp, 13 predicted proteins | sample TA2MahC400mmetaG_FD_146191 | JGI IMG/M metagenome (GOLD analysis project Ga0194112, IMG submission 146191) | Freshwater microbial communities from Lake Tanganyika, Tanzania - TA2015016 Mahale Deep Cast 400m | ecosystem: Environmental > Aquatic > Freshwater > Lake | place: Tanzania: Lake... | reverse complement strand
CGCTCGAGGGAGCCTTGCCACGACCGTCGCATGCTTGGGCAGCAAGGCGGCGCTCCTCGGGCGAGATCGCGGGGGAGACGAGGATTCCACACGTGTACAGGTGTGGAATCCTCCTTCCCCATGGCGGAGCGGGCGCTCGAGGGAGCCTGGCCACCACCGTCGCATGCTTGGGCAGCAAGGCGGCGCTTCTCGGGCGAGATCGGGGGGGAGACGAGGATTCCACACCTGTACAGGTGTGGAGTCCTTTCTCCCCATGAGAGGCAACGGCGCGCAAGCGACCGCCCTGTCCGGAACGGACCACGCCCCCACGGTTTCTTGACGCGCTCGTGGCACGGTGGTAGACTGCCCTCCCGCTCGCTGCATGGCCGTGACACGGGCAGCGTCGGCCGCCCAGACCCATCGCTCCCCGATGCGGACGGGGCTTCGGATAGGTCGAAAGGAGGAATCCTGTGGTTGCCAGAGCTCTGGTGGCGCTCAACTTCGCACTGGCCAGCGCGTTGGCTGACCTCGCAGCGGAGGAAGAGGTCAACCAGGTGATGGAACGGGGTTGGGCCAAGTTCAAGGAGCGCGACAACGCGGGGGCCTTGGCCGAGGTCTCAACCGCAATCGCGCTCCAGCCCAACGACCCGCTGCTCTACGTCGTGCGCGGCGTCACCCATGCGATCCAACGCGACTACGACAAGGCCCTGGCCGACTTCAACGAGGCGATTCGTCTCAACCCCAAGTCGCACGATGCGTATGCCATGCGTGGCCTGCTCTGGATCGAGACGGGCGACAGGGAGAAACCGACTCCTGAGGCTGACAAGGCCATCGAGCTGAAGCCGGACGCCGTCTTCAGCTACGACGTGCGGAGCGAGGCGAGAAGGCTGTTGGACGACTTCGAGGGCGCCATCGCCGATGCCGACCGGGCGCTCGACCTGAAGCCGAACTGGGACCTGGCGCTGAGACGTCGCGGCATGGCAAGGCTAGCGAAGGGGGATAGCCAAGAGGGCATTGCCGACCTCGGCGCGGCAGCCACAGCGGACCCCACCAATGCCGAGTCCTGGTTCTGGCGTGGGGTGGCCCACCATGATCTGCGGAACTGGAAGGAGGCTCTGGCCGACTTCCGGCGCGCCAACGAGATTGGCGGCTGGGAATGGTCGCTGCTGCGCACCTGGGTCGTGCGCTCCAGGCTTGGCGAGCGCGTCGGCGCGACAGGGGAGTTGCGGGCCGGACTCAAGGCCGCGAGAGCGAAACTGCGGCCTGGCTGCAATGTGGCCGCAGACTGGGCGCACGAGATTGGCCGTTTGCTCCTGGGCGAGGTCACAGAGGCCGATCTCCTCGCGTCCGCGACCGGGCCGACGAAGGCGGCGACCGCCAACAAGACCATGGAGGCCTGCTACTTCGCAGGCATGCGGCGGCTGTTCGAAGGTGACAAGCCCGGGGCCGTCGCCCTCCTCCGCAGCGTCCTGCGGGCCGACAACCGCTCCTACTCGGAATATGGCAGCTCTCTGGTTGAGCTTCAGGAACTCCTCCTCGGCATGCATGTGGCTCCCTGGACGGAACAGGGGCCTGCGCCGAAGCGCGCCGCCGGCCTTCGCGTCACCCGGATCCTCGACGGCGGCCCCGCCCAGGTGGCTGGCCTCAAGGATGGCGACATCCTCGCCACGCTGGGCGGGAAGGAAGCTGCCCTTCCGGAACTGCGCCGAGTCCTCATCGAGGCCGAGCGCGGCTCGAAGCTCCCCGTGGAATTCCTCCGCGGCGAACAGAGGGCGGTCGCCTCCCTCATTGCCGGCCCCTGATGCTCTTCAGCTCGCCCTTGTGGCCTGCTGGCTTGCCGGGGCTCTTCTCCGTGTGCTCCGTGTCTCCGTGGTGCGCCCTAGCCGCGGTGGGAGGCGGCCTTGGCGGCGCGGCGGCGGGCGCGCCAATGGCGGAGGAGGGAGGTGGCGTCGAGGCGCAGGACCACGCCGTCGGCGGGCTCCAGGCGCAGGCGGATGGCGTTGTTGAGGACGCGCTGGCGCTTGCCGCTGATGAGGTCGAGGGCGCGGCGGAAGCGGGCGAGGCCACGACTCACCCGCAGCTTGGCCTCCTGAACCGCCCCCGAGGTGTTGAAGGCGCAAAGGAACCAGGTGTCGTGGTCGGCGGTCAGGAGCCGCGCGCATACGCTGGGCGATGAGGTGAAGACGCGGGGCTTGACCCTGGCAAGGGCGAGGGAGTCGAGGATGACCTGTGCGGAGCGCTTGTCGGCCTTGGCGCCGCAGCCGCGCGAGGGATGGGTGCCGATGAGGCGCGCGGCGCCTGAGCCGAAGGCGTGGTCCACGATGGCCGCGGCGCCGTCGGGGAAGGTGGCCTTGACCCTGCCCGTGGCGGCGGCGAGGGGCTCGCGGCAGCCGGAGCAGGGGTAGGGGCCGCGGCGGCCGGTGAAGGTGGGCACGTGGTCGGCGGCGAGGGGTTCGGGCGCGTCGAGCGCCTTTGCGCCGAAAACCGCGTCGAGGCCGTGGAGGGGGGTCAGGCGCGCGGTGCGGCCACGCTCGTCGAAGCGGGCGAGGCCGGCCTCGGCCACGAGGCAGCCGCCGCCCTCCACGTAGCGGCGCAAGGCATCCGCCGTGGCCGCGCTCACGGCGAAGGGCATGGGCAGGTAGGCGAGGGGGTAGCGGGACAAGGCGTCGGGCGGGGCGAGCTCCACGTGCGCGCCCCGCGAGCCGAGCGCGTACCGCGCGTCCTGAAGCGCATCCCAGTAGCTCGTCTGGCTCGGCGTGTTCGCCCAGAACTCCGCCGCCTCGCTCAGCACGACGACGGCGGCATCCGCCGGGCAGGGCCGCGCGGCGGCAAGGTCGGGGTGGCGGGCGAGGAGGGCGTCGAGCCGCTCGAGCTCCCTCAAGCGCGGGCTGGGCGAGCCGTCGGGCAGCGCCAGCCCAGGCTCCACGCTTCCCTCCGGGTGGAGGTCAGGCCGCCAGGCCTCGTAGACCAGCGTGGCGTCGGGCGCGAGCAGGCTGCTCCACGACTGGAGCCGCACCTGGGCCGCGGCGTGGGCTGGCAGGCCGATGATCCAGGGGCTCCGGCCCCAGGCGAAGGCCCGCGTGCGGTCAGCCACTTCGTGTGGCAACAAGCCGGAGGCCAGGCACGCCCATTGCCCCCCTGCCGCGTGGAGGCCGGCAGAGCCAGTAGACACGGCCCAGGGATTCTGGACGGTGAAGGGGGCCAGAACGGCCAGGCCGGGGGCCTCTTGGTGGACGGCGCTCGCCCACGAGCGGGCCTGTTCGCCCTGGAGGCAGGCCGCGTGGCCGCCGCGAACGGGCATGGCCACCACCTTCAGCCCGTGTCTTGCGGCGAGCCCCATCTGGCGCAGCAGCGACGCCAGGCCGCGCTCCCCCTCGAAGGGCGTGGGGAGCACGACCACCTCGAAGCCCGCGCGGGCGATGGCCGCGTAGTCAGGCTCCCACTCGTTCTCGGGGGGCGGGACGGAATGGTAGTAGCGGACGCCGCGGTGGGGCATGAATGACCTTAGTGCGGGCCGCGGCCGCAACTGAAGGGGACGATTGGATGGGTGGATGATTGGATGGTTGTCAGACACCCATCCACCCATCCATTCATCCACTCATCCCCGCTGACACGCGCGCCAGGCTACAGCTCAACGGTCCCCTCAAAGACCTCTTCGGCTGGGCCGGTGAGGTAGACGGAGCCGTCGTCGGCCCATTCGAGCTCGAGGTCGCCGCCGAGGAGGTGGAGGAGGAGACGGCGGTCGGTCTTGCCGTTGAGGACGCCTGCGACGCAGGTGGCGGAGGCGCCGGTGCCGCAGGCGAGGGTCTCGCCCGAGCCGCGCTCCCAGACGCGCATCCTGGCCTCCCCTGCGGAGAGGACCTGGACGAACTCGACGTTGGTCCGCCGCGGGAACGCCCGATGGCGCTCGATGAGCGGGCCATAGGTGGCGACGGGGAACATGTCCGTGTCGTCCACGTAGACCACGCAGTGGGGGTTGCCCATCGAGACGGCGGTGATGCGGAAGATGGAGGTGCCCTGGCCGGGGACCTCGACTGCGAGGTCCTCGCGGACAACCGGGCAGTCGGGGCCTATCATCGGGATGCCGCCGCGGCTGGTGTGTGGGAGGCCCATGTCGACGCGGACGCGGCGCGCCTTGCCGCCGTCGGCGTAGATGCGGACGACGCGGATGCCGGCGGCGGTCTCGATGCGCGCCTCCTCGCCCGCGACCAGGCCGCGGTCGTAGAGCCACTTGGCGAAGCAGCGGATGCCGTTCCCGCACATCTCGGCCTCCGAGCCGTCGGCGTTGAACATCCGCATCCTGTAGTCGGCCTGGGTCGAGGGGAGGATGAGGATGATGCCGTCGCCGCCGACCCCAAAGTGGCGGTCGCTCAGGCGGCGGGCCAGGGCCGGCGGGTCATCAAGCCCTGGCCCGAGCGAAGTCGAGGGCTCCCGCTCGCGGCAGTCAATATAGATGTAGTCGTTCCCGCAGCCGTGCATCTTCACGAAGGGGATTCGCATGTCGCCGCGCTCCTTCTCAAGAGGCGGCCGGCATTATAGGCGGGGGCGCGAGCGGAGTCAAACGGTGGACCCTTCGGGAGTGTGGCCCCCAATCCTGGTAACGTCCTTCGGCGCCGAAGCTCCAAACGGAGCGTACTATATCAGCCCAGGGCGAAGCCCTGGGAAAGGGCGGCCGGTAAGGTCAGCCCTGACAGGGCGTACTATCTGGTCCCGGCGCCACATCCTGCCTACCGCGGCTAGTACGCCCCTACAGGGCTGAATCTGGCCCCTCCCCTCTCCCAGGGCTTCGCCCTGGGCTGTTATAGTACGCCCCTGTTGGGGCTGCGGAGTAGTTCACCAGAATTGGGGGCCATACTCACCCTTCGGGAATGCCGCGGAAAGCCCGCACCCAAGCTGCTCGCTGGCGGGCGTGGCGACACGCGGCTCGCGTGTCGAAGACGGGACAGGCGAGCCGCCCGTCCCTACGACTTTCCGCAACGGACACTCAGTAGCCTCGCTCGCGTCGTCTTCGGCTCTGCTCGGTGAGGAACTCGCGCTCGCGGCGCGACAGGGCGTCGAAGCCCTCGCGGGTGATCTTGGCCAGGAGGTCGTCGAGGCGCCGCTCGTCGGCCGCGCGGCGGCGGGCCTCGCGTTCGCGCTGGCGGTCCCCCACGCTGTCGAAGTACTGGGCCAGCCGCGGCCCGAGGCGCCAGTGGAGGAAGCCGTAGAGCGCGCCGCCCAGGTGGGCCGTGTGCGCCACGCCGTCCGCGTAGGCCGTCACGCTGTAGAGCAGGTCGAGCGCTATCGCCCCGAGTGCGAACCACTTGACCGCCATCGGGATGAAGTAGAAGAGGTAGATCGTGCGGTTCGGGAAGTGTATGGCGTAGACGACGAGGACGGCCATGACCGCGGCGGAGGCGCCGATGGCCGGGCTCTGGGCCCTGGCCAGGTACTGGGTGACCGCGAAGGCCACGCCGCCCGCGGTGCCCCCGCCGAGGTAGAGCGCCAGGAAGCGCCAGCGCCCCAGCATCCACTCCAGCTCCGTCCCGAACCAGTAGAGGAAGAGCATGTTGATGATGATGTGAAGGATGTGGTCGGCCAGCGTGCTGTGGAGGAACATGTAGGTGAAGACTTGCCAGACGTGGAGGCGCTCGACGACCTGGCGCGGCACGACGCCCAGGTATTCCGCCAGGTCCACGCCGTGGGCCTGCTTGAAGTACAGTTGGGCGATGAAGACGGCCACGTTGGTGACGATGAGCCACTTGACGGCGGAGCTGAAGCGCGGGAAGGCGACGCGGCGCTCCTCGGCCTCCCAGGTCTTGCGCCAGGCGTGGCCCGCGGTGCGTCTCATGGCGACCCTTCTCAGTTCCGGCGTGGGCCGCGGCCGCGGCGGCCGCGCCGACCCTCACGCCCAAACGAGTTTGGGCGTGGCACCCACCGGAGTAACGCCTGGGTGCCACGCCCAAGCGACGCTTGGGCGTGTCTCGGGCAACGACCGTCCCCTCACCCCCAAACAAGTTTGGGCGTAGCACCCACCTGAATAAGGCAACGGCCCGCCGCGAGCAAGGTCGGGGCGGGCCGCTGGAGCCCGAGGTCGGAGTTGAACCGACAACCTCAGCTTTACGAAAGCCGTGCTCTGCCGATTGAGCTACTCGGGCCGGCAATGAGCTTCGCCTATGATACCGCTATCCGCGCCGAAAAGCAAGTCATGGAGTGCTAAGGAGGTACTTCGGGCGCGATGAGCACTGCCCCCAGGTATGGTATCGTACTTCGGCTGCGAAGCTCCGAACGGAGCGTACTATATCAGCCCAGGGCGAAGCCCTGGGAGAGGCGAGCGGGCCAGTTCAGCCCTGTAGGGGCGTACTACCCGCCCTGGGCAGGATGCGGCGCCCGGAACCGCATAGTACGCCCTTTCAGGGCTGGCGTGCCTGCCCCGTTGCCTCCCAGGGCTTCGCTCAGGGCAGGCTCTGGGCTGTTATACTAAGGGGAGCACATAATGGTTTACACTCCGCCAAGGCCCCAGGTTTGTAGTGCGGCCTTCAGGCCGTTCCGCGAAGAACGGGCTGAAGCCCGCACTACAAACGCGTGTAAACTGTTTTGTGCTCCCCTTAGTAGTACGCCCCTGTAGGGGCTCCCGAACCGCCGCCCACAACCGGGGCCATGTTCGGGCCCGATACCGAGGTTGCGCTCCGGGTGGGAGGGAGTATAATCGCGCGGGGTAGTCCCCAGCGGGGCCTGGGGCGTTCCGCCCTCGGCCTCAACCAAAGACGACAGAGGACAGACGACAGACGACAGCAAGTAGGGCGTGCATGCTTGCACGCGGAGCGGAAGCACCCTCACCCTCGCCCTCTCCCCGAGGGAGAGGGGATGGAGCCGGAAATGTGCTCATGAAAATAACACCTTCACGGACAGTAGCACAGTACGGCCGATGAGGCTTCAGGAATGAGCGCGGAACAAGGCATCGCGGTCTGGGGCGGACGGGCGGCGGCCCTGGCGCTCTGGGTGTTGGCCCTCGACGGACTGGGGCGGGCTGGGGAGACTCCGCCCGGGAAGGTGCCGCTCGCCCTCGACCTGCCCAAGCCGCACTTCATCGGCACGCCGATCAACCTCAAGAGCCCGAACCTCGAGAAGCCGCGGCCCGGCAAGCGCCCCGACCTCCTGGTTCCCGCTGGCGTGACCAACCTGGCGCTCAAGAAGCCCGTCACGGCCAGCGACACCGCGCCCATCATGGGCGAACTGAGCCAGGTGACGGATGGCGACAGGGACGGGGTGGAGGGGAGCTACGTTGAGATCGGCCCGGGCAAGCAGTGGTTCCAGGTTGACCTCAAGGACCGCTGCCAGCTCTTCGCCATCGTCGTCTGGCACTATCACGCCCAGGCGCGCGTCTACCACGATGTCATCGTCCAGGTCTCCGACGACCCGAAGTTCGCCCGCGGCGTCCGCACCCTCTACAACAACGACCACGACAACTCGGCCGGCCTCGGCGTCGGGAAGGAGAAGGAGTACATAGACAGCCACGAGGGGCTGCTCGTTGACGCCGCGGGCGTCGAGGCGCGCTACGTGCGCCTCTGCGGCAACGGCAACACGGAGAACGACCTGAACCACTGCACGGAGATCGAGGTGTACGGCAAGAAGGCCCCAGCCAACTGATCGAGTGTTCGTAGTGCGGACTTCAGCCCGTATCCTCGCGGGCACGCCGCCAATCCAAGATACGGCCTAAAGGCCGCACTCCAAACCGGGACTTTCCGCAACAGGGACTGCATACGGCCTGAAGGCCGCACTACGAACCCCTGGAAGGAGGCGCTGGCAATGACACGGCAGACTCGACGCGCGTTCCTGCGTAGCACGGCGGCCGGTGGAGCTGGGCTGGTCGTCCTCGCCGGGGGGCGCGCCGCGCGGACATATGCGGCCAACGGCAAGCTCAACGTCGCCCTCATCGGCGTGGGCGGGCGCGGCAGTTGGTTCGTCGAGCGAATCCCCAAGCTCGAAACCGTCGTGGCCATGTGCGACGTGAACGAGAGCAAGGCCGGGAAGGCCTACGAGAAGTTCCCCGACGTGCCGAAGTTCCACGACTTCCGCGTGATGCTCGACAAGATGGGGAAGCAGATTGACGCGGAAGGAGCACGGCGGCGCGCTCATCGTCGGCTCGAAGGGAATGCTCCGCGCCAACGAACACAACGGCGGAATCTTCCTCTACCCCGAGGACAAGTTCCCTGGCGAGCCCAAGGCGCCCCAGCGGCTCCCCAACTCGCAGGGCCACGAGCGCGACTGGCTCGCGGCCGCCCGCGGCGGGGCGCCCATTGCCAGCAATGGGCTCCCGACCCTCTCCAACTTCGCCAACACCGGCCCCTTCATCGAGCTCCTGATGCTCGGCAACGTCGCCACCCAGTTCAAGGAGGAGCTTGAATACGACCCCCTGGAGGGCACGATAGTGAACAATGCCGAGGCCGACGCCGTGGCGCACCCCGAGTACCGCCAGGGCTGGTCGCTGTAAGCCATGCCCTCCTGAGGGCTCAAATACCTATCAAGAGAAGAGAGAGAGTACAGCCTCTTCGAGCTGGCCCTGTTCCTCCGGTTCCAGATCATTCGTGGAACGCGCGTTCGCTCGCACGGCGTGTGCGGTCTTGGACAGGCCCGCTATGCGCGTGTGGGTAGGGTTTCTGGGGTGGAAGAGCGGGATTCGGACGTAGCGGAACGGCGTGCTGCTGGTCTGCTTGCCGACGAGGAAGCCGCCCAGGACCCGACGCATGTGCTTCGAGTTGAGAACCCCGCAGACGTAATGCGCTTCGTCCTCGTCCTCCGTGGAGAGCATGTAGAGCTTGTGGTCAGGCACAATGACTCTGTTCGGCAGTGGCGAGGAGGCATGCAGGCCAACGACGGCGGCGCGGAATTCCCTGGGGTTCTGGATCTCCATCCAGGCCACCTTGAAGTGGCTGAACGTGTACGGCCCAACGTCGTAGATGGCATAAAAAGGCCGATGGCGTTGGTAACGCCTGTAGGATGAGCGATTCCGCAGCGGGACCTCGTTTCGCTGCAGATACTCATAGGCGCGGGGGCAACGAGCTCGGAATTCGCGCGCTTCTTCCATGTGGTCGTAGTGCTCATTGGGGACCAGGATATGCCAACCTGCCGTGGCATAGCAGAACCGGCCCAGGTCCCTGCCACGGATCAAGGGGTAGAGGAGTCCCGCCTCGATCCACATGCCTGCCGTTGTCACTATGCCCTCTGACTTGGCGCCGCCCAGCTCGGCCTGGCTGAGCGTGCGAATCTTCGCAAGGTCTCGGTCGGCATCGTAGGCGAGGACCTTCACCCAGTAGACGCGCGAGAGATCCGTGGTGGTCCCCTTATGCGCTTGCTCAAGATACGGAGAGCGCCCGCGGAACCGGGGGATGGCTTCGATGTCGGCAGCCGAACCCGTGAATAGCGGGCTCCCGACCTCGGTAATTGGCACTGCCCGCAATTCCTGCCTCAAGGTGCGGTCGAGCACCTGCTCCAGAGAATGGGACGTCTCGACCCGTGGCCCATTTGCCCTGCGGGTCCAGACGGTGTAAGGCACCCCCGAAGCTGGATAGATCGGTGCTGTCTCCTGACCTTCGTCGCCCTTGCGCGCCACGAGCAGCGAGGTCTCATTTCGGGCATCAGGGAACGGGTTGAGCGCCACCAGGTCGTCGATGCTCTCTGGGAAAATCGGTGTGCCTTCAGGAGGAGGCAACCGGAACTTGCGAAACCCTGTGGCAGAGTCGGTCTTGTAGACCGTTGCGGTCAGGAGAAAGCCAATCTTGCCTCCGGGCCGCAGCCAGTTGTCTACGGCCGAGTACGTCATCACCGTGGAAATGTCGCTCTCGATCCCGCCGGCATAGCCTCTTCCGGAGACCAGCCCATAATGAGTGCAGAATGCCTTACAGCGGCGCCGATATGCTGTTGGCAGCCTGCTCCATCGAACCCAAGGCGGGTTGCCGACGATGAAGTCGGCCCCTGAAACTGCCGCCGAAGCGAAGTGGTTCTTCACGATTCGGCACCAGATCTCATTCCATCCGCGTCCCTCAAGCTCCTCTACCGTCCCATAGAACTCCGCCAAGACCTCCTCCTCCTGAGACCCGATCAGAGAAGCCACCGCGGGGTCCCCATGCACGGCTTCCATGAATGCGGGGAGTCCGCCGCGCCCGGCGATATGCCGTTCAGCCAGCAGCAGAACGTTCCCGATCACGCCCGAGCGCACCAGGCTTTCCGGAAGCCGGATGGTCCTGTCGCCGACCTCGGTGTCCAAGGTATAAGCCAGGCAGTCAATCCCATGTGCTTGCTCCCTCAAGGGGACGTTGATCGAATCGCAGAGGTAGACGGGGATCTCCAGAGGGCCACCGTATTCGGTCAGGTGCTCCGCCAGGGCTAGGAGGTAGTTCGCTCTGGCAGAGATGACGGCCAGGGGGTTAAGGTCGAAGCCCTTGATCTGGTTCCTGACGCGGGACACGATCTCCGATGCGGGCAGACCGCGCCTCGCTGCCTGCTTGAGGAAACGTTGGATGGCTAGGATGAGGAACGTTCCACTGCCGCAGGCAGGGTCCAGGACCTGAGCGTGAAGGTCCCCGCGATAGCCCACCCTGTCCAAGACGACTTCCGCAAGCCAATCAGGGGTGTAGTACTCACCGAGGTCGTGCCGAATCTCCTCGTCAATGACGTTCGAGTAGAAGACCTTGAGCAGGTCCCTGCACCGGCTGGGGTTGAGCTTCGGTGTCGCCGGCTCATAGTTGCGGAAAACCTCGACGATGCGGCGCAGAGCCGCCTCGAGGTTCCCGTCGAACTGCTGTAAGTACCAGACGAAGAAGTCGCCCTCCAAGAAGTTTGCGATACCGAGGTCCCGGTAGACGCGGCCATCCTCCAGTTGGCGCAGCTCGGCCAGGAACCCGCGGCCGTTCTCGGCGTGCGCTAATTTCTCAAGAAAGGACTCGCTCCCCCAACGTCGGCTGGCCGTCAGCAACTCGGCGGTCAGCAGCTTCACAATCAGAGCGTAGTATGTGTGAAGGCAGAACAAGATCGCCGCGGGGTCTTCCCGACGGGGCAGGCCGAGCCTCTTGGCCCACGAGGCAAGCGCTGGGACCTGCCCCAATTCGTAAGTGGAGACCTGCTCGAACATCCTCCTCCATTCGCGGAAGAGCATGTTCGTACGCGGGGTCGGCTTCATGAGATATTCAGCGAGGACCCGGATGCAATCCCTTGCCCAAGGCGTCTCGCGCCCAAAACCGCCCCCGAGCAGATATGGATCGAGAGGCTTGCGGTGCAGTGCCCGGTAGTACTGGACCCAGGTGGTCACGCTGAACTTGTTGATCGGACGCAGGGGCGTCCAATCCCATTCGCTCACGCCATCGAAAACCGCGAACGTGATGTGACGGCCATCGGTCAGCACCCCCACCCACCGGGCGGCTTCCGCGGGGTCCAGGGCGCCGCCCGATTCGCACAGCGGCCTGAGGTAGCCTGTGACAATCTTGGACTTGGCGTTGTGAACGCGCCATCCCTGCTGAAGAGCGCCAGGCGCCTTGTAGTCCAGCACGACATGCCCGAACAAGCTGTCGGGCCGCCCGCTGGAGGCGCAGGACCGGCTGAGGCTCTGGTCAACGATGGGGTCATAGGCGATATCGAATCGCGCCAGCGTTTCCCGCAGTAGTCCGTCAACCTCTCCCTGGAGCTTGAGCTCCGAACCCCCAGCGCGCCTGGCAGCGTCAGTGATTCTCGCAGCAAAATGCGCCATACCCTCCAGGCTATTCGTCATCGCACGTCTCGCTTTGGGTGGATCCGTCGCCTTCCTGCACGGAGGCCTACGGCTTCCTGCTGGAAGGCCTTGGGGAGCGTCGAGGTACAGCCGCCGCAACGGCTCTCAGGATAGGCTTTCCGGGAAGGGAAGTCAAGGCCGCTTTCGGTACGGCATGGTGCGAAGGCACAGTCCACAAGAATATCAACGGATGCCGGGGCACACGTTCCGCAAGGAGGGATTGACTCTCCTGCCCGGCGGGCAGTAGAATCACGGACGAGTTGTGGAAAGTGCTGGCATAGCCCCCTTGGTGAAGGAGGATACAGGAGTGAAGAGCTCGCTCTCTCGGCGCCAATTCGTCCGCACCGCCGGCCTCGGCACTGGCGCGCTCGTGCTTGGCAGCGGCCGGGCCGCGCGGACATATGCGGCCAACGGCAAGGTCAACGTCGCTCTCATCGGCGTGGGGGGAAGGGGCAAGTGGTACGCCGACGTGATGTTCAAGCAGGCCAACGTGGTGGCCTTCTGCGACGTGAATGAGAGCAAGGCCCAGGCGGCCTGCAAGGACCACCCAAACACGCCCCTGTTCGACGACTTCCGCGTGATGCTCGACAAGATGAACAAGCAGATTGACGGCGTCATGGTTTCGACGCCCGACCACACGCACGCCACCGCCGCGGCGACCGCGATGCTGGCCGGCAAGCACGCCTTCGTGGAGAAGCCGCTGTGCGGCTGCGTCCACGAGGCCCGCAGGCTCCGCGAGCTCGCCGAGAAGCACAAGGTCGCCACCCAGATGGGCAACCAGGGCTCATCGGGCGGCCAGTTCCGCCGCGGCATCGAGCTGATTGAGGATGGCGTGCTAGGCGATATCAAAGAGGTCTACGTCTGGAACTCGGGCGGCGGGGTTGACTACAAGGAGCTGCCCCAGGGCGAGCAGCCGGTCCCGCCCTACCTCAAGTGGGACCTCTGGCTCGGCCCGGCCAAGGAGCGGCCGTTCAACGCCAAGTGGCTCGCCTGGCCCCACTGGCGCGAGTTCGGCACGGGGCAGATCGGCATGTGGGGCTCACACACCAACTACCTCACGTTCCTATCCCTCAAGGTCCTCGACCTCTGGCACGCCGATCCCGCGACAAAGCCGCGCATCAAAGTGCGGGCCGAGGCGTCCGGCATCAACCGCCTGTCGTTCCCCAAGTGGGAGAAGGTCCACTTCTCGATCCCCGCGCGGGGGAAGCTGCCGTCCTACACCCACCACTGGGTCAACGGCGGCTCCCCTGGCTGGAAGGAGAAGCTGGCCGAGCTGATCGGCCCCGAGAGCGACTGGCCGCCCCCCAAGGAGCCCGCGAAGGGCAAGGAGCCGAGGAAGCCCTGGTCCGACTTCGCCGGCGCGATGCTCCTCGGCACCAAGGGCCGGCTCCACTCCACCGGCCACAACTACACCATTGACCTCCTCCCCGCTAAGCAGTTCGAGGGAATTGACCTCGGCGGCCCGAAGCGCCTCACCCAGTCCCACGGCATGCCCGAGCCCGACTGGCTTCACCTGGCCCGCGACGGCAAGTGGACAGCCTGGTCGAGCTTCGGCAGTGCCGGCCCGTATATGGAGATGCTCCTCCTCGTCAACGTCGCCACCCAATTCGACGCCGAACTCGAGTACGACCCGCTCGAGGGCAAGATCACCAACCACGCTGAGGCCGACGCCTTGCTCCGCCGCCCCTACCGCGCCGGCTGGCCGCTGTGAGCGCTCTGTTCCGGCCTTGACAATCCGGCACTGGGCGGGTAGATTAGCTCCAGTAGCCTCTGCTCAGGCCTGTGGCCACGCCACTGATGAAGGTGAATGTGGGGTATTGTGACATGAGCACGCCTACCGCCTCGATCTTCGATCTGAGCCCATCGGAAAAGCTCCAGCTAGTCGAGGACTTGTGGGACGACCTCGCCGCAACTCCCGAAGCCGTCCCGGTTCACGACTGGCAGAAGGAGGAGCTTGACCGAAGGAAGGCCAACCTTGAGAAGCATCCCACTTCGGGCCTCACCTGGGAGGAGGTAAAGCGAAGAGTACGGGCGCGCCATGGCCGCTGAGTTGGTCTTCGCACCGGAAACCGAGGCTGACATCGCGGAAGCTCATGCGTGGTATGAGGGCCGGCGCGCGGGGCTGGGGGAGGAGTTCCTCAGTTGCGTGGACGCCTGCATAGAGAGCATTCGGCGCACGCCGAAGCTCCACGCCACCATTCACGCGGGCTACCGCCGCGCGCTCATTCGCCGCTTCCCCTATGCCGTCTTCTACGAGCACACGGAAACCACCCTGACGATCTACGGCGTCCTCCACACGTCCCGCAGCCCAGACACGTGGCGTCGCCGCCTGCCCTCGTAGCTGCAAGCGGCTCGCCTACATATTCGGACGATCCGCCGCCTGCCGCCGCCCCTACCGCCCCGGCTGGCCGCTGTGAGCGCTTTACGCGAGAACCGGTAGGGCTTGGCCTCCGGTGGGACGCCGCGCAGCTCCAACCGTCTCTTGGGGGCTTCCCGGAGACCGTGACCGCAGACATGGAGTGTCACCATGCCCACTGTCTTTGTGCTAGGAGCAGGGGCACCGATGGGGGCCACACCAGGAGGGACGAGATTCCCGAGCGTCTCTCAACTTCTGGAGCGGGTCCGCGAAGCGGTTTGTGGGAGGGACAACAGCCTCCTGCCGGCCCTGACCCTGTATCTGAACCGGTTCGCACCCGCGAAGAGCATGGGGGTTCCCACCGGGAAGCTACAAACCGACTGGGACAGAATCAATGTCGAGGATCTCTACGCGGCGATCGAGTTCGAGAGCCGCATCAGTGCTCACTTGATGCTGCCAAGTGGGGACAAGGGCTCAGGTACACGATTCTACCAGGAGTACTTCCCGGAGCCGTATCAGCAGGCGGTGACGCAGCTACTGCGCGGCCCGTATCGTGGTTGGATGGAGACGTGCTACTCCGCGCCCTACGGCAGCGAGGCGTTCCCCATGCTCTTCGACCCACCTCAGAGCAATGCTGCTTGGGTTTCGCCGGCACAGCACCGGATCACCCATCGAAGTTCAAGGTGCTGAAGCTCCACGGCTCAAGCAACTGGCACTTCCGTTACGTTCAAGGAAGTGGGGAGTCTGTGGCACTTCCTGGTTACCGACGGATTCCTGAACCGATGGGGGTGGGTAACTTCGTCCGGGACATCCGCGTGGCGTCCCTCCTGGTCACGGATAACTTCTTCAAGAGGGTTGTGGTCAAAGGGGAACCCGCCGGCTACTTCGAGCGGTTCATGATCCCTCCCAGCACGTACAAGGCGGAGTACAGTTTCTCCGCTGATTTCCTTCACGACCCACATGGAAACCCTTTGCCACTAGGAAGCTCGACCATGTGGCTTCCGCAGTTGTTGTACCGGCTCGCACTCCAGGCTCTCTTGGCCGCCGAAAGGGTGGTCTTCATCGGCTTCAGCATGGCGCCTGCCGACACGTCTATCCGGGTGCTTTTCCGCGCGGCAGCTGATACGAATCCGGGCCTGAGCCTTGTTGAGATCGCCGACCCCAACGATGAGGTCGAAACCCGCATCAGGGCCGTCATCCCGGGCGCGCGGAGCTACCGGCGGTTCAAGTGCTTTGGCGATCTGCTGGATGACTGGGGGGCGTAGCCTCTTGCCTGGCGAATGTCGGCTCAGGCACCCGCCGACAGGTGTGGCACTCGCCACCCTCGTGGGGGCAGCGTGGAGGTGCGGGGGCCGCAACAGCTCTCAAGACAGGGTCTCGGCGAGGGGGCATTGAGGCCTTTTCCGGCGGCGGGGGACAGGACTGGACAAGGTGGACGTTCTGGACAAGGTGGACGGGATGGGTGAGGCCTTTGCTGGTTTCAGCCCATTGTGTCCACGGGGTCCACTATGTCCACTGCGTCCACGCTCACGTCTGCGGGCGGCGGGGTGCGGCCTGTGGTTGTCAGCCACAAAGGGCCATGGGTTGAACCGGCCTTAGGCGATCATTTCCAGAGGGGGGAAAGTGATCGGCTGATCGCCTAACGCCGGGTGCGGGCCAGAAGTGCCAGGCTCCTGTGCATAAGCGCTTGTTCCGTGTACACCTATGGGTGTCAGGCACCGTCGCGGTCGCGCTGGTGACCCGCCCTTTCGCCCGACGATGCCCTCGGCACGAGCATGCGGTGCTGACGCAGGCGCTCGGCGTCGGTGCGGGCGACGGGGATGGGGCGGCCCTCGGGGTCAATGCCGGCGTGGAACATGGCCGTGGCCACGGTGCCAGGGGTGGGGATGAAGCACTGGACCTGTTGCGGGCGCCAGCCGCGGCGGCGCAGCCAGGCGGCGAGCGCCCGCATGTCAGCGTCCGTGCAGCCGGGGAAGGCGCTCATCAGGTAGGGCACGACGTATTGCTCCTTGCCCACCTGGCGCGAGATGCGCCCGAAGAGAGTGAGGAACTCCTCGAAGCGCGCGAAGGGCGGCTTGCGCATGAGCCAGAGCACGCGGTCGCAGGAGTGCTCGGGGGCGAGCTTGAGCTGGCCGCCGGTGAACTCGCCGACGAGGGCGCGGACGTATGCCTCGTCGAGCACCGCCACGTCGTGCCGCACCCCGCTTGCGGTGCGGACGTGTCGGACGCCCGGCAGCCTGGCGATGCTGCGGAGCAGCTCCGCCAGGGCCGCCTGGCCGGGCTTGAAGTGGCCGCAGATGCTGGGGTGGAGGCAGCTCGCGCGGCGGCAGCCGGCAGCGTCGGCTTCGCAGCGCGCGCCCCAGAAGTTCGCCGTAGCGCCCCCTACATCTGACACGCTCCCCTTCCAGTCGGGGTGCTCCGTGAGGCGGCGGGCCTCGGCCATGACTGACTCGCGGCTGCGCGAGCGGATGCGCCGTCCCTGGTGGAGCGCGAGCGCGCAGAACGAGCAGCCCCCCGCACAGCCCCGGTGCGTGGTGATGCTGAACTGCACCATCTCGACGGCGGGGATCGGCTCGCCGTAGGACGGGTGTGGCTGCCGCGTGAAGGGCAGGGCGTAGAGGGCGTCGAGCTCCGCCGTCGTCAGCGGCTCCGCGGGCGGGGCGAAGACCACCCTCTGGCCCCCGGCGTCCTGCGCGGCCCAGGCCGAGCCGCTGTGCACCTGGCGCTCGAGGAGCAGCGTGGCCTCCATCAGTTTCTTGGGGTCGGCCGCGATCTCCTCGTGGGAGGGAAGGGACCACAGGGACCACAGGGACCCAAGGGACAAAGAGGGGTCGCCCGCGCCCAGGGGGAACGCCGTGCCCCGAATCCCTAAGAGGGTCTTTCCTGGGCACGCGGCACGCGGCACGTGGGACGCAGCCCCATCGCTAAGGCGCTCAGCCACCTCAAGGATAGCGCGTTCAGCCATCCCGTAGATGAGCAGGTCGGCCTTGCTGTCGAGGAGGATCGAGCGGCGGAGCTTGTCCGTCCAGAAATCATAGTGGGTGGCTCGCCGCACGGAGGCTTCGATGCCGCCGATGACCACTGGGGTGCCGGGGAAGGCCTGGCGGACGAGGTTGGCGTAGGCGATGGTCGCTCGGTTGGGGCGCGCGCCGGCGCGGCCGCCGGGGGTGTAGGCATCGTCGCGGCGCTTCTTGCGGAAGGCCGTGTAGTGGGCGAGCATCGAGTCGAGCGCCCCAGCCGTCACGCCCGCGAAGAGTTTTGGTCGGCCGAGCCGAGCGATGTCCTGGGGCGTGTCCCATCGCGGCTGAGCCACGATGCCCACGCGAAAGCCGTGTGCCGCGAGCCAGCGTCCGAGGAGCGCGGCCCCGAACGCAGGGTGGTCCACGTAGGCGTCGCCTGTGACCAGCAGGACATCGAGCTCGTCCCAGCCGAGCTCCCTCATCTCCTGGCGGCTCATTGGGAGGAATGGCGGAGGTGTGGCCATGTTCGCTTTATAGCGCGGGGACAAGCGCGAGGCAAGCGCGAGCAAGTGCAGGGGAGTATGGCCCCTGGTTCTGGTAATGCTCTTCGGCTCCGAAGCTCCGAATGGAGCGTACTATAGCAGCCCAGGGCGAAGCCCTCATCTTTGCCCACATCTTCTGGGGGCTGGGGTTTAGCCCCCGAATGGGGGCGTTTGAGCCGTAGCCCAGGGCGACCGAAGGGAGCCCTGGGAAAAGGCCCCGCCAGCGTAGAGCCCCCGAAGCGGGGC
>Ga0194112_10005063_pt1 | contig 17827 bp, 11 predicted proteins | sample TA2MahC400mmetaG_FD_146191 | JGI IMG/M metagenome (GOLD analysis project Ga0194112, IMG submission 146191) | Freshwater microbial communities from Lake Tanganyika, Tanzania - TA2015016 Mahale Deep Cast 400m | ecosystem: Environmental > Aquatic > Freshwater > Lake | place: Tanzania: Lake... | reverse complement strand
TGGCGACCCGGCGCACCAAGAGACGCTCGGACGGATGCGGGCCGAGTGCGTGCAATGGATGTTGGAAAATCGTGACCTCGGCCTGTTGTCGCAATACGAACTGTACGTCCGCTCCGAGAAGGATTCGCCGCTGGAAATGGGCGCCGACCCGACGCGCAACCCGATCCAGCAATTATTTGTCGCCGCGAATGTAACAAAGCTCTCACAGTTACTTGACTTGCTGAAGGCCAAGGATTGCGCGGTGCGACGCTGGGGCGCGATTGGTCTGCTGGCGTTGAGCGACAACGCTGCGCCCGCGATGGAAGCGTTGCTGGCCGCGTTGAAGGATTCGTCGCCCGACGTGCGGATGACGGCGGCGGAGGCGTTGTGCGGTTTGGGGCGCGCTGACGACGCGATGCCGGTGTTGATCGAACTACTCTCGCACGAGAGCCGGATCATCCGGAACGAAACCTTGCTGGCCATCTGCCGGATTGGTCCGGCCGCCAAACCCGCGTTGCCGCACTTGGACAAGGCGCTTCCGTCGTGCCAACACACCGGCATCTGGTCGCACGACAACATCGCCGAGTTGATCGCGTTGGCGCGCGCCTGCATCGTCGGCGATCCGTCCGACAAGCTGCGGTTGACCCGCCAGAAGTATTTGCCATGAGTTTTGTTGTGTCATTTGCCATGGGGCTTGGGTTGTTCATCGCTGTAGTGACGGCGGCAGCGCCTGCGGAGCCGTTGCGCACGGTGGCGGAAGTGCGGCGTCTCGCGCCCGAAAAAGCGCGCGACGCTCGTCCTGTCATCGTGCGGGGCGTGGTGACGCTTGCGCAGCCGGGGCGGTCCATTCATTTGCAGGATGACACGGGCGGCACCGTGGTTTTTGGCATCGCCGAGGAACAAACACCGCCCGTTGGCGCGTTGGTGGAGATCGAAGGCACAACCAGCGCCGGCGCGTTCGTGTCGGGGGTGAACGCTCGCCTGATGCGCCGGCTGGGCGACGCGCCGCTGCCGAAACCGGTGCGGGCGGATTATCAGGAACTCGTCTTGGGCCGCCGTGTCTATGAGCGCGTCGAGATTGAAGGCATTGTTCGCCATGCGGCTGATGGCGACAGCAGCCAGCCCAAGCTGTGGCTGGCGATGGGAGACCGAAAAGTTGAGGTGCAGTTTTTCGCGCCGGTGCCGGCGGGCATGACGGAGTTGGTGGACGCGAAAGTGCGCGTGGCCGGCGTGGCGGCCGTGTTCGTCAACGAATCGCGCCAACCCATTGCGCCGCATTTGCGCGTGGCGCACTTCGATCATGTGAACGTGTTGCAGCGCGCGCCGGACCCGTCAACGTTGCCGTTGACGCCGATTGGGGAATTGCTGCGGTTCTCGACGGAAGGGCACGCCGGGCATCGCATCCGCGTGCGCGGCGTGGTGACGCTGCACCGGCCCGGAGCGGAATTGTTCATTCAGGACGAACAGGAACCGCGAGGTTTGCTGGCTCAGGTTTCGCAGGCGGATACGCTTCGTCCCGGTGACGTGGTGGAAGTGCTGGGTTTTCCGGCGATGGGTGTCTTCAGCGCGTTCTTGGAGGATGCGAGTGTCCGTCGAGTCGGTGAACAAGCGCCCCTGAAACCCACGCCGGCCATTGTATCGAAATTGCAGCAGGGGAGCTTGGACGTTGTGCTCGTGTCCATCGAAGGACGCTTGCTGGAAGCGGTACGCGAACCGTCAGAATGGACGCTCGTGATGCAGGCAGGCAATCAAGTGTTTCAGGCGCGGGCGCCCCGTCCTGAACTCGACTCCTCATTGCGCGCGCTACGAACGGGCAGCCAGTTGCGGCTGACCGGGGTTGCCCGCGTTAAAGAGCCTGTGTTTCCGCCCGCAGGAGTGCAGACGCAGGCGCGGTCATTCGACGTGTTGTTGCGTGACGTTGCTGATGTGACCGTGTTGAGCGCGCCGTCGTGGTGGACAGCCGAACGATTGGGCATTGCGTTGCTGGCGGCGTTGGCGTTGCTCGTCGCCGCGTTGGGGTGGGCGACGCTGTTGCGGCGACGCGTCGCGCAACAGGTCGAGATCATCCGCGCGCGCGTGGCGCACGAGGCGGTGCTGGAAGAACGCCAACGGGTCGCGCGAGAGATTCACGACACGCTGGCGCAATCATTCGCCGGCGTCCGGTTCCAGATGGAAGCCGTGGACGCCAACCTGCCGGAGTCGGCCACAACAGCGCGCGCGCATCTGGCTGGCGCGATGCAAATGGCTGAGCACGGCCAGGCGGAATTTCGCCGGGCGTTGTTGAATTTGCGCGCACAGGAACTGCCGCGCGCCGGCTTGGCGGGCGCGCTGGCGGAATCGGCCCGTCAACTGACCGCGGGCACCGGCATTGAAACGTCAACCAACGTGACGGGCGTCGCGCGGGGCCTGCCGGAAGAGATCGAAAACAACCTGCTGCGCATCGGGCAGGAGTGCGTGACCAACGCGGCGCGACACGCCGTGCCGCGTCGAATCGAGATTGTGCTGGACTTTCAACCTGAAACCGTCACGCTGCGCGTGAGTGACGACGGACGCGGCCTGCCGGCGGATGCGGCACAGCGAGACGGTCATTTTGGGTTGCGCGGGATGCGCGAGCGCGCCGAGCAGATGAATGCCCTGCTGGAAATCGCCTCGCCGCAAAGCGGCGGCACCAGCGTCAGCGTCACCGTCCCATTACGTCATGAACCAACCTAAGATTCGCATTCTGTTGGCCGACGACCATCTGGTCGTGCGGATGGGGCTGCGCGCGATGTTGGATTCGCAGCCCGACATGACGGTCATCGCCGAAGCGGCGAGTGGCGCTGCCGCATTGCGAGAATACGACAATTGCCGGCCCGACGTCGTGGTAATGGACTTGCGGATGCCGGGCGGCGGCGGCGTGGAAACGACCGCCGCCATCCGCGCGAAAGACCCCAACGCGCGCGTGATTGTGTTGACGACGTTTGACGACACCGAGGACGTGTATCGCGCCCTGCAAGCCGGGGCGCGGGCGTATCTGGCGAAATCCACCGGCGCGAAGCCGTTGCTGGCGGCCATCCGCGCGGTTGCCAAGGGCGAATACCATTTGTCGCCGGAAATCGCCGCACGGCTGGCCGAACGCATTGCCGCGCCGGAACTTTCACCGCGCGAACTGGAAATTCTCCAGCGCATCGGCCAAGGCCAGTCCAACAAGGAGATTGCCACGGCGTTGTTCATCTCTGCCGAGACGGTAAAAACCCACGTGAGCCGGCTTTTTGAAAAGCTTCGCGTTCACGACCGCGCGCAAGCGACCGCCGAGGGCATTCGACGCGGACTGATCCGTGTCGAGTGATTTTCACGGCTTTCCCCCAAATGGGGGACTGAAATATCCTCCGTCTGCAGGCTTGCGCGCAGTGGCGACCTTGGCGTTTACTGCCTTCCATGAATGTCTCAGCCGCGTTATTCACGGTGTTGTTGAGTGTTGCTTGTTGCGCTGAGGGAACGGACAAAACGTATCTGTGGTTGAAAAAAAAGAACTGTTGTTGCCGCCGGAAGGACGGCCAGAAAGGAAATCATAATCATCATGCGCCAATCCATCACTGCCTGTCTCTTGGCTTTCACATCGGTGTTTCTTGTCTTTCGTCCATCCTTCGCCCAAGACCCGCCGTCACAAACCGTCACGCGCGTTCTGGCGGAGCTGGCCATTCAGACCAAGACCGACGACATCAGCCCGGCGGCTTACCACGCCGCGAAACGCGCGGTGCTCGATGTGCTCGGCGTGACGATGGCCGCTTACAATGCGCCGGGCATCGCGCCGATTGTCGAACAGTATCGTGACTGGGGCGGCAAACCGGAGGCCACGTTCTGGGTCTTTGGCGGCAAACTGCCCGCCCCGGCGGCCACGTTCGTCAACAGCACCTTGGCACACGCGCTAGACCTTGACGACATACATCATGCGTCGGTGACGCACATTACCTGCATCATTGTGCCGGTTGCGTTTGCAATCGGCGAGACAACGGGCGCGTCGGGCAAGGAAACGTTGGCCGCCATCGTGATGGGCGTCGAGGTCGCTACGCGGCTGGCTGTGCCGGGAAAACGGAAACTCAAGGCCGGCTTCCTAGATTCGTCGGTACTGGGTGGTTTCGGCGCGGCAGCGGCGGCGTGTCGCCTGAAGAAATGCTCGGTGGATGAAACGGTGAATGCACTGGGCATCTTCTACGCGCACGCTTCGGGCAATCGCCAGGCGTTGTTTGACCGCACCTTGACGAAACGGATTCAGCCGGCGATTGCGGCGCAAGCGGGCGTGGTCGCGGCCTCGCTGGCGCAACGCGGCATCACCGGCGCGGAGCGCGTCATTGAAGGCGAGGCCGGGCTGTTCAGGATTTACGGTGTGGAAAAAGGCGCGATGCCCACGGCGGCGGATGTCGCCGGCAAACGGGATTCCTGGGAAATCGAACGTGTCGAGTACAAGAAATTCGCCAGTTGCGGCGGGAGCCATCCGCTCATTCAGGGAGCGATTGATCTCGCCAACGAACACAATCTCAAACTCGAAGACATCGCCGAAATCGAATTGTTCGGCGTCGGCGTCAACAGCGGCATGGTCGGCGTCCCGTGGAACCCGCAACATCCCATCCCGCACGTGATGGCGCAGTTCTGCGCGCCGTACGAGGTGGTTTCTGCCATCAAGAATCGCCGATTCGGCCCGGCGGAAATCACCAACGAAAGAATCCGCGCCGACAAAGCCGTGTCGGACCTGGCCGAGCGTGTGCAACTCAAGAACCCGAAAGAGTTTGGCGGCGACTATCCCGGCGGCCACACCATTCGCATCCGCCTGAAGGACGGACGGACGTTGGTGGCGTCGCGCAACCGCGCCCACGTGCTGCGGCCTGACCTGTTCACCGATGAGCTGCTGACCAAGAAGTACCTCGACAACGCTGCGTTCTCCGAACTCTGCGCGCCGAAACGCGCGGAAGCGATTGCGAAAGAAATCATGCGTCTCGACCAGCACAAGGACATCACCCAGTTCATTCAACAAACCTTTGTCTTTCAAAAGACACCAACCGAGAAGAAAGGAACCAAAAAACCATGAAAGCAATTACTCGCGCAGCGCCGAATACGAGCGGGCGCACAGAAAGTAATTTCAATCAATCAGTCAGAACATCACATGAAAATCTGGGAATTCACTTTCGGCAAGGGCCTTCCGAGCGTACGTGTTGCCGGCGTTCTGCTTTCGGCGGTGCTGGCTTTGCTGGCGCGGCCGGCCCCGGCCGCTGAGGACGAGGCGGCCAGGATCCTGGCCGACAGCGGTTTCAGCGGCGGGTTGGTCGTTCAGGTCGGGATGCGGGACGCGTCGCTTGCCCTAGCCTTCGGAAAGATTCCCAACGCGCTGGTCCAGGGCCTGGTCGGGGACGCGGGCGCGCTGAAAGGCCTGCGCGAGCGGATTCGCGAGGCGGAACTGTATGGCCGTGTCTCCGCGGTCGCATGGAAGGGGCCGCATCTGCCTTACGGCGACCGGATGGTCAATCTGCTGCTGGTCCTCGACGAGGCGGTCGTACTCGACCCGAAGGAGATCGATCGCGTCCTCGCGCCGCTGGGTGTTGTCATGATGCGGCGCGCCGGCACGCTCGTGCCGCGGCGCAAGGCCTGGCCGGACGAATACGACGAGTGGACGCACGCGCGGTGCGACAGCACGGGCAACGCCGTCAGTAAGGACCGGCGCTCCGGTCCGCCGAACCACCTTCAATGGTCGGCGTACCCTCGGTGGAACCGGGGCACGAAGACCAGCGGCATGGTTTCGGCGCGCGGCCGCGTCTTCTGCATCCTGGACGACGGGCTTTTCGCCTCGACGACTTCCGAGTGGGCCTTGCTCGCCCATGACGCCCACAACGGGATCCAACTCTGGCGGCATCCCATCCCCGGGTGGGGCGGCGCGCCGACGGGGAAGACGACGGAGAAGAAGGTCGGGCCGGCGCAGGTCAACCGGCGACTGGTCGCCCATGACGACCGCGTCTACGCCACGCTGAGCGGGTTCGGGCCGGTCAGCGTCCTCGACGCCGCCACGGGCAGGGTCCTGCGAGACCTGGACGACACGAAGAACGTCGAGGAGTTCGTCCTCTCGGACGGTGTGCTGCTGGCCCTGGTCAACCGCAATCCCGACATCGATTTCTGGAAGAAAGCGAACCCAAACCTCCGGATTGTGGCCGTCGCCCCGGAGACCGGGAAGCTGCTCTGGGAACACGCTGCGCCCTATGTCCTTCCGCTCACCATGGCCGCCGACGGGAAGCAGGCGGTCTACCACGATGGCGCGGTCATCCGAAGTCTCGATCTGAGGACGGGCGCGCTCCGCTGGGAGTCGCCGCCCACGGGGCAGAAGATCGTCCGTCAGGCCAGCGCAAGCCCTAACCAGCCCGGCGCGTTGCCGGGGACGATTATGCTGGCGCCTCAGTTCGCGCCGACGCTGGTGATCTACGGCGATGCGGTCGCGTTCGCGGGCGGGCGCCAGTTGAACGTCATCTCGGCCGCCGACGGGCGCGAGCGCTGGCGGGCGGAGTATGCGCCGTCCAACTACTCGGTGCCCGTCGATCTCTTCGGTTTCGATGGCCTGTTCTGGGGACCGGCCCCGGAAATGAACCTGTGGGGACCGAAGAACGACGACATCAGCTACAGGGCCTGGGATCCCCTGACCGGCGCGTTGAAAAAGCAGTTGAAAGGCCGTTACCACTACCGCTTCCAGCATCACCGTTGCTATCAGATGAAGGTCGTCGGCAGCACGGTGCTGGCGAGCCGGGCGGGGATCGAGTTCCTGGACACCGCTACGGGCCACACGCTTGCGCATCATTGGCTGCGCGGGAGCTGCTACTACGGCGTGCTCCCCGCCAACGGTCTGCTCTACACGCCGCCGCACAACTGCGCCTGCTATGTCCGCGCCAAGCTCGCGGGGTTCATGGCCTTCCACACGGCGCCGCCCCTCCGCCAAGCCGCCGTCGCGAAGCGACTGGAAAAGGGGCCGGCATTCGGCCAGACGAGCGGGGCCGGAAAAGCCGACCTGGAGGACTGGCCGACGCTTCGACACGACGCCATGCGCACCGGACGCACCGGCGCTTCGGTGCCCTTCGGCGTGACCCTCGGATGGCGGACCCAGGTCGGTTCGTCCCTCACCGCCCCGGTGAGTGCCGGGGGGCGCGTCTTTCTGGCTGAGTCCGATGCGCACGCGCTGCATGCGCTGGACGCAAAGACGGGGACACCGCTCTGGCGAGCCACGTTTGACGGACGGATCGATGCGCCGCCGACGGTCCACGAAGGGCTGGTCCTGTGCGGGTGCCGTGACGGCTCGGTCTATGCGCTTCGTGCGGCTGACGGCGCGCTCGCGTGGCGGTTTCACGCCGAGCCGGAGCAGCGGCGGATCGTCTCGCACGGTCAGTTGGAATCGGTGTGGCCGGTCCCTGGAAACATCCTCGTGCTCGACAATTTGGCCGTCGTCTCGGCGGGCCGCACGTCCTTCCTCGACGGAGGAATCCGCCTCTACGGTCTCGATCCGCGCACGGGCGAGCTGCGCTTCGAAAAGACGCTTTTGACGCGCGACAAGGACGGCGTTCAGGTGCTGGACGAGGAGGGCGTCGACGGCTGGCTGAACGATGTGCTCTCGAGCAACGGGAAACGCATCTTCATGCGGCACCAGGTGTTGGACCTGAACGGGGAGCGGCTGTCCGAGCGGATCCCGCACCTCCACGCGCCCGACGGGTTCGTCAGCGCCGACACGACCGAACGTATTCCCTGGACCTACGGACCGGGATTTACCTCCTTTCATCAGGGCGCGTCCTACGACCATCGGCTCAACCGCATGCTCTTTCCGACCGGCCTGTTGCTGGTCGAAGACGAGGAGGTCGTGTACGGCTTCGGCCAGAATCACTTCGACAAGCCGCGCGCCGTCGTCGGAGGGAAGTGGGCCCTGTTTTCGGCCACGAAGGAGAGCGGCGTCCCATTGGACCGGACGGCGCGGCAGTACTACGAGATGGGGAGGAAGGCCGAGCCAACGGTGCGGCTCGGATGGTGGAAGCAGATCCCGATCCACGTGCGCGCGATGGTGAAGACGAAGGACATCCTGTTCGTGGCGGGCGCCCCGGGCGGCGGGGCCACGACACGCGAGGCGTTGGATGGGAAGGCGCCCGGCGTGCTGCTGGCCGTTTCGCCCGCCGACGGGCGCGTGCTGAACGAGCTGCGGCTGCCCAGCATGCCGGTGTGGGACGGCATGGCCGCCGTGAAGGGGAAGCTGTTGCTTGCGCTGACCGGCGGGGAGGTGGTCGAGCTTCGGGAAAAGTGACGGCGGCTGGCGTCGGCCCGGTTCGGTTGGGTCTCGCCAACGTCGGGAAACATCGGAAAAACACAACTATGACATCAGTAATCAGCGAAAAAACTCCAGAAAGCGCGCTTGACATCCGCTGCCACCGGCAGAAATCGCCCGAAATGAACTCGATTGGAAAGCAATTCTCCGTCAACCGCGGAGCGTCAAAAGGCCATCTATCAGTTTTTTCAAAAGACACCAACCAAGAAGAAAGGAACCAAAAAACCATGAAACCAATCACTTGTCTGCTCACCATTGCTTGCGCAACGCTGTGGAGCGCCTCAGCACATGCAGCAGTCGTGTTGACGCCGGAGGAACGCGAGTTCCTCGGTCGCCATGATCACCGCGCCCACGCCGCCGGGGAGGCGGATGCGCGATGGGGGAGCAAGATTGCGCCGAAACACCCGCAACCCTACTACACCGCGCAGACCGACCGCGCCTGGGTGGTGATGCTCGCAAAAAAAGGTCTCGTGCCACGCGATAAAGCGGCCAAAGTGCTCGCGGCGCTCGAAGGGGTCAAAGCCGGAGGAGAAGACGCCTTGAAAAAACGGCTCAAGGGCGACGAAGACCTCGCCAGCATTATCAACTACGGCCGCACCCTCCAGGAACCGATGTCGCGGATGCTGTTGCGCGACCAGCAACTTGACGTGTTTAACGTGTTGTTGAAGGCGATGGGGGCTACGCTTGATGTTGCCGAGACGCACGCCGAGACGATCATGCCGGGTTGCACCCACATGGCACACGCGCAACCCACGACCTACGGCGCGTATCTGTTGGCCGTTTACGACGGATTTGCGCGCGGTCTGGAACAACTCGAATTGGCCTACAAACACACCAACGAAAACACCGCCGGTTGCGGCGCTGTGTCCGGCACCGGCTGGCCGGTGGATCGGCAAATGATTACGGAGTTGCTGGGCTTCGACGCATTGATGGAACCAACCTACCAATGCGAGGGCGCGCAGGACTACGGCTTGACCACGATGTTCGCGCTGGCCAACATCATGACTGTCCTCAGCCGCACGGCGATGGACCATGGCATCTGGGGGATGGAAGACTGCGGTTTCATCACGCTGCCGGGCCGGTTTCTGGGTTACAGTTCGCTCATGCCGCAGAAGGCGCATCCGGGCAGCACGTTCGAGCGCATCCGCATCAACGCGTACAAAGTGATGGGCTATATGACGATGGGGTTGGTCGCCTGCAAGAGCGAGCCGTTGACCGATGTGCTGCCGATCTACGAAGCGTGGAAACAAGCCTCCAACGCGCTGCGGGAGACCGAGGAGGCATTGAATCGCTGGCCTGACATCATCACGAGCGTCCAACTCAACAAGGAGAAAATGCTTCAGAATACCCGCGACGGTTTTTCCGGCGCGCCCGACCTCGCCATCAAACTCATCCGCGAGAAAGGCTACGGCGGACGCCGCGCGCATCGTATCTGCGGCGTGTTCGTCTATCTCGCGCGCAAACAAGGTCTGAAGCCTTACGAGACCACCGGCGAATTGCTCGACGAAGCCGCGAAGGTCGCCAACGAAAAAGCGCCGGGACTCACCACGGCGGAAATTCGGGAGATGTTTGACCCGGTGAAATTTCTCGAACGCCACAACAACGTCGGCGACCCGCACCCGGCGGAAACGCGGCGGATGGTGACGGAACGCCGCAAACAACTGGCCGAGTTGACCGAGCGCCAAACCCAGCGCCGGGAAAAACTGCGCCGGGCCAACGAACGATTGGCCGAGAAAATTGCTTCCATCATCGGAAAGAAATAGGCAGACTGGAGGGGCAAAAACAAAAGGATGCCCCCCCATGAAACAACTTGATGCCGTCTTCTGCTGGGTCGCTCTCGCGCTGGTCCTTGCCGTCCCAACGAGTTTCGCCGGGAAAGGCACTGACCTCAAGCCGTCGCAGCCCGGCAAACTCATCGTGGACGAAAAATTCGCGGGGAGCGCGCTGCCGAAGATGTGGGCGGCGGCCAAAGGCGACTGGCAGGTCAGCAGCGGCGCGCTCATCGGCAAGGAAAACGCCTCCGACAACCATGCCGCCGTGATCGCGTTGAGCCTGCCCAACCGCAACTCCATCGCTCGTTTTTCCTTCCAGTTCAACGGCGCAAAAACGCTGCACCTCAGTTTCAATCACGCCAAAGGACATCTGTTCCGCGTCGCAATGACGCCCGAATCAGTCGCCATCATCAAGGACAAGGACAAGAAGGATCCGCAGTCGAAGATGGAGCCGCTGGGCAAGGCAGCAACGAAGTTCGCGCCGGGCCAGTGGTACACGATGCTGGTGGCAATCACCGGAACGAAGGTTGCCGCGCAGACTGACAACGGGGTGAAACTTGACGGCAGCCATCCGGGGCTCGACATGGACAAAACCGGTTACCGGTTCGTGACCAGCGGCGAGTCGGTGGCCATCAGCGACCTGACAATCTGGGAACTGCCCCGGTAATCAGCAAAGGACCAAACCGATGAAACTGCAATTCTGTCTGTTCATCTTGCTGGCGGCAACCGTTGTGGCCGCTGACAAACCCCAAACGAAGCCACCGACACCACCGCTGCCAAAACCCACGATGGCCGATGTCGCCTACGGCCCGCACGAGCGGCAGGTGCTCGATTTCTACCAAGCCAAGTCGGACAAGCCGACCCCGGTGTTGTTCTTCATCCACGGCGGCGGCTGGGTCAGGGGCGACAAGAAAGGCATCGGCAGCATGATCACGCTGCTTGACGAAGGCATTTCGATTGTGTCCATCAACTACCGTTACGTTCAGCAGGCCCAACTGGCCGGCGTGAAACCGCCGGTCGAGTGGCCGTTGCAGGACGCGGCGCGCGCGCTGCAATTTGTCCGCAGCCAGGCGCGCGAGTGGAAGCTCGACAAGCGGCGCATCGGCGCCAGCGGCGGCTCGGCGGGCGCGTGTTCGAGTTTGTGGCTGGCGTTTCACGCGGACATGGCGGACCGAAGGAGCAAAGACCCGGTGGCGCGCGAATCCACGCGCCTCTGGTGCGCCGCCGTCAACGGCGCGCAGACGTCGCTGGACCCGCAACAGTTGATCGAGTGGACGCCGAACAGCCGCTACGGCGGCCATGCGTTCGGTTTCATGGATCCGAACGACCTCGGGACGCGCGACAAACAGTTCGCGGAATTTCTCGCTGCGCGCGCGACCGTTTTGCCGTGGATCAAGAAATACTCGCCCATCGAACACGTCACGCGCGATGATCCGCCGGTGTATCTCATCTACAGCGCGCCGCCGGCGCTCGGCCAGGAACAGAAAGACCCGACGCACACGGCGAACTACGGCGTGAAGTTGCAGGAGAAATGCCGGAAGATCGGCGTCGAGTGCGAACTGGTTTATCCCGGCGCGCCCGACGTGAAACACGCGACCATGCAGGCGTTCCTCATCGCAAAACTCAAGTCCCCGTCAAAAAAATAGGTATTCCCCATGAACACACTTTCCTTGTCCGCTGCGAAATATCTCTTCCGACTAAGAGCCTCCAGCCAAACTTGTAGCCGCAGGCTTTATGCCTGCGTTTCCCGCGCAACCATGAAGGTTGCGACCACAGAAACCCCGGTGTTGTTCCTGGCTCTGAGTTTGTTCACTGCCGGTTCAGCTTGGGGCGCCGGGTCGTGGGACCCGCGCGCGTTCGGCGCGAAAGCCGACGGCAAAACGCCCGACACGAAAGCCATTCAAGCCGCCATGGACGCCTGCGCCCAGGCCGGCGGCGGGCGGGTGTATCTTCACAACGGGCGGTTTCTGTCCGGCACGCTGCGGTTCAAGAACAATGTGATCCTCCACATCGAGGCCGGCGCCACGCTCCTCGGCAGTGCCAATCTGGACGATTACCCCAGCACGCCGTCGCGGCATCCGACGTACACCGGCGAACTCGTTACGGGAAAAATGTTCCTGCACGCCGAGGACGCGCACAACATCGGCATCGAGGGCCGCGGGACCGTGGACGGCAGCGGGGACAAATGGGTCGAGGGACCGTATGGCTCGCCGTCGTTTCACCATCGCCCGCGGCTGCTGCATTTCGTCGGGTGCGAGAACGTGCAGATTCGCGGCGTCACCTTCCGCAACTCCGGCTCGTGGACGCTCTCGTTCCTGAATTGCCGCGACATGGTGCTGGACGGTTTCCGGATCGAAAGCCGCGAGAATCCCGACATCGAGAAACCGCGCTACGCCGACGCCAAAGGCCGCAACAACGACGGGATTGATCTCACCGACTGCCAGCAGGTGCGAGTCGCGAACTGCTTCATCAACAGCGGCGACGACTCGATTGTGCTGAAAAGTTTGTCCCCCGACGGGACATGCCGCGACATTACCATCGTGAACTGTGTCGTAAGCTCCAACGCGAGCGGGATCAAGCTCGGCACCGAGTCGGCGGGCGCCTTCGAGGACATCGTCGTTCAGAACTGCGTGGTCTTCGACACCCGCTGCGAGGGATTGGCGGTGCTGACCGTGGACGGCGCGCGCATCGAGCGGGTCAGTTTCTCCAACATCAGCCTCCGCAACATCAAGGGCGACGCCATTCTGGTGCGACTGGGCGCGCGCAACCGCACCCATCGCAAGGACGCCGAGGTGAAGAAGGGATCGCTCAAGGACGTGATGTTCTCCCAGATTCAAGGCACGCGCATCTCCAGCCTGGGCAACGCAATAGCGGGCATCCCCGGCCAGAACATCGAGAACGTTGTCCTGCGCGACATCAACTTCCAATTCACCGGCGGCGGCACGGCAACCGATGCGCAGCGCACCGTGCCGGAAAACGTGGCCGGCTATCCGGGCGTCAAACTGTTTGGCACGCTGCCCGCCTACGGCTTCTACGTGCGCCACGCAAAAAACATTGTGATGGAGAATATCCGGCTGACCTTTGAGGCCGACGATCATCGGCCCGCCATCGTGTGCGATGACGTGGAAGGATTGGCGCTTTCAGGACTGCAAGCGCGCACGCTGCCGGGAATCAATCCCGTGCGCCTCATCAAGACCGCGCGCATCGAGGAGAAAACAAAACGCTAAAGTGAGATAACCCTTGAAGAAATCCGCCGTTCTTTTCCTCATTGCTTCGTGCTTGGCATTCGTCGTTGCGCTGTATGCCGCCGATACACCGCCGGGCAAGAGCTACGTTTACAAACAGTCCGCCGGACAATCGCGCGACATGGAGATTTATTTTCCGCCCAACCACGATCCGGCAAAGTCCAAAGTGCCCGGCGTGATTCTGTTTCACGGCGGTGGTTGGGGAGGCGGCAGTCTCAGCCAGTTCCGCACTGCCTGTCATTACTTCGCCAGCCGTGGACTCGTCGCCGCCACCGTCAACTACCAGATGCTGAAAAGAACCACCAAGTTACCTGAGGGTGAAACCCGCAAGCGTGTCTGCATCACCGACGCGAAGAGTGCCATCCGCTGGTTCAAGCAACACGCCGGCGAACTCGGCGTTGACCCGGCGCGCATCATCACCGGCGGCGGCTCCGCCGGCGGACACATCTCCGCGCTCGCCACGCTCAATCCCGGACTCAACGACCCCACCGACCCGAAGGACGTTGACACGTCGGTCGTCGCCTACCTCTGGTTCAACCCCGCCTTCTCTCCCAACGACAGCCGGGACGCGGAAGTGGATGTCTTGCGTTATCTCAAGAAAGACATCGCGCCGGCCATTGCGTTCTTCGGCACCAATGACGGTTGGAAGCGCGGCTGGGACGCCGCTTATGAAAAGCTCAAGAACCTCGGCAACACAACCACCGAACTCTGGCTCGCCGAAGGCCAACCGCACGGTTTCTTCAACAAGGATCCCTGGCAGACCGTGACCCTTATCGCCGCCGACCGTTTTCTGGTGCAGCAAGGCGTCCTCAAAGGCGAGCCGACGCTCGTCCCGCCCGCGACCGGTGAGAAACTTGCAAAGAAACCATGAAACAGAACATTCCCCGTAGAGATTTTCTGAAAGCGGCTTCACTCATGGCTGCGGGTGCACTCAACGCCAACGCGCGGGCCGCAGAGCCGGCGCCGGGCACGATCCGTGAACCGGCGCGGGACGTGCCTATTGCGCACGAGTGCGATGTCTGCGTGGTCGGCGGGAGTTGCACCGGCGTGTTTGCGGCGGTGGCCGCGGCGCGGCTGGGAGCAACAGTCGCGGTGATCGAGTCGAGCGGATTCTTCGGCGGCGTGGCGACCGCCGGGCTGGTGAACATCTGGCATTCGCTGGATGATCGTCCCGTCAAACAACAGATCATCGCCGGGCTGACCACGGAAACCATTGGGCGCCTCCGCAAGCGCGATGCCGTGCGAAAGATGGGTCCAGGCCATTACGTGCTCAACACCGAGATCCTGAAACTGGAACTGGACAAGCTGGTGGTCGAGGCGAAGATCCGTCCGTTTCTGCACACGTTCTTCGGCGCGCCGGTGGCCGAGGGCGGACGGATGTCGGCGGTGATCATCGAGGACAAAACCGGACGACGCGCGATCCGCGCCAAACTTTTCGTGGACGCTACCGGCGACGCCGACGTGGCGCATCGCATGGGCCTGGAAACGTACCGGCGCGAACACGTCCAGCCGCCGACCACCTGTTGCATCCTGCGCGGCCTGAAAGCCATCAAGAAAGCGCATCCCGATTTCAACATCCACAAGGTCGTCTTCGACAAGAAATACCCGCAAGCGATTCGCGACGGCTACGCGTGGTCCGCGGCGGTGCCCGGCGATTGCGGATGTCCGCCCGAAGGCCCGGTGCCCGGCGCGGATGACCTGTTGATGTTGGCCGGGACGCGCGTCCACGGCGCTGATTGCAGCGATGCGGATCAACTCACTCGGGCCGAGATGGAAGGTCGCCGGCAGGTGGACTCGATTTGCGAGTTGTTGCGCGAACATTTCCTCGGCGGCAAAGGCGTGCCGCTGGTGGCGTTGCCCGCGAAGATCGGCATCCGCGAATCGCGCCACGTCCGCGCGCTCCATGAACTGACCGTGGACGAACTCCTCACCGGCAAACGGTTCCCTGACGCCATCGCCAACGGCACGTATCGGATTGACGTTCACAGCGCCTCCGGCGCGGGAGTGAAGTTCCGCGAACTGAACAAGGACGTTCCGTTCTACCAGATTCCCTACGCGTCGCTGGTGCCGCGCGGCGCGAAGAATCTGCTGGTCGCCGGGCGCTCGCTGGATGCCGACGAGCAGGCGTTCGGCGGCGTCCGCGTGATGGTGAACTGCAACCAGACGGGCGAGGCCGCTGGCGTCGCCGCGTGGCTCGCGCTCGATTCCGGTGCCGACGTGGCCGCGATTGACACCGCCCGCTTGCGCGCGACGCTCAAGAAACAAGGCGCCGCCGTCGTGTAGCCTCGGCGCTCTGGCGCCGCGTTTTCCGGTACGCCGGCAGAGCGGAGCGGATGTGTGCGTTTATTTTTCGGGAGTTGGGCTGTAGAATGAAGAACATGAAAGCCATCATTTCGAGATTCGCCAACCGCCACGCAGGCATCGCGGTGCTTGTTTTGCTTCTGGCCGGGGGAACGGCACTGGCAGCCGATTCCTTGCCGGCCCTCAAGGACGGTCGTGTGCCGGCGACGCTGGACGAACTCTGGGGCAATTACGATCCGCACACCGAACCGCTCGAAGTCGAGGTCGTCAAGGAATGGTCCTCGGACAACGCCGTCTTCCGCTACATACGCTACACCATCGGCACGTTCAAGGGACAGAAGGCGCGGATGCTCGCCTACTACGCATTCCCGCAAGGACAGAAAACGCTTCCCGCCATCCTGCACATCCACGGCGGCGGGCAGAGCGCGAGTTTCGACGTGGTGAAGCGTGCCGCTGAGAACGGCTACGCCGGCATGTCCATCAACTGGGGTGGAAACACCCGGCTCGAAAACTGGAAGCCCGGCGACCCCAACACCGACTGGGGCGCGCTAGACTGCACGCATCCGCCGCAACGCAACAAGAAAAACCTCTTCGCCGGCACGCTCACGCCGGACGAATTCACGCTCGACGCCGTCGAATCGCCGCGCAACAGCAACTGGTTCCTCGTCCTCCTTGCCGCGCGGCGCGCCATCACGTTTCTCGAACAGCAGCCCGAAGTTGATCGCGCCCGCATTGGCGTTTGTGGCCATTCCATGGGCGGCAAACTCACCACCAATCTGGCCGGGATTGATAAGCGCGTGAAAGCCGCCGTCCCATCCTGCGGCGGCTCCGGCCACATCCTCGAAAGCCAGACCGACCTGCCCGGCTGCGAGAGGAAGAAGGTCTCGGCGCTGGAATTGGCCTGCGTCTCCGACAATGCCTACATCCCGCGCATCACGTGCCCGATCCTCTGGCTGTCACCTGCCAACGACTTCCACGCCCACATTGACAACATGGCCTGGAACTGGCGCAACCTGCCGGACGAGCAGGTGCGCTTCAGCATCGCGCCGCACTTGAACCACCGGCACACCGAGGAACACGGCATCACGCAACTTCTCTGGTTCGAGCAACACCTGAAGGGCGCCTTCAAGATGCCGCAGACACCGCGACTCGCAGTCCAGATCAACGGCATTCCGTCCGTCACCGTCACGCCTGACGGCTCGCGGCCGGTCCAGCGCGTGGACGTTTACTACTCGATTGATCCGCACGAACTCACACGCTTCTGGCGCGACGCGCACGCCGTGAAAGCCGGTAACCAATGGCGGGCTGCGTGTCCGGTGATGAGCGTCGAGCAGCCACTCTTCATTTACGCCAACGTCAGCTACGACACCCCGGAACAATACCGGAACAAAATCTCGACGTTCACGATCAGCTCGCGCGTCTGGTCCGCCGCTCCCGCGCAGTTGCAAGCCGCCGGCGTGAAAGCCACCGACAAGCCTGACCGGCTGATTGACGACGGCGCGCGCGGCTGGCGCGACTGGTATCAGTTGAGCTGGGACCATCCGCCGCTCTGGCACGCCTTCACGCGCAAGCTGAAAGACCCAAAGTGGCGCGGCCCCGACGGCGCCAAGCTCGTGTTCGAGATCAAATGCCAGTCCGACAACACGCTGGTCGTTACGTTCCACTGCAACGCCTGGGGCGCACTCCAGCCCGGCAAGCCCGCGGTTGACTACAGCGTGGCAAAACAACTGAAAGCTTCTCCCGATTGGCAGACCGTGACCGTGAGTCTGCCCGAACTGACCGCCACCGATCTCAAAATCACAGCGCCACTCGCGAATTGGCAGACCGTCACCGAACTTAGCATCAGCCCCAGCGGCGAAATCGCCAACGGCCGCAAGAAGCAGAAAGTAGCGGGCAAGCCCTGGCGCGGCCCGCGCGAAATCCGCAACCTCCGTTGGGAGAAATAATGAAGCACACCTGTGCGCTCCTCGCTGTCTTGTTGCTCATTCCCCTAGCCATGCTTCACGCCGCGGACAAACCCAACGTCTTGGTCATCATCAGCGACGATCAGGGATACGGCGACTTCGGATTCATCGGCAACAAACTGGTCCGCACGCCGCACCTCGACCGGCTTGCGGCGGAGTCGGCGGTGTTCAGGAATTTTGTCGTCGCCGCTGCCTGTTCGCCCACGCGGGCCGCGTTGTTCACCGGGCGCGATCATTTGCTGACCGGCA
>Ga0194112_10005057_pt1 | contig 17849 bp, 12 predicted proteins | sample TA2MahC400mmetaG_FD_146191 | JGI IMG/M metagenome (GOLD analysis project Ga0194112, IMG submission 146191) | Freshwater microbial communities from Lake Tanganyika, Tanzania - TA2015016 Mahale Deep Cast 400m | ecosystem: Environmental > Aquatic > Freshwater > Lake | place: Tanzania: Lake... | reverse complement strand
TCGATGGGTTCCTCGGGAACGTCCACTACCTGGCCGGAGGCGAAGGTTTCCAGGTCTTTCTGGCGGAAGAAGTCCGCCTGCTCGGCGGGGAAGAAATCGTGGTCCGTCTTACCGAGCACCTGCTCGGCGGGCAGGCCCAGCAGCTCCGCGTTGGTGCGGTTCCAAAGGATGAAGCGGCCGTCGGCAGTCTTGCCAAAGACCGACACCGGGAGGTGGTCGACCAGTTTTTCCAATAGGTTAGGCGGAAGAGGCTCCGGCCGCCGCGCTGGCTCGGCGTCGGCTGTTCCGGCGACGGTTTCCAGGGTTCCGCTCTCTGCCACGCTGCCCCCACTTGTACTTGTCGGCCGTTTCCGCCCCCGATGATAGCCGCGCCCCGGAAATACCGGCGCCGCCACCACTCACGCCGAGGCACGCCTCTGCCGATCATAGTGGACGTGCCTGACTCCTTCCCCAAGGCCGTGGCGACGGACGAGTCCTCCCTCCGGGCCGCCCTCTGGGAATTGGACATCCGCAACCGCATCACTTCGGTCTTCCTCACCGCGCCGGATGAGGACATGTACGCGGATGTCCTGGACATCGTCCGGGAAGCACTCAGCAGCCCCTATGGGATCTTCGGCTACACCGACGATGCCGGAGGGCTGCTCTGCCCTTCCTTGACGCAGGACATCTGGCAGGAGTGCGCGGTGGCCGACAAGAGCATCTACTTCGCCGCGGACCGGCACGGCCCCAACTTCCGGCAGGCCCTGAGCAAAGGATGCACTGTGGTGTCAAACGCTCCTGTGGCGGTGCCCTGGGGGCACGTGCCCGTCGAGCGTGTGATGCTCACGCCTATCCGGCACGCGGGAGAGGTCATCGGGTTGCTGGTGGTGGCCAACAAGCCGGAGGACTACTCTCCCGAGGATCAGGCCCTGCTGGAGAGGATTGCGGCCATGGTAGGACCCGTGCTGCGCGCGCGTTTGCAGCGCGACCGGCAGGAGGCGGCACGCCGGCGGGCGGAAGCGGAGACCCGGGATTCCGAGGACAAGTTCCGCAGCGTGGTGGAATCCTCGCCCATGGGGGTGCATATGTACCGGCTCGAGGAGGACGGCCGGCTGGTATTCACTGGGGCCAATCCGGCCGCCGACCGGATCCTGGGAGTCGATTGCCGGCAGTTCATCGGCAAGACCATTGAAGAGGCCTTTCCCCCACTGGTACACACGGAGGTTCCGGAACGCTACCGGCATGCCTGCATCTCAGGCGAACCCTGGCAGACCGAGCAGGTGGACTACGAGCACGGCGAAATCAAGGGCGCCTATCTGGTTCATGCTTTTCGTACCGCCCCCGGAATGATGGCGGCCCTGTTTCTGGAGGTCACCGAGCGCCGGCGCCTCGAAGAACAGTTGCTCCAGGCCCGCAAGATGGAGGCAGTGGGCCGGCTGGCCGGGGGCGTGGCGCACGACTTCAATAACCTGCTCACCGTTATCAACGGGCACAGCCGCATGCTGCTGGCCAAGCTGGACCTCCGGGACCCGCTGCGCAAGGGGCTCGAAGAGATCCGCAAGGCCGGTGACCGGGCAGCGGAGCTGACCCAGCAGCTTCTGGCCCTCAGCCGCAAGCAGGTCTTGCATCCGCAGGTGCTGGACTTGAACCACATCGTAGCGGACATGGAGGGCCTGGTCCGCGGGCTGCTAGGCCCTGACGTCGAACTGCACACCAGCCTGGAGCCGGCCTTGGGAACGGCCCGCGCGGATCCGGTTCAGCTTCAGCAGGTCCTGCTTAACCTGGCGGTCAACGCGCGTGATGCCATGCCCGCCGGGGGCACGCTGACCATCGAAACCCGCAACGTTGAGCTTGCCGAAGGCCAGCCTGGAGCGCCCGCCGGCTTGGGCCCGGGACGCTATGTGCGGCTGTCGGTGGGCGACACGGGGCACGGCATGGACGACGAAACCCTCCGGCGCGTGTTCGAGCCCTTCTTCACCACCAAGGAATCTGGCAAGGGCACCGGACTGGGTCTGGCCACGGTCTACGGAATCGTTCAGCAGAGCGGCGGAGTGATCGAGGTCCGAAGCGAGCCCGGTCAGGGAACCACATTCCACCTGTACTTGCCCAGCATCGGAGCGCCGGCGGCGGAGGTCTCAGCGCCCGAAGCCATGGTGGATGCCGGGGGCAGCGAGACCATCCTGCTGGTCGAGGACCAGGCGGAGGTGCGCGCTGTGGCCACGGCCGTTCTCGCTGAAAAGGGGTATCGGGTATTGGAAGCAGCCAGCGGCGCGGAGGCCCTGGCCTGGTGCGACCGGTACACGGGACCGATCCACTTGCTGTTCAGCGACCTCGTCATGCCTGTCATGGGCGGCCGGCAACTGGCCGAGCGCGTCCGCGCGCTGCGGCCGGAGGTCAAGGTACTCTACGCCTCGGGTTACCCCGACGAAGTGATCCGCCCGGAAGAAGCCGGCGACGGGTCGCCCAGCTTCCTGCCCAAGCCCTTCACACCGGAGCAACTGGCGAGCAAGGTGCGCCAAGTGCTGGGGCCACCGTGCCCCTGGGGCCGGATCCTGGTGGTGGATGACGAGCCCGGGGTGCGCCACGTGCTCCGGTCGCTGTTGGAGGCTGCCGGTTACGAGGTAGTGGAAGCGGCCCACGGGGGCGAAGCCCTGACGCTGGTCCGCGCCGGTGGAATCGATCTGGTGCTCACCGACTTGGTCATGCCCGAGCAAGAAGGCATCGAGACCATCCGCGCCCTTCGCCTGGAAAGCCCGGAAGTACGTGTCATCGCCATGTCCGGGGCCTTCGGGGGGGATTTCCTGCGCATCGCGGGTCTGGTGGGCGCGCATGCCACGATTCCCAAACCGCTGGACCCGGCCCGGCTGCTAGGCCAGGTGCGCGCGGTGCTTGCGCGGTGAGTCCCGGCCGGCGCCAACCGCTTGGATCTGCGCCTCCAACCTGCTAGGCTGCAAACTGGCGGTCGGCATGGCGGCGCGCTTCCTGCGAAAACTCCGGCTCACGCTGGAGATGATCAAGTTCGAGCACTCGCTGTTCGCCCTGCCGTTTGCCTTGACGGGCGCGCTGCTGGCGCTGCGGGAGGCCCGCTTCGAGGAGCCGCGGCTGGCCTGGAAGCTGAGCTGGATCGCGGTGGCCATGGTCGGAGCGCGCTCCGCCGCCATGGCCTTCAACCGGCTGGTGGATGCCGGCCTGGACGCGCGCAACCCCCGCACCCGCGGGCGTCACCTGCCGGCGGGGCTGCTGTCGAGGGGCTTCGCCTGGGGCTTCGCCACGGCCGCCATGCTCGTCTTCCTGCTGGCGGCGCGCGCTTTGAATCCGTTGTGCTTCCGGCTGGCGCCGCTGGCCCTGGCGGTGGTTCTCCTGTACTCCTTTGCCAAGCGCTTCACCACCCTCTCCCACTTGATCCTGGGGCTGGCCCTGGGGCTGGCCCCCGCGGGGGCCTGGATCGCCATGCGCGGCGCACTCGACCCGCGCATCCTGTGGCTCACCGCGGCGGTCCTCCTGTGGACGGCAGGCTTCGACATCATCTACGCCTGCCAGGACTACGAGTTTGACTGGCAGGCCAGGTTGTTCAGCTTCCCACGTCGCTTCGGCATCGCCGGCGCTTTGCGGATCTCGCGCGCTTTTCACGTGGGCATGGTGGTCTGTCTGCTGGTGCTGGCGGCCCAGTTCAGGCTGGGCGCGCTCAGCCTGGCCGGAGTCGCGGTGATCGTCGTGCTCCTCATCTGGGAGCACCGCCTGGTTCGCCCCGACGACCTCTCCCGGGTGGACGCCGCCTTCTTCACCGTGAACGGCTACGTCAGCGTGCTATTCTTCCTGTTCTGGGCCGCCGACATGCTTCTGCTCAGCGCCCGCGCGTAGTATGGATCCCAGGTTTCAAGACCCGCGCCTGAAGCCAGTGCTTGAGAAAGTGCGCTCCCAGGTCCGCCTGCACCGGGACGACGGGCTGCTTCTCTACCGTACCCCCGACCTGCTGGCGCTGGGCTGGATGGCCAACCGGGTGCGAGAGCAGCGCCACGCCAGCGTCACCTATTTCAACATCAACCGCCACCTCAATCCCACCAACGTGTGCGTGGCCAGTTGCCGCCTGTGCGCCTTCGGCCAGAAGCCCCGCGACCCCCGCGCTTACACCATGTCGCTGGAACAGGTCTGGGAGGCCGCCCGGCAAGGCTGGAACGAACAGGTCACGGAATTCCACATCGTGGGCGGGCTGCATCCGGAGCTGGACCTGGACTGGTACTGCCGCCTGCTGCGGGGCCTCAAGGAACGATTCCCCCAGGTTCACCTCAAGGCCCTGACGCTGGTGGAGATCGCCTGGCTGGCCCGCCGGGCACGCATCGGCGTGGAGGAGGCGCTCCAGAGGTTGGCCGCCGCCGGCGTCGATTCGCTGCCCGGAGGAGGCGCCGAGGTGTTCTCCGAGCGCGTGCGCCGCCTCATCTGTGACCACAAGATCACCGGCGAGGAATGGCTGGATGCGGCCCGCCAGGCGCACCGGCTGGGCCTGCATTCCAACTGCACCATGCTCTACGGCCACCTCGAGACACTCGAGGACCGGGTCGATCACCTGCTCCGGCTGCGCGCCTTGCAGGACGAAACCGGTGGCTTCCTGGCCTTCATCCCCCTGGCCTTCCACGCCCGGAATACACGGCTCCCCCACCTGGCGCCCACCACCGGTATCGACGACTTGAGGAACATCGCCGCCGCCCGGCTGCTGCTGGATAACATCCCCCACATCAAGGCCTACTGGGTCTCGCTGACTCCTAAGATCGCGCAAGTGGCGCAGCACTTCGGCGCCGACGATCTGGACGGCACGGTCGTAGAGGAGAAGATCCACCACGAGGCCGGCGCCTCGGGCCGCCGGGCGCTCGCGCGCGCCGAGTTGCTCCGCTTGATCCGCGAGGCCGGCCGCGAACCGGTCGAGCGGGATACTCTGTACCGGCCGGTCCAACGCCCGGTGGCGGAACTTACGGTGCGGCTCTAGTCAGGTACCGGCGCAGGAACTGCGGCAAGCTCCGGGTGTCAATCGGCTTGGCGATGTAGCCGTTGCAGCCCGCCTCGCGGGCGCTTTCCTCGTCGCCTCGCATGGCATTCGCGGTCAGTGCCACAATGATCACGTCCTGCGTCGCGGGATCGGCCCGCAGGCGGCGAGTGAGTTCCAGGCCGTCCATGCCCGGCATGCGTATGTCCATCAGAATGAGGTGGGGACGAAAGACCGCGAGCACGGCCAGCGCCTCCTGGCTGTCTTCCGCCGTGCGCACATCGTAGCCTTCTCCCACCAGTAGCAGGCGGGTCATCTTCAGGTTGAGCGGATTATCATCCACCACCAGGATTCGTTCACCTGCCATCCTCCTCCCTTCAGCCCGACGCCGCCGCGCTCCGCAACGACACACGGGCCGCGCCTGGACGGACATGCGTCGCGGGGTTCTGTCCGGACCGCGGCCGCACAGCCGCGGCCAACTCTCCGAGCAACGCCGCCGCTCCCTTTCGGCTGCGCCGCACCAGCCTTTGTGCCATGAGGTTCAGGCGCTCTCTTTGCCCCTCGAACAGGTCCCGTCTGGCCCATACGATCAACCGGCTGGGACGCTCCCGCGCCGGCCGGGGGAACTTCCGCAGGCCCCTCAGGTCCTCCAGATCCCGCATGAGCAGACCCACCAGCACCACCTCAGGCTTGAACTCGGCCGCTGCCGCCCACCCGGCCAACAGGCTGTCGCGGCCCATCACCCGGCAGCCGTGCCCGCCCAGCGCGGCCTCGGCCTCCCGCAGCGCTTCCTCGTCGTCATCCACCACCAGCACGGTGGGCGCCCCCCGGTTCCTCAGGATCGAGCCGCGCACCGCCTCCGACAGGACTCCCGCATCCACAGGCCGGCACAGGAAGTCATGGATGCCGAAGGCGCAGGCAGCTTCCTCCTGGCCGTTAACCCCCATCAGGATCACCGGCGTATCGTGGTTGGCTTCCGTTTCACGGATGCCGCGCAGGACTTCCCAGCCTGTCATGTCGTTCAGCAGCAAGTCCACGGCCACAGCAGCAAAGGCGCCAGTCTGACACCGGCTCACCGCGTCCGCGCCGCTGGCCGCGGTCTCCATCGAGTAGCCGGCACGGCTGAGCGTCCGCGTCAGCCAGGCCGCCCCGGCTTGCGCGCCTTCCACCACCAGGATGCTCGGGCCGGTGGCCGAAACCACTACCACTCCGTCCCGCGTCACTCTGGGCAACACCGCACGGAAGACGCTCCCTTGGCCGGGCGTACTCCGGACACCCACTTCTCCTCCCTGCGCTTCCACAAGCCGCCTGGTCAGGGCCAAACCCAGCCCGCTGCCGCCGTGCTTCGCCGCCAGGCCGGCATCCAGTTGCTGGAACTCGTGAAACAGGCGGGGGAGGTCCTCTGCCCGGATGCCTATGCCGTTGTCCTCTACTTCCAGCCGGTACCAATCCGGACCCTCTGCTCGTACACGCACCGTGACCCGCCCGCCCTCCGGGGTGAACTTCAGCGCATTCGAGAGGTAGTTGTACAGGATCTGTTTCAGCCGGCCGGCGTCGGTGACAATCGGGCCTACCTCCGGGGAGATCTCCGTCTCCAGGCTGATCCGCTTCTTCAGCGCCGACAGCCGCAGCACATCGCTGGCTTCATTGACCAGCCGGTCCAAGGCCACCGGCTCGGCTCGGAAATCCAGGCGCCCGGCTTCCACCCGGGACAGATCCAGCACGTCGTTGATCAGCCGCAACAAGTGCCGGGAGCTATGCAGGATGTCGTCCAGATACTCCTGGTGCTGCACCGAAACCGGCCCCAGCTTGCCATCGCGCATCAGCTCGGCCAGCCCGATGACGCTGTTCACCGGGGTCCGCAGCTCGTGGGACATGCCGGCCAGGAACTCGCTCTTCATGCGGTTGGCCGCCTGGACGCGCCGGTTCTGGTCTGCCAACGCCCGGTTCTTGAGCCGGAGTTGGTCTTCCAACAGCCTCCGGCGGGTCTCGTCCCGGCCCATCACCGCCATTCCCACCACCGCCCCCTGCGGGTTCCGCACCGGGGTGAGGTTCAGCGAGAGGTACAGCAGCCGGTCCCCCCTCCAGACCGGCCCGGCCTCGTGGAGGTGCACGCTGTCACCGCCCCGGACCTTGGCCAGCACCTCGTCAACGTTCCCCGGGCCGAGACCCGCGGGAACCACTGCCGCCAGACTACGCCCCACCGCCTCCTCGGCGCAGGGCCCGAACAGCCTGCTCGCCGCCGGGTTCCAGCTCAGGATCCGCCCCTCCAGGTCCGTGCCGATAATGGCCTCGTGGGAGGACTCCACGATGGCCGCCAGGCGCGCCATGGCCTCCTCCCCGCGCGCCCGCTCCGCTTTAAGCTGCTTCTCTGCCAGAGCGCGGGCCACGGCCACCGGCAGGCGGCTCAGCCGGTCTTTCAATACGTAGTCGGTGACGCCCTCTTGCAGGCACTCCACCGCGTTCTCCTCACCCAATGACCCGGTGACCAGAATGAAGGGCGTCCCCGGCTGCGCCTGTCGCAGGAGGTGGAAGGCGTCCATCCCGTTCCAGCCGGGCAGCCGGTAGTCCGCCAGGATCAGATCATAAGACCGGGCGGCCAGCCGCTCCTGGAACTCCTCGCGGGTCTCCACCACGTCCATGCGGAGCTGGAGGCCGGCCTTCTCCAGGCAGCGCTGGCAGAGTTCCACATCCGCCGGGTTGTCCTCGAGGTACAGGATGCGCAACGGACCCGCCTCCGCCGGCGATTCATCTCCCCCCATCCCCCTCAAGCCTCACCTACTCGGCCGCGTACCTGCCCGCAGGCGGCGGCTCGTTCAGCAGCAGCCAGTACAACCCCAGTTGCCTGACCGTCTCGCGGAACTGGTCGAAGTCCACCGGCTTCTGGATGTAGCTGTTCACTCCGTACAAGTAGCCGTTCAGCCGGTCGCGCTCCTCCTTCGAGGAGGTCAGGATCACCACCGGAATCAGCTTGGTCCGTGTGTCGCTCTTGATCTGCCGCAGCACTTCCAGCCCGTCCACCTTGGGCAGCTTCAAGTCCAGCAAGACCAGCCTGGGTGGACAGCTCCTGTCGCGGTCGCTGAACGTGCCCCGGCGGAAAAGGTAGTCCAGGGCTTCCTCGCCGTCCCGCACCACCTGAATGCGATTGATCAAGTGGCCCGCCTCCAAGGCGTGCAGCGTCAGCTCCACGTCGTTGGGATCGTCTTCCACCAGCAGGATTTCCACTTCGTAGCGTTGCATCGTCACTTCCCCGCCGCCGCGGCGGCTTTGACCTCCTGGGCGCGCGAACTTGCCTCACCCAGCGTGAAGAAGAAGGCGGCGCCGCGCCCGAGCTCCGCCTCGGCCCACACCCGCCCGCCGTGCGTGTGAATGATACGCTGCACCGTGGCCAGGCCCACTCCGGTCCCGTCGAAGTCCTCCCGCCGGTGCAGCCGCTGGAACACCCCGAAGAGCTTGTCGGCGTACTTCATGTCGAAACCCACTCCGTTGTCGCGGACGTAGAACACCTCGCCCCGCTCTCCGGATTCACATCCCACTTCGATAACGGCCCGCGGCCGGGGACGCGTGAATTTCAGCGCGTTCGACAGCAGGTTGACCCACACCTGCTTGACGAGCGCCGGGTCGCAGTCCGCCGGCGGAAGCTTGCCTACCCGCAGGTCCATTTCCCGGTCCGCCATCTCGTGCCGCAGGTCGCGGAGCGCCGCCTCAACCAGTGCCCGCTGCTCGGCAAGCCGGCGCGCGGGCTCCCGCCGCCCCATCCGGGAGAGGGCCAGCAGGTCGTCCACCATCGAGGCCATCTGCTGGGCGCCCTCTCGAATGCGCTCGAGCCAGCGCCGGCTGTCGCCGTCCAGCCGCGCGCCGGCTTCCTCCAGCAGCAGCTTCGAGTAGCCGTCGATGTGCCGCAGCGGCGCCCGCAGGTCGTGCGACACCGAGTAGGTGAAACTCTCCAGTTCGGCGGTCCGCTCGCGGACGCGCACTTCCAGCTCGGCACGCACGCGCTGGAGGTCAGCCTCGGAGCGCTCGAGCGCGGCGCGCGCCAGCTCCGCCTGAGCCGCACGGCGCTGGGCAGTCAGCGCGAGGTACACCGCCGCGGTAGCCAGGGCGCTGAGCAACAGGCCCGTCACTAAGCCTACCGAGGGGAGCACCAGTTCGGGCAGCGGCAGCAGGGCCTGGCGGGCCGTCTCCACGCTGACGCCCACCAGCCGGGCATGCGCCTCGATATGCGCCTCCTCGGCGGCCTCCATGGCCTGCCATAGGCACAGCGTGGACGTCAGCGTCGCCAGGCCCACCGGAAGCGGCAGCCACCTTGGCGGGCCCGCAACCTGGGCTTGTTCCCGCCGCCAGGCCAGCGTCACCAGGCCCACTCCCGTGATGGTAAAACCCGCCGCGCCGTGTACCGCCATCCGGGTCATGACCTTCCACCAGCCGTACGTGGGAAGCTCCAACGAGTAACCCGCCAGGGCAATCGCCCCCAGCGAGAAAACCATGGAGCCCGACAACGCACCTGGCAGGCCCCCGTGCCCTCTGTGGCGAAAGCCGCTGGGTAAGGCAAGGCCGATGCCCGTCAGCAGGAAGCACAGCGCGGCGTTGGGCGGCATCCGGTCCGGAAAGGGGATTTCAGCAGCCAGGCGCCTGGCCAAGGTAAGGTCGACTCCGAACTCGACCCCGAGACTCCACTCCACCAGCGAAACGGCCCCGCCGGCTGCGACCAGCAGCCCGACGACGAGCGCCACTCTGTTCCAGCGCAGCGTGGCCGCCAGCAACGCGACACCTGACAGCAGAAAAGCCAGTGCCGAGACCGGCGGCATCGCAGGTAGCCCGGGCGCGCCGTGAATCAGCCTCAAGTTGCCCGTAGCCCAGCCCGCCAAGACGGCCAAACCCAGCCCCGCGGTCGCGGCCCCCGCTCCAGCCGCCAGCCACCCAGCCATGGCCACGGGGTCGCGCGTTTCCTTCATCATCCGCCTCCCCCGTTACATCGGATTCCCGGGCGGCGAACAACACCCACAACGCCACAAAAGACCCCCACGGGGACAGACGGAACGTGCCCCTCCGCGGGCTTCAGCCCTTAATGACTCCCATGGGGCGTAGGCGAGCCATCTTATGCGACAGACCCGCTGCGTGGACCACCTCGATGACCTCGTCCACGTTCTTGTACGCCTCGGGGACCTCCTCAAGGATGCCGTCCCGCGTCTCGCTGCGCACCAGGATGCCCTGCTCCTCGAGCCGCTTCTGGACCTCGCGGGCATCCCGCCCCTTGCGGGCGGCGGTCCGGCTCATCAGGCGCCCCGCGCCGTGGCACACGCTGCCGAAGGTCTCCCGCATGGCGCCCTCGGCGCCAGTGAGCACCCAGGAGGCCGTGCCCATGCTGCCGGGAATCAGCACCGGCTGCCCCACCTCGCGGTAGGCGGCCGGCAGCTCCCGATGCCCGGGCGGGAAGGCGCGCGTGGCCCCTTTGCGGTGCACCAGCACATCGCGCTTGCGGCCCTCCCACAAGTGCGTCTCGCGCTTGGCGATGTTGTGGCACACGTCGTAGACCACCTCCAGCCGCGTTTCCTTGCCGAACAGCTTCTCGAAGGACCCCCGCAGGAAGTGGGTGATGGCCTGCCGGTTGGCCCAGGCGAAGTTGGCCGAGGCGCACATCGCCGCCAGGTAGGCCTGCCCCTCCGGAGACTGTATCGGCACGCAGGCGAGCTGCCGGTCCGGCAGGGTGATCTGGTAGCGCTTCATGGCCGAGCCCATCTCCGCCAGGTAGTCGGCGCAGACCTGGTGCCCCAGGCCGCGTGAGCCGCAGTGGACCAGCACCACGGCCTGATCCTGGGCCAGCCCCATGGCCCGGGCCGCCGCGGCGTCGAACACCTGCTCCACCCACTGCACCTCGAGGAAATGGTTGCCGCTGCCCAGCGTGCCCAATTGCGGACGGCCCCGCTCCTTGGCCCTGTGGGACACCTTGTCCGGGTCGGCCCCCTTCATGGCGCCGTGCTCCTCGGTGAACTCGACGTCCCGCCGGTGGCCGTAGCCGTGCTCGACCATCCAGCCGGCGCCGTCGCGCAGCACGGCGTCGAGTTGCTTCGAATCCACACGCAGATCGCTCTCACTGCCCGTGCCGCAAGGCACGTCCCGGAAGATCTGGTTGACCACGTCCCGCAAGCGGGGCTCGATGTCGGCCTTGGTCAGGTTGGTCCGCAGCAGGCGCACCCCGCAGTTGATGTCGTAGCCCACGCCGCCCGGCGAGACCACGCCCTCCTCCCAGTCCATGGCCGCCACGCCGCCGATGGGAAAGCCGTAACCCTGGTGGATGTCGGGCATGGCCAGGCTGGGACCCACTATGCCCGGCAGCGTGGCCACGTTGATGGCCTGCTCCAGCGACTGATCGCGCTTGATGTGCTCCAGCAGCGCCGGGCTGGCATACACCACCACCTCCGTGCGCATGCCGCGCTTCTCATCGCGCGGGATTCTCAGCGTATGACTCATGGCTACACGTCCAGGAACACCTGCGCGTACCAGCCCTCTTCGTCCTGCCCGGTGCGAAGCTGGTGGTAAGTCACCCCCTTGACTAACAGTCTCGCACGGTGCCGCGCCGGATCCCAAGGCTCGCCCAGCGCCTCGCCGGCCACCCGCCCGGCCGTGATCTCGAGCACCCGGAACCGTCGCAGCGCCAGCCGCCGCGCATCCCACAAGTAGAGCACCTCGTTGAGCCAGTTCACCAGCAAGGATTCGGCGTCTTCGCCGGCGGCCTCGAGCGGCCAGGCCGCGCGAGGCTCCACCAGGTCCAGGTCGATGGAGATGGAGATCAGCGCCTCGGCGCAGGCTTCGAACAACTCCGCTGGCGTGCGGGTGCGCACACGAAATCCGATGTCGGCGGTGTGCTCTAGCAGCTCAAACATGCGCGGCCTGGTCCGCGGTCTCGGGAGCCAGTTGCCGCCGGGCATCGATCTTGAACCACAGGGCCGAGGAGAGTATCAGCATGCCGGCCATGGGGTAGAGCACCGCGTTGTAAGTGCCGAAGTACTTGACCAGGTACCCGAAGATCACCGACGAGAGGAACGATCCGATCTGCCCCGACATGTTCATGGCCCCGGTCATCGCGCCGGCGTACTTCCTTCCCACGTCCAGGCACACCGCCCAGGCCACCGGCAGCATGAAGTCCGAACCGGCGTAGGCCAGTGACAGCAGCAACACGGAGGCCAGCTTGTTGGCCGTCATCGCGGTGCCCAGCATGCACACCGCCGAGAACGCCAGCCCGCTGGCGCCCACCGCCCTGCGGCCCCACTTCAGGCCCACCCTGGGAATGAGGTAGTCGCTGGTTATCCCGCCCAACAGGTTGGCCAGTCCCCCGAAAACGAACGGAAGCGGCGACCAGGCTTGCAGTTCCTCCGGGGTGAAACCGCGGCCCTTCACCAGAAAAGTATGCAGCCACGACAGGTAGAAGTACGACCCCCAGCAGTAGGTGTGGTACATCACCACGATGGCCCAGAAGTTCCCCTGTCCCAGGGCGTGGCGCCAGGGCAGCGAGTGCGGAGTGCGCCCGGCGGTGCCCTGGCCGGCCTCGATTTCCCCGATTTCCTGCTCGCGTACGCCCGGCTTCTCGCGCGGCGCGTCGCGATACCACCAGTACCAGATGACCGCCCAGATGATTCCCAGCACGCCGAAGGCGTAAAACGACCCCCGCCAGCCCCACCGCACCTGTATGGGAATGACCATCAACGGCGACAGCGCGCCGCCCACCCGGCTGGCCATCCACACCAGGCCCTGCGCCCGCGCCCGCTCCACCACGGGGAACCAGCGGGAGATGCTCGAGGCGGTGTTGGGATACGCCCCCGCCTCGCCCGCCCCGAACATGAAGCGGGTCAGCAGCAACAGGAAGTAGTTCGACACGGCCCCAGTGAGGCTCGTGAACACGCTCCACCAGATGACGATGCGCGTCAGCACTTTGCGCGGGCCGATGCGGTCGCCCATGGCTCCGCTGGGGATCTCGAAAGCCGCGTACGAGATGGCGAACACTCCCACCACCCAGCCCCACCGCTCGGGCGAGATGTCCAGGTCCTTCTGCATCTCCGGGCCGGCCACCGAGATGCACACCCGGTCGATGTAGGTGATGATCGACAGCAGGAACAGCAGCGCCAGGACGCGATGGCGGTATTTCACCATAAGCTCGAATTATGGCACACGTGGCGCCGGGCCGCCCGCCGTTCAGCGCTTCCTCACTAGAGCCTGGGCGCCTTCGGGCGTTACGGCCCGGACCGGCGATCCGCTGAATCCGCGCGCGTCCCGGGTCCCGATTCCAGCGCACTTCGCCCTTTCGGCGGCAGCAGCCGCAACTGCGTCCTCGGAGATTTGCGCCGCCTTGACGCGGGTGGAGGTGGGGTGTATATTTGGCTTGTCCTGGAGGCCGAAGAGGAAGTCCTCGCGGTAGTCAGCGAGCAGGGAAGCGTCCGCTGAGGGGCGCTTCAAACCCGCATACCATGACAGACCAAGGAGGAACGTCATGTCAATCCGAGAAGTCCGGGCGAGAATGCTGTATGTGTTGATTGCCGTTCTGATCCCGGCCGTGGCCTGGCCGCAGACCAGCACAGGCGCCGTTCGCGGGACTGTGCGCGACCAGGCGGGAGCGGTCGTGCCGAGTGCGAGAGTGAGCATCGCCAACATCGCCACCAATGTCAACTCGCAAACCACAGTGAACGAGGTCGGCTTGTACGTCTTCCCCGGCGTCATCCCGGGCCCTTACCGGATGTCCGTGGAAGCGCCGGGAATGCAGAAGTTCGAAGCCACGCTGACCGCCCAGGTCGCCCAGGACGTGGTCGTGAATGTGGTCCTCAGGGTCGGGCAGGTGACCACCGAAATCGTTGTCCAGGATGTGACGCCCGTTCTCGTAGTGGACCGGCCCACGCTGGGGCACGTGCTGGAGCGGACGCGCATCGAGCAGTTGCCGCTCAACGGCCGGTCCTTCTCCAGTCTTCTGGTGACGGTTCCGGGAATGGAAAGCTGGCGCGGCTACGGGATGCGCGACGGCACGCACGAGTTTGTGCTGGACGGCGCGCCCATGGCCAACCGCCTCACCATGATGAGCGCCCTCTTCAACCGGCCGCCCGGACTCGACAGCATTCAGGAGTTCAAGGTCGAGACCAATAATTCGTCCGCGAAGTACACCCGCCCGGTCACCGCGATTGTGTCCACCAAGAGCGGGACCAACCAGTTGCACGGCGCGATGTTTTACACCCACCGCAGCAACTTCAAGCTCGGCCCCTTTGTCGGCAAGGCCCGAAGTCGCATCGACACCTGGGACAGAGCGCCCAAAATGTACCGCCACGAGTGGGGCGCTTCCTCCGGCGGTCCCCTCCGCCTGCCCAGGCTCTACAGCGGCAAGGACCGGACCTTCTGGTTCTTCGCTTACGAAGGCGCCCGCAGCAACAGCCCTTCCACCACCGGCTACACCGTCCCCACCGAGGCCATGCGCAATGGGGACTTCCGCGGACTGGTGGACTCCCAGGGCAGACAGTACCGGATCTATGACCCCTGGACCACCAACCCGCAGACCTGGGAGCGGCAGCAGATCTCTTACAACGGCCAGTTGAACGTCATCGATCCGAAGCGGCTGAACCCCCTGGCCAAGTATTTGCTCGACATCACTCCTCTCCCCACTCGCCCCGAGGTGAACCCCCTGCTCGACAACAACTGGTGGGGCCCCATCAACAGCATCCGGCGCAACTATACCCTCACCACTCGCTTCGATCACCGCTTCTCCGACCGCGACCAGTTCTACGCGCGCTACACCCAGGGCGACTACTACTCCTGGTGGTCCCTGGACGGCGCCGGCTCCCCTGGTCCGCCCACCAAGGACGGCGTCGCCAACAACGAGGTCGGCACCGCTCCGAACAAGGTCCTCGCCCTGTCCCACTACCACACCTTCTCTCCCACCTTCTTCAACGAAGTTCTCGCCAGCGTCTCCCGCGAGAAGTGGCGAACGGCCACCGGAAAGCTCGAGAAGTATGCCGACCAACTGGGTCTGCCCAACCCCCTCTCCGCGATCGGATGGCCGCAGCTTTCGGGCGCCGGGCTGAGCCGGCTCGGCTGGTACACCCAGAACGCCATGGGCACCGACTTCACCTATTTCGTCCTGGACAATAACGCCACCAAGATCCATGGAAAGCACGAGCTCCAGTTTGGCTTCCACGGACGCTACGACCAGTTGAACATCCTGCCCGACCAGCAGCAGAACCAGGGAGGACACAACTGGAGCACGCTGGCCACCGCACTCTATGATCCAACCACCTCCCGCACCAATCCGCAGGCCACGCCCCTGACCGGACACAACCTGGCCAATCTGTTTCTGGGCGTGATGAACTACTCCAACAATATGGCCCGCGGCTACTTCTATGCCCGGGGCAAGGAGTATGCACTCTACCTTCAGGACAACTGGAAGGTCACCTCTCGGCTGACCTTGAACCTCGGCTTGCGCTGGGAATACTGGCCGGCCCTGCGGGAAAAGAACAGCCTGATGACGGGCTTTGACCCGGACAAGCGGGCCGTTGTGCTGGGCACGGATATGGAAACCATGTACAAGCTGGGCGCCACCGTTCCTTCGGTGGTGAACCGCTATCTGGGCTGGGGGGCGAAGTTCATCACCTACCAAGAGGCCGGCCTTCCTCAGTCACTGATGTACTCCAACACCAAGAACTTCGGGCCCAGGCTGGGTTTTGCCTACCGCTTGGGAGACGGAAAGCGCGATCTTGTGCTTCGCAGCGGTTACCGCATTTCGTATTACGCCGTCCCGGTCCGCTACTGGAGCGCGACCATGCGCTCCAACGCCCCGCTCAGCGCCTGGTTCTACAACAACACCCTGACCAGTTCCGCCCAGGCGCCCGACGGGATCGCCAATTACGGCATGCGCTCGGCGCCGACTATTCTGGCCGGCGTCAACAGCCGCGATGCGGTCACTCTCGACAACCCGACCGCCCTGACCCGCGGCTCCGCCTCCTCCCAGTACTTCGACCCCCGTCAGCCGGATGGCCGGGTTCATGACTGGAACTTCACGCTCGAGAAAGAGGTGATGGCCGATACCGTCGCCCGTGTGGCTTACATCGGCAACCACGGAACCAACATGGAGCAGGTCTTCCAGTTCAACGAAAGCACTCCTGATTACATCTGGTTCGTGACCACCGGAACGGCGCTCCCGACCGGCGAGTTTTCCGGCGTGGCCCGTCGGCCCTACGACCAGCAGGTATACGGCACCCTGAGACGATGGCTGAAAACCGGATGGTCCAACTACAGCGGCATCCAAATGGAACTGGAGCGCCGTTACAGCCGCGGTTTTGGCTATCAGCTTTTCTACATCATCGGCAACGCTCACGCCGCCGGAGGGCAGAACTGGAGCGGGACTTCGGTGATCGGCGAGCTCAACCAGTACCTACCTGGCGCGGTGCCTGCGAACTTCGACCAGCGCAACCGCTTCCTGAACTACCAGCGCGACACGAGCATCCCCAAGCACCGCGTGCGCTGGAACTTCATCGCGGACCTTCCGTTCGGCAAGGGTAAGTGGCTCGGCAAGAATGCTGGCGGCTTTCTCCATCGCTTGATCGGCGGCTGGCAACTGGCCGGAATGGGATATCTGCGCAGCAATTCCTCCGCTCTTCCCACCGACATTTACCCAACCGGCAGCAAGATTGAGTATTACGGCTACAAGTACCCAATCGAGGACTGCCGCACTGGCGCCTGCTATCCCGGGTACCTATGGTGGAACGGTTACATTCCATCCAACCGGATAAACAGCCGTGACCCGGTGACCGGCAGACCGAACGGCATCATGGGCGTGCCGGCCGATTACAAGCCGGCCGCTCAGCCGCTGATTCCGTGGGGTTCGACAGCGTCTCCGGCGAACATGCCCGCCGGCACGAACCTCCAGTCGTTCTGGGATACCAACACCGTCTGGGTCCGCTTGCTCAACGGCACTGCACAGAGGACGGCTTTCAATGAGAACCTGCATCCGTGGCGGCAACAGTACTTCCCGACCGTGCGGCAGTGGGGCCTGGATGCATCCTTATTCAAGACGATTCCCATCAAGGAGCGCATGAATCTCCGGTTCAACCTCGACTACTTCAATGCGCTCAACCACCCCAACAACCCGAACAGCTTCAACAACCTGGGCATTCTGGGCACCCGCACCTCCGGCTCGGGCTCGCGCGAATTGCAGTTGACCCTCCGCCTGACCTGGTAATCTTCAGCCGCTGTCAGACTCAGTAGCGTAGGCCTCCAGGCCTGCCCCCGGTTTTCAAACCGGCCTCCCGCGGCAAGCGTGGACGCTCTCCCCTCGAACCGCCTGCTGGCCCGCTGTCGACAGGCCGTACAGATGCCTCGCCAGAAACGGCAGGCCCTTCGCGCCGTGGAAGCTGTGGGCCGCGGCAAGAGCCCCTGGGAATCCCGGTCTGAGCCTCTATCCTGCCAGCCGTTCCTCGGCCAGGTTCACGAATCGCTCTGCTCGCCCAAGCAACTCCTCGACGTCCTCGATCGAGAAGGCGGAGTCCAGACCGTAGTCGCTGTCCTGCCGCAGATCCTGAGCATCGATCAGGAAGCGATGGAAATCCGCCGGGAGTTCACCGGTCTTGGCGAATTGCTCCCCGAACGCGCCGATCACCGCGGAGTGCTTCGAGAACCTCAGGCCTTTGCTCTCCAGGAAAGCAGAGGCGACATAGAACATGGCGTAGTAAGAGCGCGAAACCGCGTCGTCTGGAAACCCTTACTGGAGGAGTACTCTGGCCGCCGATATGCGCTGCCGAGCCTTGTCCAAGAGCCTGCGTTGCCGCTTGGTCACAGCTCGATCCCCTCGGCGCGGACGTTCTCAAGCAGCGGGTTGTCGGAGGCCATGAATGCGGCTTCGTCCACGAACAGCCGGCTGATC
>Ga0194112_10005049_pt1 | contig 17860 bp, 14 predicted proteins | sample TA2MahC400mmetaG_FD_146191 | JGI IMG/M metagenome (GOLD analysis project Ga0194112, IMG submission 146191) | Freshwater microbial communities from Lake Tanganyika, Tanzania - TA2015016 Mahale Deep Cast 400m | ecosystem: Environmental > Aquatic > Freshwater > Lake | place: Tanzania: Lake... | reverse complement strand
GCACCAGCGGCGGAAACGTCGCACCGTCCAGAAACCCTGCCGCGAACACCAAGGCGATGAAGGTGGGGTAAAGCAGTGTGCTGGCATCAACCGCCGCCAGCCCGCTCAGCGCCAGGGGGAGCAGGAGGCAGTAGGCGGCCATCGTCGTCACAATGCCCAGGAGGACGCTGGGCCGCCCCTCCCAGCGCCCAGCCGCCCTTGCTCCGAGCGCCAACCCGACCATGAACGCGGCGACGAGGAGGCCCACCTCGGCGTAGGCATAGCCGTAAGTGCTTTGGAACGCATAGATTAGGATGATCTCGGAGGCCATCCCGAAGAGGCCGGTCGCCGCGGCCACGGCGAGCAGGCCATAGGCGCGCGACGCTCCGCCGCGGCGGCGGGCGAACAGCAGCAGGCCCGGCGCGAGGACGAGCGCGGGCAGCGCCAGCCCGTGTGGAAACCGGAAGCTCAACGCCGCGCGGAAGAGCGCATTCGTCCCCCCGCGAAGCCCGGGGTCCTGGGCCGATGCGTCCCCTGAAACCACCTGGTTCCACACCAGCAAGGCGAACTGGTAGGTGATGGGACGCGCATCGCTGTTCACGGGCGCCTCGACTGCATCCAGTGTCCGGCGGAGCGAGTCCACTTGGCTGATGGGGATGAGGTTCTCAAACAGCGCGATGGCATAAGTCTCGCGCTCATTGGCGCTTGCAGCGTCGAGCCTGATGCCTCGCCTCGCGATCCGCCGCCCAAGAATCGCCGGGTCGAGCGAAGTCGTGCCCGGCTTCACGGTGGCGATGAAGGTGTGGCTCTCACCTGGCACCACAAGCACTTCGGGGAAGACGCCTTGGAGTGTGCGGAGGATGGAGGCGGAGAGCTGGCCGACGGTCTCGCCGACGTAATTGGCTGCCGCGGTTACACTTGTGATTAGGACACCATCCCAGCTCAGCGCCTCTTTGGCTTCGCGGAAGAACTCGACAGTGTAGAGGCGGTTCACAAAGGCCGACAACGGGTCGGGCAGATTGAGCACGATGAGGTCGTACTCAGATCCCCGGCACCGCTTGATGAAGCGCCGCGCATCAGCCAGATGGAGACGAAGCCGGGGATCAGCCCGCGGCTTGGAGAAGGCTAGAGCCAGGCCAAGCAGGTCTGGGTCCATCTCCAGAGCATCCATCCCCTCCACTCCGCAGTCGAGGAGCGCGCCCGGCAGGCGACCGAGGGTCCGGCCGACCAACAGCACCTGCCTCGGGGCTGGATGCTGGGCGAGTGCGAAGATGGCCTGGTTCCGCTCGTCCGTCGTCGGCGCGTCGGCGGGCGGAAGCGTCTCGACCAGGCCGCCGTCAAGGTAGAGCGATGCCTCGCGGTCACGCACAAGGGCCGCGAGCTGGCCATAGCGGGAGTCCACAGTCGCGCACAGACCGAACCCAGGGTAGAGCGCGCGCCAGTGGCGGGACTGGAGTTGCCAGTCGAGGTTGTGCACCGTGACCATCGTCGTCGCCCCCAGGCCGAGGACGATCCCGGTCGGCAGCCAGCGTCGCCCGCCTGCGATGAGCACGAGGAGGCAGAGGGCCGACGTGAGGGCCGGGCCGAGGGTCACAGGGTCAACCAGGCCGACGAGGAGGAAGGTGAAAAGGAGGCCGCCCAGCACCGCCCCCCAGCCATCCGCCTGGTAGAGCTTGCTGAAGTCCCCGGGTCGTGCGGCGTTGAGAGCGAGGACGAACTCGATGCCGCTGAGGAAAGCGACCGGCCCTGTGGCCAGGATGGCGGTTCCCACGGCCTCCATGAAGGTCAGCTCCGCGGCCCCGCCCCAGGCGGGCGAGCGGTGGCGTGCGATGGCGATCTGGCCGATGAGGAGCAGCCCGTTGAGCGCGAAGAGCGCTGTGGCGCTTGCGGATGCCCTCGCCGGCCACGCTCTGCCGAGGCGTCGCGCCGCTCGCCGGGCGAAGATCCCCGCGGCGGCGCTGCCTAGCGCCGTCCACAACAACCCTGCCGCCAACACGACCCCGAAGAAGACCTCCGTGCCGCGACAGGCGGCCAGCATCTCGCGGAACATCACGATCTGCGCGACCTGCGAGAACAGGCCGATGGCGACCACAAGGGCCGCGACGGCGCGGAAGGGGGGAGTTGCGGGGTCTTGGAGTGCGGCAACGTGTTGCCGCTTTGGATTCCCGCGAAGCGGGTCCGGCGCGGGCGTGGGCGAACATGGTTGCACGGAACTACCCTCATTCCCCCGCTCCGCTGGCATCCAAAGCGGCGACTTCGTCGCCGCACTCCAAAGGGCCGCTCCGCGGGCAGCGGGTTGCAGACGGGGCCTGGCTCAGCGGGATACCGACTGGCGCGGCGGGAAGATTCTGTTCGCTCGGCCCGCGATCTTGGACTCGAAGACCTCCAAGGGCGCGCCCGCGCCGGCAGCGGCTTGGACCAGGCGTTGGTCGGGTTCCTGCGCGACCGCGAACCCACGCACGCGCCCCTTCTCGCCTCTTGCACGTTCCTGGACGATGAAGGCCATGTACCGGAGGAGCTGGCCCACCGTGCGATCGGAGGCGCGGCCCCGCTTCAGCTCAATGACCACCCACCGGCGGCGGCTGTCTTGGGCCAGAAGGTCCAGCGGCCCTGTGGGTGTGGGATACTGCCGTCTGACGAGCTTCAGCCCGTTCTCCAACAAGTCGAGGTTGAACTCCAGGAAGTCCTCCATCGTTCGCTCAAGCACCTGCAATCTCCGGAATTCCCCCTCCGGCAGAGCGCGGAGATCGGGGGGCAGTTCACGTCGCGCCCTCATGTCCTGGAACAACCGCAGTGCCTCCTCAACCTCGCTGCGTGACCGGTAGTGGTCGAGGGCTTCCGCTGCCGTGGGCGACCGCTCCGGCTCGCCGTAGAAGGCGATCCAGTCCTCGATGTTCCTGAAGCGGATGTAGAAGTCCTGGCGCATGTGCTCCTGGACGAGCCTCTCCGCCTCGTCGAAGCGCAGTGGGTTGATGGATAGCCGCTGGTCCTGGGCATCGAATGACACCAACCCAGGTGTCCCAAGGAAACTCAGCATGTAGGAGCGGTTCAGTTGAAGTGTATTGAGAAGGCTCTTTCGTCTGCCTGTGGCGACGATACGCCCTTCCTTTATGATCGGCAGGCGCTCCAGAGCAGCCAGCAGCGCCTGTCGCTCGGCGTCTCCCAAGGCAAGGTAGGCCCGGATGAGTTCCGTGGCCCAGGTGACGTCGCCATCGTCGCGCATGCGACCGATGAAGAGTTCGTAGCACTCCAGGGGGACCCCGCTTGGGAAGTGCGTGAGCACCGCGAGGAGCGCAAGATAGGGGAACACGCCAGCCTCCGGCTCCGCCCTGCCGACGGCCGGGTTCGGGTACATGTAGCGGCGCAGTTGCCGTGCGACAAGAGTGGGCAGCTCCTTCTCACGGCACCGCAGAAAGGCGCGGCCCGCGGGGGTGATCTGGATGACGCTCTCCTCGCCTACCCACACGAGGCCGAGGCTGTCATGCACTTCCTTGATCATGCGCACGAGGGCCGCGTAGTCCGGCGAGCCTTTGCGCGCGCAGCGTGGCTTGATCAGGCGTTCGCGGAGCAAGGCATCCGTGTACGGAATCTGCACGCGGCGCCAGTGCTTGCCCTCGTACTGCACAAGGACTCGCAGCCGTTCGCGGATGGTGGATAGGTTCGGGGGCTTGATCGTGAACCCCTTCGGCTGATACCAATAGAAGGGGTCGTTCGCATATCGCTCGACGAACTTCTCCCATCGGTTGGCCATAGTGCTTACCCGAAGAGTTGCAGGGTCTTGTCGGTCCTGGAAGATCTGAGCTTGACACGCGGGATACGGATGTCCACGGCAGCAAGCTTGTCAAGCCCGAGGCGATGGCGGGCGAAGGCGCAGTAGTCGGGGTTGAGGTCAATGCCAATGTAACGGCGGCCGGTGGACTTGGCGGCGAGGCAGGTGGCGCCCGTGCCACTGAACGGGTCGAGCACGATGTCACCGGGGAAGCCGGCTTCTGGCACGGCGGCAAAGGTGTACATGAGGATGAGGCGCTGGGGCAGCTTCACAGGGAAGGGCGCGGGGTGCCCCCCCGTGCGCGCCACGTCCTCCGGGTAGATGGGCCATATCTGCATCGTGAGGTTGAGCCATTGCTCCTGGGTGAGCTTGGAGCGCTCCTTCACGGCCTTGGGGAGCGAGCGCGGCTTGCCGGGCTTGACGAACACGTTGATGAACTCGATCGTGTTGTCCTCGTAGAGGTTCGGCGGATAGGGGTAGCTGCCGAACATCTTCACGCTCGTCTGCTTCTGCCAGATGAAGAGGCTGTAGCGTTGGAGCCTGCATCGGCCGCCGCTGAGGATCGAGAACTCAATGTCGTTGTTGAGGTTCTTCAGGTGCCGCGTATGCGAACTGTTGTCGTCCTTCTTTGGGACGGGCACGATGGCGGTGTTGATGCAGAGCTTGCCGTTGGGGACAAGTACCCGCTCGGCCTCGGCCCAGACCTCGAGCAATTCATCCAGGTACTTCTCGTAGCCCGTCTGCCCGATCTGGCCGGCTACACCGTAGTCCACAAGGTTCCAGTATGGGGGGCTTGTGACGATGAGGTGGACTGAGTCCGATGGGAGCTGCCGCAGGCTGTCCGCGGCGTCGCCGCAGATGACCTGGTTGACGAATGACTCGATGGGTTGTTCCTTCCGGCTCACCGCGCGTTCCTCGGTTGCTTGATGCCGCCATTATGCATGAAACTGGATGCCTGTTCAAGGGGCTCGCTGAATGCTAGCGGGACGCTGGAGGCTTTGGAGCATGACCCTGGGTGTCACGTCCACAGGCCTGGGAGGGCGGTGCGGCAGAAGGGGCAGCGGCCGTCGCGGAGGTCGTTCTTGAGGACCTTGAAGCCGAGGCGGCGGATGGTGGGCTTGCCGCAGCGGGGGCACGAGGTGTGGTTGCCGTCGTGCGGGGCAAGATTGGAGATGTAGACGAATCTCAGGCCCTCAGCCTTGCCTATCTTCATGGCCTTCTCGAGCGTGGCCTGGGGCGTCTGCGGGCGGTTGAGCATCTTGAACTTGGGTGTGAAACGCTCAAGATGCCACGGCGTGTCGGCACCCAGGTTGGCCTTGATCCAGCGGGCGATGTCGGCCACCTCCTTGTCGGAGTCGTTCATTGCGGGGACGATGAGGGTGGCGACTTCGAGCCACTTGCCGGCCTTGCGTATCTGCTGGCAGGAGTCGAGGACGGGTCGGAACGAGCGGGCGCCGGTGCAGGCCTGGTAGAACTCGTCGGTGAAGCCCTTGATCGTCACGGTCACGCCGTCGAGGACGTTGAGGAAGTCGGCCAGCGGCTTCGGCTGGATGTAGCCATTCGAGCAGAGGAAGACGCGGAGGCCCGCCTTCCTCGCGGCCGCGGCGAGGCGCTTGTTGAACTCGATGTGGGTGGTGCCCTCGGTGTAGGTGAAGGTGAGGGACTTGATGTCCTTGGACTTGGCGAGGCCGAGGGCCTCGGCTTGGTCGAACTTGAGGTTGCGGGTGTCGCGGGGGCATTCCTGGGAGAACTGCCAGTTCTGGCAGTACTGGCAGCGGAGGTTGCACCCCGCGTGGGCGACGGAGAGGGTGTTCGAGCCGGGGAGCACGTGGTTGAGGGGATTCTTCTCGATGGGGTCCACGTTGAGCACGCAGGGCTGTCCGACGCCGTGGGTGTGGAGCCTGCCGCGGATGTTGGTGCGGACACGGCAGCGGCCGAGTTCGCCGGGCTTGAGGATTTCGCGGTGGGGGCAGAGGCCGCAGGTGACGGAGCCGTCGGGGTTCTGCGCGTAGTATTCGCCTTCGGCGGGCGGCAGCACCACGCCCTTGTCGGGCGGCATGGCGGCGTGGGCAAGGGTGGGGGCAAGCTCAAGGGCGATGCCGAGGCGGGCCATTTCGGCGATGAACTGTCGGCGATTCATGGGGTTGGCTCCCGTTGCGAACAGGGCGTTCAGGTCCCAACCAAGGCTCCTGCCGCAACCAGGGGGGATGATTGGATGGGTGGATGAATGGATGATTGTCTGGCACCCATCCATCCATCCACCCATCCATTCATCCGCTCTTCTTCGCGCCCAGCCTCTCCTCGAGGATGGGGATGATGCGGGGGTGGAGAAGCCAGCGTGCGGCGCGGGAGACCTCGCGCGGGCGAGCCTTGTCGCGGACGACGCGCGAGCCCTCGACGATTTGGCCGAGGCGCTCCTGGGGGTTGAGCTGGGCCGCGAGCTTGGCCTTTTCGATCTCGAACTCGGTGTCGCTCATGGCCCGGGCCTTTGTCACGAGGTCAATGAAGCGCTGCTTCTCGGCGGCGCGGACTTTGGCGTCGGTGATTTCGAGGCGGCCGTGGCCGAGGCGCTCGACGTAGCGGTCGGCCATCTCGCCCTGGCGCTCGCGCCAGATGGGGGCGGGAATCTTGCGGAAGTGGCTGAGCATCTCGACGCCGCGCTCGCCCTCGGCCTGGCCGGCCCGCACGGGGTCCTTGAGGTCCTGCGGCGGCACGAGGCAGGGACGGAAGGTCTCGATGATCTGGAGCTGGCCCTCGGTGAGGATGCTCTGGAGCTTGGCGTCGAACTCGGGGAGGGCCTGCTCGACGAGTTGGGCGCGGCGATTGCGGAGGTCCTTGAGCAGGTTCTCGTAGTGGAGTGCGCGGCGACTGAGCGCGTCGCCGGGCGGCTCGCCCTTGTTGGCCTCGGCCTTGAATGCCTCGTAGGCGGCCTTGGCGTCGGCGAGGGCCTTGCGATAGCTCTCGGCGAGGGGGCCGGCCGTGCGGCGTTCGGCGGCCTTGCGCGCGAGGGCCAGGAGGTCCTCGGTCTGCTGCTTCGAGAGGCGCAGGCCGTTGAGGAGGTTGATCGTCGAGATGTCCTGGAACAGGTCGTCGAGTTCGCGTTCCCCCTCGACGCGTTCGCCTGGTGGCGGCCCGAAGGGCTCGCCCGCCCGAGCCGCGGGCGCTGCCAGAGCGAAGAGAAGCGTTGAACCGACCAGACCCCAGCACGTCGCGCGCATTGCGAAGCCTCCTGACACGGTTTTGTCGCTCCCCAGCCTACCACACGGGAGAGGGGATTGCAAACCCTGTGCCGGGTAACGATGCCTGCGGCTAAACCGTTGCTGCGTCTGGACTTGCGGCACAGGGCACTGAACGCGCCGGGTGCCGCGGTGTGCTGAAACCCCACAGCGACGTGTAGGGAGATTCGTCACTTGGCCCCCGTCGCATCCAGGCGCTTGAGGTAGTTGGCGTAGACGCGCGAGGCGCCGGGGATGAGGAGGAAGAAGGCGGCCTTGTGCGGCCCCTCACCGGGGGCGGGCACGATGGCCTGCTTGACGGCCTTCGACAGGGCGTCCTTCTCGACCTCGAACTCGACGTCGGAGCACTTGCGGGCGCGGTCGAGGGCCTTAGCCACGGCCTCGCGTGCGGCGGCCTTGCGGGCCGCGTCGGCCCCGGGGCTGGCCGCGGCGGTGAAGTAGTCCGCGTAGCCGAGGATGCCCTCGCGCATCATGGGCCAGAGGGCGTCGGAGCAGGCCCTCACGCGGCGGAGGAGGTCGAGCGCCTTCTCAGGGGCCTCGGCCTGGCCCGCGCGGACGGGGTCGCTCAGGGATTGCGGGGGCACGAGGCAGCAGGCGAAGCCGCCCAGGATGGCCTTCTGCGGCTCGGTGAGCACCTCCTCGACCTGGGACGAGAGCTGGAGGAGCTTCCAGATGCCCCGCTTGCCATAGATGCCCTCCATGTGCGCGAGGTCCATGAGCTTCTTCGTGCCCGTGCCTGCGGCGGCGCTCATCGGCTGGCCCTGGCTCGCCGAGGGGACCATGTGGCAGCTCACGCAGTCGGTGTTGATGGCCGTGGGCACGCTGCGGAGGGTGGAGCGGATGGCCTTGCTCTCGGCCGCGCGGCTCAGGTTCACGCGGTCCTCGAGCTCCTTCGGGATGGGCTCGCCCCTAAGGAGTAGCGGGCGCAGTTCGAGCCAGGCCTTGCGCACGCCGTCCAGTTCGGGCGACATGGGGGCGCGGAGCGAGGGCGGCTCGGGCGCCACGGCCTCGACCTGGCGGGCGAGGGCCATCAGCTTGCCCGCCTGCTCCTTCGAGAGATTCAGGCCGTTGACCACATTGATGTTCGAGATGTGGAGGAACAGGTAGCCCATCTCGCGCAGGCTCGCATCCCAGTTCACCTGCCCCGCGTCGGCGGAGGCGGCGACCACGATGACCAGACAGCTCAACAGGAATGCGCGCGTCATGGCAATCCTCCTCAGCCTCGGCCTCCCTCGTTCTGTTATACAGGGGAGTCGGGTAGGGAGTTTCGCAGGTGATCATGCCTTCAGTACGATCGCGTTCTTGAGCTTGCGGGCCGCGCGCTCGAAGGACACGAGGCGGCGTCCCAGGCGCTCGTACTGTGCGTGGATCAACCGGTCAACGAAGCCGGGCTTCTTGGTTCCGCCAAGGGAGGACTGGAGGGCGTAGACTGCCCTGCTACCGGGTTCGGGGGAAACGCTGCCCGACAACAGAAGCGCGAGCAGCGACCGGGCAGCGTCCTCCTTGGGCACACCATAGTGGTCATGCAAGGCGAAGTAGGCTTCGGCGACCACGAGGTCGGACACCATGACGGGCCTACCCGCGGCGCGTGCTTCCTGGACGACGAGCGCAGTCGCCCGCCACGTCTGTGCGGGGGGCAGGCCGGTCAGCAGGCGCACCACTATCGAGGTGTCCAGCCCCCGGGCGTCCTCTACCTCAGTGCTCGCCACGTTTCCTGGCCGTTGCGATGCTTCTGCGAATGGCGTCCATGCTGTGGGACTTCCCCTCTGCATATCGTCTCAGGCACCCGAACCAACTGGGGACCGCCGGCTCGTCCCGCCGAAGCACCCAGACCTCCTCGCCATCCACGACTCGCTGCTCCACGGCGACCTGGTCGCCTGGCCTGAGCCGCATCTGCTCGCAAAGGGCCCGCGGAAACGTTGCCCGGGCCTGACAACCGCGTTGACCTGCGGGAGATGCATTTCTTGCTGCCCGGATGCCGCCTGAGGCGCATCGAGGGCGCCACAGAGCTGTGGCGCTCCACCTAAGATGAGTGATACCAATGCCTTACGTCTGCACTTGATGGGACACGGGGGGCCGGGATCGGAAGTTGGCTTCAGATACCAAGTCCGCCGGAGGCCCCCGTGGCCGCCCGCTTGCTACGCAGCCAGACGATTTCGATGGAATCGTAACACGCTGGCACGGCAGACTTTAGGGACATGGCTGGCGTGGGAAGGGCGTTCGCCATATCGTTCTTCTCCCTCAATGGCATGCCAGTTGCTCTGGCATAGGATTGACTGGGGCAGAGAGATGTCCCAGGAGGCCCCTTGAACCGTGTGGCATCGAGAGTGAAAACTCAGGAGGCGGACAAGGCATCGGCGCTGCATCGGCTCTCACGTGATGGCGCCGGGGCGAGGGGCCACACTTGATAATCTCGGGGGCGACTGGCTGAACGCCAGCGTCTCGTCCAGCCGCCGTGGTGGAGTGGGAGCTTGCGGATATCCCCCCCGCCGCCCGCAGGCTAGCCACCACGGCAGTCTGGACGCCCGGCGAACGGCTGTCTCACGCACCGTTTCCTTGGCCGACGCGACGGCCAGCAACGTCGCAGAGGTCCTTCAGAGTGCTGCCAGTCGCCCCCGCCCTTCTTCCCCAAGTCACTTTCAGCGATTCGGCTCATTGGTGCAAAGACTGCCTGAAGGCAGGACTCCCAACGGGCCGCTCTCCTGGTTCGGAGTCCTGCCTTCAGGCAGTCTTGTCCACTCTGAGGGTGCCGCCGAATCGCTGAAAGCTATCCAGCCATCTGGCACACGCAGGCGCTCTCGCGACCGCTCAGGCCGTAGAGCGCGCACACGCGTTGGTCGAGCGCGCCACACGCTTCGCCAAGCGCTGCCTCTTCGCCAGCCATTGCCAGGGCCTCGATGCGGCGCACCAGCGGGATGAGTTCCCCCGCCTCGCGGGCGAGCGGCAGGGCCTGGAGGTGGGAGACCTTGACCTGTGGGAACGCCCGCTGGCCGCTGTCGGGGTGGCAGCTTCGGTGGTAGAAGGCGAGGGCGGAGCTGTTGAGGAGGCCGAGGAGCGCGGCGTCGTCGAGGCCCGGCACCCCGTAGCAGGCGAGGACGCTGTTGCGGAACCAGGTAGGCGCCACGTGGCGTGCGGCGATGGGGCGGCTGGCCGTCTGGCGGATGAGGATGCGCGCGCCCAGGTAGGCATCGGGGAGGCGGATGCGGAAGTAGCGGCCTGGGGGCCGCGGGGTCACATCTTCATTTGGCACATGGCGGCCATGTGCCAAATGAAGATGTGACCCCACGTCGAGCCACCGGCGGGCCGCCGCCAACCGGAAGGGCTGGATGCAGCGGCCCTCGCGGACCGGCTCCAGGCCGGGGCCGGGAGCGTCGTGGAGCAGCAGGTCGGCACTGTTGCCCGTGTGAACGCCCGGGTCGCGGAACGTGCCGGGCGGCGCCGGGGGATGGCGGCGCATCTTCTCCAGGATCGCCGGCGCCAACTGGGAGGGGATGAATGGACGAATGGATGGGTGGGTGGGTGCTCTGGCATTCATCCAGTCATCCATTCCTCCATCCATCCCCTCCGTAGCAGGGGACGTGCGGCGAAGATAGAGTATCGCCGCGGGCTGCACGACGCCTGGAAAGCGGTCCTCTCCCAGCACCTCGGGCGGCGGGTCGAAGCGGCAGGTGGCGAGGGCTGCCTGCCGTGCGGCCTCGTAGCCGGCCAGGTGGCACACCTGGTGCGGCAGCACGAGCGCGGCGCGCCCGCCGGGGCGCAGGAGGCGCGCCACGAGCTCGAGAAACGCCCCGTGCGCGGTCGGCCAGCGGTGGAACGAGGCGAAACGCTCGGCGAGCGCGCGGCGGCGGCCCGCGTCGAGCGGGGCCGCCTGGCGCCCGGAGTATGAAATCCACGGCGGATTCGTCAGCACGGCGTCGAAGGCCTCGACGCCCAGGAGCACGGCGGGGCCGGTCATCAGGCTGTCGCCGACCACGATGTTGCGGTGCAGCTCCTCCCGCGTGCAGCCTGCGGCCTCGGCCACCGCAGTGCGCGCCAGGTCCACCGCGCGCGGGTCCACGTCAATGCCGTAGAGGCAGCGCATGGCGGCATGGCGACGCAGGCCGGGGTCATCGCCCGCCAACGCATCTAGCGCCGCCACCAGGAAGCGGCCGCTCCCCACCGCGGGGTCAAGCACCCGCAGGCCGAGGGCCTCCCAAGGCGTTAGGCCGTTCGAGAGCGGGCCGAGCGTGGTGCGAACCATGCGCTCGATGACGGGATGGGGCGTGTAGTGGGCGCCCAGGCCGCGCGCCTGGCGCTGCACCGCTGCCTCCAGCTCTGCGAGGGCGAGGGAAGGGGCCATCGGGCCGCTGCGGCCTCTTTTCGGGGAACCGCGCGTGGAGCGGGGAGGGGGACGCGAGGCTTGTGGCCATCGCACCCTCCCACAGCATAGCGTGTCCGGCCGCGCGTGTCAATGCAATTCCGGGAATGTCAGCGCTCAGGAGTAGGATGAGCCGAAAAGGGGAATGTCCCCTTTTCCACCTCGCCGCAGAAAGCGCTTGCATTCACAACATGTTGGCGCTAGAATGCGGCCAGACCATAGGGCTAGTGGGCCGCTATCCCCGTTTCTCGGCGGCACAGCCCGGGGTCCTACCCCGCGACAGCCCGTCCAGACACAGCCCCGCGAGGAACCCATGGCAGAAGAGTCGGCTCAACGCACCCTGGAGTTCACGGCCACGCCGCTGCCGACGGGCGCGCGCACGCCGCCGGTGGAAGCGGCCGAGCCGCCGGCGCCACCGGGGCGGCGGCGCGTCACCGCTGTCGAGCTCGCCAAGCAGCAGCGAGAAATATCAGTCTCAGAGTTCTTCACCAAGAACCGCCACCTCCTGGGCTTCGACAACCCGCGCAAGGCGCTTCTCACCGCCATCAAGGAGGCGGTGGACAACTCGCTCGACGCCTGCGAGGAGGCGGGCATCCTGCCCGAAGTCAAGGTGATCGTGAAGGAGGTGCGCAAGGAGGAGCGCTACCGCGTGATCGTGGAGGACAACGGGCCGGGCATCGTGGCGAAGCAGGTGCCGCGCGTCTTCGGGAAGCTCCTCTACGGCTCGAAGTTCCACCGCCTCAAGATGTCGCGGGGCCAGCAGGGCATCGGCATCTCCGCCGCGGCCATGTACGGCCAGCTCACCACCGGCCAGCCCGCCGTCATCATCTCCAAAATCGGCCGGGGCAAGCCCGCCATGCGCTACGAGCTGATGATTGACACCAAGAAGAACGAGCCCCGCGTGATCAGCGAGGCGGAGTGCGACTGGAACGGCGATCACGGGACGCGGGTGGAGATCGAGCTGGAGGCCCGCTTCCAGCGGGGCCGCCAGAGCGTGGACGCCTATCTCGAGCAGACGGCGATCACGAACCCCCACGTGCGCATGCTCTACACCCCGCCCGACGGCGACCCGCGCGAGTTCCCCCGCGCCACCACGGAGCTGCCGCCCGAGCCCAAGGTGATCAAGCCCCACCCCCACGGCATCGAGCTGGGCATGCTCATGACCATGCTCGAGGACACGAAGGGGCGGAACATCCGCTCATTCCTCACCCACGAGTTCTCCCGCGTGTCGGGCCGCGTGGCCGAGAACATCCTGGCGGCGGCGAAGATCGAGCCCAGCGCCCGCCCCAGCCGCATCGCCCGCCAGGACGCCGAGACCCTCTACAACGCCATCCAGGCATCCAAGATCATGGCCCCGCCGTCCGACTGCGTGGTCCCCATCGGCGAGGACCTGCTCCTCAAGGGCGTGAAGAAGGAGCTTGAGGCGGACTTCTACGCCGCGGTGAGCCGCCCCCCCTCAGTCTACCGAGGCAACCCCTTCGCCATCGAGGCGGCCGTGGCCTACGGCGGCAAGGTGCCCGACGAGGGGCCGGTGCGGGTCTACCGCTTCGCCAACCGCGTGCCGCTCCTCTACCAGCAATCGGCCTGCGCCATCACGCGGGCCATAAGCTCCATCTCGTGGCGGCCCTACGGCCTCTCCCAGCCCAGCGGCTCGCTGCCGATGGGGCCGGCCATCGTCGTCGTCCACATGGCCAGCGTCTGGGTCCCCTTCACCTCCGAGAGCAAGGAGGCGATTGCGCACTACCCCGAGATCATCAAAGAGATCAAGCTCGCCCTCCAGGCCTGCGGGCGGAAGATGAGCCTGCACATCAAGCGGCGACGCCGCGACGCCGAGGCCGAGCGCAAGCGCTCCTACATCGAGAAGTACATCCCCCACATCGGCATCGGGCTGCGCGAAATCCTCGCCCTCAGCCAGCGCGAAGAAGAGGGCATCGTCGAGAGGCTGACCGAGATGTTGCACAAGAGCCGGAAATAGAAGCGGTCGTACCCTTCCTCTACGGAGGGGTGATGGAGGTGCCTAGTGGGGCAACTGCCGATTACCAAGATCATGTCAGAAGGGCACCCGCACTCCATCGGGGCGCCGGGCCCGCGGTATCGGCTTTACCTCGACGAGTCCGGCGACCACGTCTACCGGGACGAGCGGGCCATGGCCCAGCTTGCGCATCGGTTCCTCGCTTTGTGCGGTTGCTTCTTCCAAGCGGACCACTACGTGGCGTTCCACGATGAGTGGGAGCGCATGAAACGCCGGCACTTCCCCCATAGCCCGGATGAGCCAATCCTCCTCCACCGAAAGGACATCATTGACCGGAAGGGGCCTTTCAAGAGCCTGAGAGAACCTGATGCGGACAGAGCTTTCGGCGAGGATCTGCTCCGAGTCGTTGCTGAGGCCCGGTTCGCGATGGTCATGGTGATTGTGGACAAAGCTCTCCTCCGGAGCCTCTATCCCATTCCTCTTAACCCCTACACTGAGGGCTTCGGTGTTCTCCTCCAGAGGTACTGTGGGTTTCTGAACCACGCGAACCGGCGCGGCGATGTGATGGCCGAAAGCCGGGGCCGAAAGGAAGATGAACTCGTCAAGAATGTCTATCGCGACACCTACGCCCGCGGCGACTTGCAGCACAAAGCCGAGTTCTACCAGCGGGTTCTCACCACCAAGGAACTGAAGCTGGAAAGGAAGCCACCGAACATCTCAGGACTCCAGCTGGCGGACATCCTGGCCAATCCCCTTCGCCAAGCGATCCTGGCGGACCGTGGCTTGTGCCAGACCGAGGTCAGTTCCTTCGGCCGGCGGCTCGCCACTGCTGTCGAGGCGAAGTTCTGCCGAGACCCCTACACGGGAAGTGTTGAAGGCTATGGTAAGCTGTTTGTGCCCAAATAAAGAAAAGACCCTTTTCAGGGCCTTTTCTTCGCTAGCCCTTACGGGCTATCCACCTCCAGTGTCCTGGATTACTTGCATTCTACCACTGGTGGAATCCCTTGTCAAGCGGAAAACGTAACCCAGGGCACGTTTCAGGCCCCGAACGACTCGGAGAATTCAGCACGATGGCAAAGAAGGCCCCCAGGAAAGCCCCTAAGCACGACAATGGCAAGGCCCTCGCGCGGATGATTGAGGTCGCGCGTGATATTCACGGCGACATCCGCCGCGAGAAGAAGCCGCACATGAGCTTCCCCATCCGCGCCCTGTCCAACGTGCGCTACGACACAGGCTCGGGCGCGTTCAAGATGCGGGGGCGCACCTCCCGCCGCGATTTCGCCTACGCCACCGTCAAGACCTTCGCACAGTCCATCCGCATGCTCGCGCTCTCGAAGGCCGTCGTCGAGGACGACGACATCATCAACAAACGAGAGGCGTACTACCGCTCGAAGAGCTGGGCCGAGGCCGCGTTCCACGAGCAGCCCGAATCGGACACCGTGATGGACGACCTGGAGGCGATGCTGGGCTTCAACCGCGAGCAGATCGGCTTCATCCCCGACGAGCACGGCGGCTCCGTGGCCGGCCGCCTCATCGTCATTGACCAGGACCCCTCGACGGGCGAGGACGTCGAGATAGACTGCACCCGCTTCGGCACGGGGGCCTACAGCGTGCCGCCCCAGGTCGAGCAGCTCACCTTCCGCACCGCCGCCAAGTTCATCCTCGTCATCGAGACCACCGCCATGTTCCAGCGGCTCGTCAAGCACGCCTTCTGGGACACGGCGGACTGCATCCTCATCTCGATGGGCGGGGTGCCGACGCGCGCCTGCCGCCGCTTCATTCGACGCCTGGCCGATGCCTATCGGCTCCCCGTATACGCCTTCACCGACGGCGACCCCTACGGCTACGCCAACATCTACCGCACCCTGAAGGTCGGCTCAGGAAACGCTGTCCACCTCAACGAGTTCTTCTGCGTCCCCTCCGTCCACTACCTCGGCGTCACGCCGCAGGACATCGTGGACTACAGCCTGCCCACCCAGCCGCTCAAGGAAATTGACATCAAGCGTGCGAAGGACGCCCTGAAGAACGACCCGTTCTTCCACCACCACAAGGAGTGGCAGCGGGCGATAGACCAGATGATCAAGATGGGCGTCCGCGTCGAGCAGCAGGCATTCGCCGCCCACAGCCTGAACTTCGTCGTCGAGCGGTATCTGCCCGAGAAGCTGCGCAATCCCAGGAAGTTCCTGCCGTAGATTGACAATGCCCACGGCTGAGCGTATGATCCTGTTTCGCCAGGAGATATACGACGCTTTGGGAGCGCTCGTGGAAGTCCACGAGAAGTTCCCTGTGGACTTGGGGCATCGGCGCCCCGAGGAGATGGGAGATGACGATTGACAGGCGAGTTGTCGCGGCGAAGCTCACCGCGTATCTCAAGCATGAGATCGCGCTCGACGAACTCGTGGACTGGGCCGAGCGCGCCATGATGGAGGGGGACTTCGCCGAGGCTGATCTCACCGTGGTTCGCGACGTGGTGAGCCGTCTGGGCCTCGCGGACGTGCGCGCCTTCGGCCTTCTTTGGGAGGACTGCGAGGAAATGCTCCGCCAGCTCGGCGTCGCCGTTCGCCTTCGCCTCGTTCCTGCATAGGGCTGGACAACAGTGAGGATCTTTTGCCTTGCGTTCATCGGTCTGGTCTTGGCGCAGGGGGCTGGATGGGCGGAGGAGGCGAAGAGCGACCCGCAGATCGCCTACGAGTGGTTCGCGGAGCGGGTGAAGGCCCTGAACTCCCCCGACCGCGAGGCCCAGCGGCGCGCCGGCAGGGAGCTCATCGAGTTGCGGCAGCGGGTGGTGGCCCGACATCTTGAGACTCTCCGGAAGGAGAGGATCCCGCCGAGGAACTCGGACGCTGTTCGGCAGGCGATCCACCAACTCGGCGAGCTTCGCGCCGTCGAGGCTGTCCCTGAACTCTTGCGGTGGTATACCTGGGCCAGGCCCCACTGGGAGCCAAAGGATCCCTTCTCTGCGGTTTCGCCATTGCGTCTGCCCCGTGAGTGTTTCGACCCGCCGGCTCAGATCGCGCTGGATGCCATTGGCTTGGCCGTCGTCCCGCACGTGCTCCGCTACGCCGCAGGCGTGGACGCCTCGACGAAGGAGGGCGTCGAGCTCCTGGGCGAGCTATGGGGAACCGTATACCTCGCGTGCGGCGACGAGGAGCTCTTCCGCTGCCGCCTCCAGCGCGCCATCGAGCGAGAGGAGACCGCGCGCGGCAAGGCCAGCTTGCGCACGATGCTCGAGCTGTTCAACAAGCACATGGGGCCGCCTCCACCTTCGTCAGGGGGGCACCGCTGATGAAGCCCATGCAGCTCTCTCTGCTGATTTGCGTGGGCGCCTGGGTCGCAGGAGGATGCGCCCAAGCGCGGCCGCGCCGAGGGCCCGCCTCGGCCACTGACGAGCTCAGCCCGAAGCTCCAGCAGTATGCCGCTCACGAGGCTTCCTGGCGCTCCCTTCTGTTGCGCGAGAGGCCGAGCGCCGAGGAAGCCAAGCACCTTGGCGAGGCGGTCCGCGTAGCCGGTGAACTGCGACAGCGGAACTCGGATGCCTATCGCGTCCTGCCCGATGTCGGCATCCCGTGGGACGACGCGCCCCCTGAAGCCAAAGCGGACCAGGCGCGCCGTGGCCTGCCCCATCACACCCTTTACTACCCGCTGGTCTGGACGCTCATCCGCGCAGACCGCAGAGAATCCGGGTGGGCGGTGGACTGCCTGCTGTTCCGCGTGGACGTCTCGACCGAGGAGGGTCGCCAGCGGGTCTACAACATCCAGTGCGTTCTCATTGGCCTGTACGGCCCGGACGTGAACTACATCCTGGCCAAGCGCTACCGGCTGGACAGCAGAATCTCCAGGGAAGTCTCGAGCGTGGGCGCGGCGATTCGATACCTCCGGGAGACGCTAGACGACCCTCATCCAGTGTCCGGGAGCCGTTGGGAAAAGGCATACGCCCTGAGCCTCTACGAGCGCTACTACGAGCCCAACGAGCCATGAGCAACCCGATGCGCGATTACACCCCCTACCAGCGCGGCATCATCAAGCGCTACTACGAGCACAAGCCCGACCTGATGCTCCAGAAGCTCAGCGAGCTGGTGTCGGACCTCATGGTCACCGACGACGCGAAGAAGCGCACGCGCCTGTGGTCCCAGGCCGAAACCGCGCTCAAGAACCTCAAAGTCCCCTCCTGGCGCATCGCCCGCATCCTTGAATCCCAGGACCCCAATCTGCTGGCCGAGGTGGTGAAGGACTTCTTCTGAGGGAACCAACCCGACGCCCTCTTTACTTGTCATTCCGAGCGTAGCGAAGCGAAGTCGAGGAATCTCTCTTGCCCTCGCGCCGCGAGAGGAGAGATGCCTCGACTCCGCTCGGCATGACAATGGTCTCGGATGTCCCGCGCTCGGCTAAATGGCTCGCCACGATTCCCGGTCGTTCGATCCCTGGGCACCACGGCGCTCTTGTAGCGGCAAGCGTCCCGCTTGCCAGCCGATGGCCACGGCACGGTCCACAAGCGGGACGCTTGTGGCTACAACGACCGGGAATCGCGGCGAGCCATTTAGCGTGGC
>Ga0194112_10005047_pt1 | contig 17862 bp, 15 predicted proteins | sample TA2MahC400mmetaG_FD_146191 | JGI IMG/M metagenome (GOLD analysis project Ga0194112, IMG submission 146191) | Freshwater microbial communities from Lake Tanganyika, Tanzania - TA2015016 Mahale Deep Cast 400m | ecosystem: Environmental > Aquatic > Freshwater > Lake | place: Tanzania: Lake... | reverse complement strand
CGGATGGACCAAATCCGAAGCTGGAATCTCCAGCGCCAGGACTAAATCTCTAAACGCCTTTTCGATTGATGTTATTTCGAAACTGTCAAGTTTCTCCAGTTTCTCAGCCAGCCAAGTAAATTCCTGGGATAAATCTTTGGAGGCAAGTTCTTCTTTTGCCTTTTGGTCAAATTTTGGTTTTTCCAAAAATAAAAAATCCGCCCAATCTACAAAATCCAGCAAAGTATTAATCCTCGCTTTGTACAATTTTACAACATTTTTAAGCCAGTATCTATCAAAATACCGAGAAATAAATTTTTTATCTTGTAGTATCGGGACCAACAGATCCGTCAGTTTATCATCATCAATCTCTTTCATGTATTGATTGTTTATCCAATTTAGTTTTTCGATGGAAAAAACCGCAGCGGTTTTGTTAACCTTCTTAATGGAGAAATTTTTTATCGCTCGCTCAATAGGCACAATCTCCTGATTACCGTCGGGAGACCATCCTAAAAGCATAAGATAATTAACCAATGCCTCGGGTAGATAACCCATATTGCGATATTCGCTGATGGCAGTCGCGCCGGTCCGCTTTGAAAGCCTGCCGCCATCCTTACCTAGAATTAACGGAAGATGCGCAAATTTTGGGATGCTAAATCCCATCGCTTCATACAACATCACCTGTTTCGGAGTATTGGAAATATGATCATCCCCCCGGATAATATGGGTGATATTAAGCAACGCGTCATCAACTACGCAGGCAAAATTATATGTAGCGGTCCCGTCGGATTTTATCAATACCTGGTCTTTAATCTCTTCGGCGTCAAATTCGATCTCGCCGCGGATGACATCATAAACCTTGATTTTCTTCTCAGGCACCGGATAGATTATCGCGCCCTCAGAATGAATGGCTTTGCTTTCCTGCACCAATTTATCGGCATATTCTTTATAGATATCCTGGCGTTTGCTTTGATAATATATTTCATCCCAGTCAAAGCCCAGCCATCTTAAGCTGCATAAAATCTCATCGAGGTATTTCTGTTCTGAACGTTTTACATCGGTATCCTCAATGCGCAGGATAAATTGTCCTTTTTGGGACTTGGCATACAGCCAATTGAAAAGCGCCGTTCTTGCGCCGCCGATATGCAGATTTCCCGTCGGAGATGGGGCAAATCTAACTCTAATCATGCAGTATCCTTTTTTGGCTACGAATGTAATCTTGTATATTTTTTATTTCGTTTTTGTCTATTTCTCTTGAGCCATATCGTCGTGCCCAAAAATGTTGTTTTGGCTCTACACACTTCCGTGTGTAGTATCCTCCATTCCCCACGCGGAAGCGTGGGGTGCCATGTAGCTCTTTTGCAGATACAGCCTTGAGCGTTCTAACTATCGCCGAAAGCTCATCCTTGTTTTTCGCCTCTAGCAACAAATGTAAGTGGTCTCTATTTGTCTCGAATTCTAGCACGCTTTATCCATGTCTCTTTATGCACTCTGCGAAGATATCTTTTACTAGTTTTTCTGCTTTACCTTCCAAGGTAGCTCTTCTATGCTTCGTTACAAACCAAACGTGGTAATACATCTTTCCGCTTAACCTTTCTTACCGATTTTGATCCCTTCTTCTAACGCTCTCTGATTTATTTCTAGAAGGTCGCGTTTGTCTTTCGGAGCCATCTCTTGCATAGCGCTAAGCACGCTTTCCGGTTTGATATTTTTTTGCGCTGCCAGATAAACTCCCAGCGCCACTGTGTTTGCCACTTTAATATTTCCCAGCCTTGCAGCGATATCGGTTAATGGAGCGGAAATTATCTTGATATCTTTTCTTTGGGGTTTATTCTTTGCTAACGACGAATTAATAATTAATAATCCTTTATTTTTTAAAGACGGGCTAAATTTATCGGCTGAGAGCTGGTTCATGGCAATGCATGTATCGGGACTACTTACAACCGGAGATGCGATTTCCTCATCGGAGATCTTTACCATAGAGTGCGCTGTCCCGCCTCTTACCTCTGCCCCGTATGAGGGAAGCCAGGTTACATTATGGCCTTCTAACAATGCCGCCTCGGCAATGAGCCTGCCCATCAGCATTATGCCCTGCCCGCCAAAACCTGACATGACAATTTCTTCTAACATTTAAACTCCAATTCTTCTATGGGCAGGCGGGCCTGCCCGCCGAAACCGGAAAAGATAATTTCTTCTTTCATTTTTCAAGCGCGCTAATCTGCGCCTCTAAATCATCTGCCCAGCTTTTTAATTTTTTTAATTCAGCCAAAAGCAAAACCGATAATTGTTGGTATTTGACTGAATCGGGGCCTCCTTCCTGGTCATATACGACCATCTCAGGCAAAACCTTATCGACTTCTTCGGCGATAAGGCCAAAATCTTTTATGCCGGATTCCTTCCAGGAAAAAGATACCGGCCGCAAATCATATACCTTGGCCGTATCAATCTCCAAATCGGTAATGTCTTTTTTATAGCGCCGTGACGACGAAACTGGTCTAATATAACCACTACCGGCATCAATAAGGTTATTGCTAATTGTCCCGTCAGGGATATTGTCAAAAACTACATACTCGCCAGAGCTCGGTTGCGCGGTTACGCGCAATGCATCAGCAACACGCAAGGCATAATAAGGAGGAGACCCCGGAGAAGCGGTGCCGATATAGACTGCGCCGCTGCCATTACTTATAATACTTAGCATAGGAGACACTACTCCGCCAGATGGCTTGCTAATTATAGTCTTACCATTTTCTCCGGCGGCATTAGCAAAATAAAATGTGCTAGCGGCATCCCCGCTATACCACATATCCCGATTATTGTTAACCATATCAAAAAAACCTACGTTACCTGGAGGATAATATAGTTGTAATTTGCTTATTGGGCTAACTATGCCTATTCCCACTCTGCCTTCATTCGTAATTATAAAATGATCGTTAGTTAGATATGGAACGGGATCGATATGAATTTTTGACTGGGGATGGGGATTTTGCGTACCGATACCAATAAGCCAGTTATCAGTGGCAACGGCGGGATCGTCCGAATAAAGAATGTTGCCAGACAAAGTCCAGCCCACATCGCCTCCGCTACTAGCAAATAAATCCCAGCTGCCTGTGCAGACATAAACATTATTTGTATTGCTATCGTATACCATCTCTCCCGGATTAGAGCAGGGCCCTGCCGGGGTAATAGTAGAAACAGGAAATAGCCTTAATGTCTGATACTTGCCGTAAGGCGAAGGATAATAAGTTGTGACAGTCATGGTCTCGGCTGCCTGGAGGTTTAAGGCGGCAAAAATCCCGCCCCAAAAGAGAGCTACTACAATAAGCTTTCTCATCGCGAGCCCTCCTTTTTTTGCCTGAGCATCTTTAGTTCAGATTCTATGTTTTTCAACTGAGTTTTAATTTTTTTAAATTCCGGCAAAAACAGAACCGTTAGCTGTTCATATTTCACTGACTCAGGGTTACCGTCTTTGTTATAGATAACCATCTCAGGCAAAACCTTATCTGACTCTTCCGCGATGAATCCAAAATCTTTTATCCCGGATTCCTTCCAGGCAAAAGACACCGGCCGCAAATCGTATATTTTGGATGTATCAATATCCAAATCAAGAATATTTTTTTTATAGCGAAGGGAGCTTGATTGCCTAACTACCCTATTAGAAGCATTAAGGCCTATCTGTGTTCCCGACCCTGTTAAGGAGTAATCATAAACCATGGTTCCGCCTGGCAACAAATCGACGTGAAATGACCCATCGACATCTAACTCAAAATTCACCATAAATTGGCCCACACCGCTACCGGAACCAATGCCGACTTTTCCCTGGCCGCTGTTTCTGATTGACAGTATAGGATCAAGCGCTGAATTAGCGAAAACGGTAACCCCGTCGGTGGAATTACCGGTATTAACCATATTAACAACGCCATTAAACATCATAAGACTTTCGCCAATACCTATCCTTCCTGGCGTACCTCGGTTACTAGCAATGTCTAGTATGTAGTCAGGATTAATAACCCCAATCCCAACCTTACCTACCTCGGAAACTATAAAATCATCGAAGATATCATCGGCATTTCCTGCGATATTATCTGCACCATCCGGATCGGGATCGACATGAAACTGGCCCTGAGGAGATGTTGTGCCAATGCCTACATTCCAAGAGACATCAGCCGGATAAAGATTGGTGCCAGAGCTAAGCCAGTTGCCACCACCGCCGCCGCCTATATCTTTCCAGTTACTGCCATCGCAAATATAGACAGTATTATTGGTGCTATGATAAAACATCTCTCCCTTGGTAGAGCAACCCGATAAGGGGTCAATATTAGTAGGCAGCATTCTTAATGCGCTATAGACTCCATAGGGTGAAGGATAGTAAGTTGTAAGAGTGATTGTCTCGAGAGTCTGGCCGTAGGCAACCGCAGAGAACCAGCATAATATTAGGGCTATGATAAGAATTTTTTTCATCTAGAAGCCCTCTCTTTTTTCTTTAAGTATTTTCAACCGAGACTCCAGATTATTAATGTGGTCTTTGAGCTTCTTTGATTCTATTAGCAACAACACCGCTAATTTTTCGTATTGCACTGACTCTGGGTCGCCATCTTTGTTATAAGTTGCCATCTGCGGCAAAATCTCATCCACCTCTTCGGCAATAAGACCAAAGTCCCTGGTGTTTTGTTCTTGCCAGCTAAAGGAAACTGGCCGTAAACTATATATTTTGGCTGTATCGATATCTAAATCAATGATATCTTTTTTATAGCGAAGGGAAGACAGCAATGATTTAACTACAGCTCTACTTGCATTCAACCCGAGCCTATAAGAAAGCACATCGGCCGGTAGCGAATTAAACACTATCGAACCCTGCGCGCCTCTTCCAATATGCACGCTTCCTTTAACATCCAAGGTATAAGCCGGGTCTGCGCTACCCAAGCCAATCCCTACCCGACCGGAATTTAATATTTTTACTACCGGAGTAAGCGCAATACCGTCGAACTTGGCAAACACCGTCTTTCCGCTAGCGGAAGTATTGACAAAATAAAAATTATTATCACTACCGGGATCAAACCACATGTTCCTATCGCTGCTTATCGCACTAAAAAACCCTAAGCTGCCTCTAGTGGCTATATTGCTAGCAATCTCAAGCCTACTAGTGGGATTAATTGTGCCAATGCCAATATTGCCGTAATTAGCATTATCACCTATAACGAAGTCATCTGATGAACCAGCAGAAACCGGATCAACGTGAAATTTACCTTGCGGGCCTGTTGTGCCGACACCGACTTTCCAATACTGAGTTGGGCTGCCTGAATCGCCAGTATATAGGTTAGTGCCAACTCGTGTCCAAGCGCCGCCTCCGCCTACCGCAATAATCTCCTGCCACGTGCCTGCGCTACAAAGATAAATACTGTTTGAGGCGTCATAATAGAACATCTCGCCGTTATTAGAACAATTTGGATCGGTGATAGGATCGATTGTACTATTTGGATGTAGGCTCAAGCGCTGATAGGCTCCGTAAGGGGCAGGATAATATGCAGAAACGGATATTTGCTCCTGGGCAAAAGAAAAAGATGCGGCTAAAATAATGCCAAAAGACATAAACATTATTTTTCTATTCATCTTTCTGCCTTCTTTCAGAGCGCTATTTTAATCTTCCCAAAGGGAATCGTTTTGCCATTACCTCTTTTATCCAGTCCATCGCCTGTTTGGGTTTCATTCCCCAATAAGTCGGGCAGCTGGATAAAACTTCCACCAAGGAAAACCCTAATCCATCCACTTGATTTTGAAATGCCTGCTTTACTGCTTTTTTAGCCTTGATAATTTCTTGCGGCGAGCTAACTGATACCCTTTCAACATATTTGACTCCGTCTAGTATTGCCAACATCTCAGAAATCTTTAGAGGGAATCCTTCGTTTTTATTGTCTCGTCCGCGAGGTGTCGTTGCGGTCTTTTGTCCCAATAGTGTCGTCGGGGCCATCTGTCCGCCGGTCATACCATAAACCGCATTGTTGACAAAAATTACGGTAAGGTTTTCTCCGCGGTTAGCAGTATGAATAGTTTCGGCCGTTCCGATAGCCGCTAAATCACCATCGCCTTGGTAAGTAAAGACGATGTTTTCCGGACGGACTCTTTTTATACCGGTTGCCACGGCCAAGGCCCTGCCATGCGCTGCCTCAATACAATCAAAATCCCAGTAATCGTAAGCAAGCACAGCGCAACCAACGGGCGCAATAGCAATGACCTTTTCTCTGATTTTTAATTCATCAACAGCTTCGCAAATCAACCGATGGATAATCCCGTGGCCGCAGCCCGGACAGTAATGCGTAAGCCTGTCATACATACTTTCTGGTCGGGAAAAAAATTTTTGCTTATTTTTTTTCATTTATTTATCAATGTTATTTGCCTTAAAATCTCTTCTTTGCTAGGAATACTGCCGCCGGTGCGGCCGTAGAAATCTACTTTTGCCCTGCCTTCAACGGCCAAGCGCACATCTTCAATCATTTGGCCTGCGCTCATTTCTACGACGAGAAATCTTTTAATTTTACCGCTTAGTTTTAGAAAAGGCTCCGCAGGAAATGGCCAAAGGCTAATCGGGCGAATCAGCCCGACTTTTATTCCATGAGAGCGCGCCTCGCGCATCGCCTCTTTGGCAACGCGCGCCATGGTGCCGTAGGCAACCAGGATAATTTTGCTGTCATCAAGATGGAAACCTTCATAACGTTTTTCTTCCGATTCTATCTTGCGGTATTTATTTTGAAGGGCTTTATTCCAGTTTTCCAACACACCTTCGCCTAAAAAAAGCGAACGGATGATCCGGGGCTTACGATTTTTCGCTCCCGATAACTCCCATAATTTTTTATCGGTTTTGCATTTTAAATTTTGCCTGCCGGCCGGCAAGGCAGGCATTTTGAATTTTTCTACCGGCTCCATCATCTGCCCAAGCATTCCATCACCCAATACAATAACCGGGTTTCGGTATTTATCCGCCAAATCAAAAGCTAACGCTGTTAAATCAACCGCCTCCTGGACTGTCGATGGCGCCAAGACAATACAGCGGTAATCACCGTGGCCGCCGCCTTTGGTGGCCTGGAAATAATCGGATTGCGCGGGGGCGATATTTCCTAATCCCGGGCCCCCGCGCATAATATTTACAATCACCGCCGGCAATTGGCATCCGGCTAAATATGAAATCCCTTCCTGTTTTAAACTAATGCCGGGGCTTGAAGAAGAAGTCATTGCCCGCGTCCCGGCTGCAGATGCTCCGAAGACCATGTTGATTGCCGCCAGTTCTGATTCTGCTTGAATAAATACGCCCCCAACTTCCGGCATACGTCGAGACATATAGGTGGGGACTTCGTTTTGCGGAGTAATGGGATAGCCAGCATAAAAACGGCATCCTGCCTGGATAGCTGCTTCAGCTATCGCCTCATTACCAGTAATTAGGAATTTTTTTGCCTCTTTACTCATTATTTAAAAACCTCTATTCCGCAATCCGGACAGACCAGCGCGCAAAACGCGCAACCAATACAATCGACATCTTTTTTCTTTTGAAATTTTACCGGCTTTACGCCCATTTTATTTAATTCAGAATCTATCACAATCAACCCTTTCGGGCAATGCGCGATACATAAGTAACAAGCTTTGCATTTTTCTCTATTTATTTTTATTTTGGGCATTATCTTAAGAAATTTCTTATTGATTTGACTAATGAATCTTTATCCAGGCCGCATCTTGCTAATAATTGGCTTCTAGAGCCATGAGTAATAAATGCCTTTGGTAGCCCAAGATTAAGAATTTTAAAACCAGGCCTTTGCTCCATAGCCGAAAGCTGCGCCGATACGCTTTCTCCAAAACCTCCGTCGACAACTCCTTCTTCAATAGTAATAATGTGTTTGATTTCTTTTGAAACCTGCGCAATCAAATCCTTATCCAGCGGAGAAGCGAATCTAGCATTAACTACCATAACTTGCATTCCTTCTTTTGCCAACTCTTGGGCTGTGTCTAGCGCCGGATAGACCATGGTTCCTAAAGCGAGGATAGCCGCGTCTTTGCCCTTCCGTAAAATTTCTGCCTTGCCTAATTTTATCTCGGTCTGCGGCAAATCCGTCCTGGGCTTCATTTTTTCTTTTGGGTATCTTATGGCCGTCGGCTTCCCCAAAGAAACAGCAAATTCTAACATCCAAGACAGCTCTCTTGTATCTTTCGGAGCCATGCAAACTATGTTGGGTAAGTTTTTTAAATAGACTATATCAAAAATTCCCTGGTGAGTAACGCCATCCTCTCCTACTATGCCTGCCCGGTCTATGGCTAAGACAACTGGCAAATTCTGCAAGGACACCTCTTCTACGAGCTGATCAAAAGCCCGCTGCAAAAATGTTGAATAAATTGCGACTATCGGTTTAAGCCCCGACCTGGCCAGGCCAGCGGCAAAACATATAGCATGTTCTTCGGCAATACCGACGTCAAAAAATCTGTCGGGAAAAACTTCAGCAAATTTACAAAGTCCAGTTCCATCGGGCATAGCGGCGGTTATGGCTACTATTTTATTATCCGAGCTGGCTAACTCAACAACCTTTTCTCTAAAAATCTCCGTATAGCTCTCTATGTTTTCATCTGGTGCATTGCTGCTGGCTTCCCCGGATTCTATTTCAAAAGGAGCAGCACTGTGAAAACTGACAGGAGAACTCTCCGCGGGTTGATAACCCTTGCCTTTTTTGGTAACAATATGTAAAACTCGCGGGCCTTTCAAAGGTAAAATATTATTAAGTGTTTTAATTAATAAAGTTATATTGTGGCCGTCTAAGGGGCCGAAATAGCGGAAACCCAGTTCTTCAAAAAATATCCCTGGGACAATAAGCCCTTTTAAAACCTCCTCAAATCTTCCCGCTAATTTCACCATCCGCACGCCGACAGAAGGAAGGCGGGTTTTAACAAAATGCTCAAAAGCCTCCTTAAAGCGGTTATATATTGGCTGGGAAATAATTTTATTCATATAATTAGAAAGGGCACCCACCGACGGAGAAATACTCATTTCATTGGTATTTATAATGACTAATAAATCCTTGTTTAAATGCCCCGCGTTGTTTAATGCCTCGAAAGCCAAGCCTCCGGTCAAAGAACCATCGCCAATTACCGCTACGATTTTATTGTTGGCTTGTTTTATATCCCTGGCTACTGCAAGGCCCAAGGCCAATGATATGGCAGTCGAACTATGCCCGGTGGTAAAAGGATCGTATTCTGACTCTTCTTTGGAAGGAAATCCGCTTATACCGTTTAACTGCCTTAGGCTGGAAAATCTATCGAATCTACCGGTAAGTAATTTATGCGCGTAGGCCTGATGCCCCACATCCCAAACAATTACATCTTTTGGGGTATCCAGACAATAATGCAGACAAATAGCCAGCTCTACCGCGCCGAGACTTGAGGCAAGATGCCCCCCGGTTTTTGAAACGACATCGATGATTTTGGTTCTTATCTCTTCGGCAAGGAAGGGGAGTTTCTCGACAGATAATTTTTTTAAATCAGATGAGCTTTTAATTTGTTCTAACACATCGATCTCTATTCTGATTGAAGCTTTTCTAACCGGTCTACCACAAATGCAACTCTCTGCCGGTCATCTTCTGTTATCCTGACAAACTCTATGCCCGTATCAAAAAAAGAAGGCTTTTTCTCTTCGGTTTCTTTGCGCTTCACCGCCCAGACAATCTTTCCCTCGCATTTTATATGCTGCTGGGTATCCATAAGGTCAAGCTCCAGATCCACAGGCATAAAAAGGCCAAGGTTTTTCTTTAAGATCACGCATATACCTCCGATGCCGACATTTTCCGTGTGTGTCAACAAGGCCTCGGGCTCTTTATGGTCTTTACGGATAATTACCAGGCAAGGATAGTTTGCCCTAGGAAACTTACGCCTATCAGAACCTTCCCACATTTACAACCTCCTTTAATGAGACCATGATTTACGCGACTGCTAAGGAGCGTAAATCATTCGGTCGAATTAAATCCTTGACATTTTGCTTTAGAATTTAATGTGGCAAAATGTCAAGGGTTAAGTTCAGCCTCAAACTTACGTTCACTGCGTTCCGTAAGTTTAGGCTTCACTTAACCTCCTCTGTATTCTCGTAATTGAATTGGCTTTCCCTGTTTTTTCTTCTATGTTTATGATAACACCCTGCAATTGCACATCCTCTGAGGCAACTTCAAATCTTATGGGCATGCCGGTAAGGAACCTTTCGATAATCTTTTCCTTTCTCTGGCCGATGACCGAATCGCACGGGCCCGTCATACCAAGATCGGTTATGTAGGCAGTCCCGCCGGACAAAATCTTTTCGTCGGCAGTCTGGACATGGGTATGTGTCCCTACGACCGCGCTCACCTGTCCGTCTAAAAAATGCCCCATAGCGATCTTTTCGCTTGTCGCCTCAGCGTGCAAATCTACAAGAATGATGGAAGATTTGGACTTTATTTTGTTCAATATCTCTTGGACTGTTTTAAAAGGGCACCCCACAACTGGAGGCATGAATACTCTGCCCTGTAAATTTATTACCGCAATGCCAATAGATTTTTTTTCTTTGATACAGTAGCCGTGTCCGGGATCTCTGTCGGGAAAATTTGCCGGCCGCAAAATGTTATCTTTTGTATCAAGAATATTTAGGATTTCCCGCCTATCCCAGATATGGTCACCGGCGGTAAGCACATCCGCTCCGTAACCTGATAATTCATCTATGATATTAGGGGTTACTCCTGCGCCACCGGCGGCATTTTCAAGATTGGCCACGACAAAATCAATATTATGCTCCTGTTTTATCTTAGGCAACAAAATCTTGATAGCCTCCCTGCCAGGATGGCCAACGATATCTCCGATAAGTAATATATTCATAGCGAATTCAAAATTAAAAATTCAGAATTAAAAAATCCCTCAAGGAAAAATGCCTGCCTGTCGGCAGACAGGCAAAAACTTTTGAATTTTAACTTGTTTTGTTTTTGCCTTTTTCATTTTGCCTTTTGACTTTACTTGGCGTATTCTATAACCCTGGTTTCTCTTATGACCGTAACTTTTATCTGACCAGGATATTCCATGCCTTCTTCGATTTTCTTGCGGATATCACTTGCCAATACTGCTGTCTCGGCATCGGAAACTTTATCAGGTATAACAATAACCCTGACTTCTCTTCCTGCCTGGATAGCAAAGGCTTTATCCACGCCTTTAAAATCTTTGGCGATAGACTCAAGTTTATCTAAGCGCTTTACATAACTCTCTAGGGTTTCACGACGAGCTCCGGGCCTTGCTGCGCTAATGCCATCTGCCGCAATGGCTAACACGCCATAAAGGCTGGAAGTCTCCACCTCTTCATGATGGGCCTCGATAGCTTTTATTACCTCTTCGCTTTCTCCAAATTTCTTAGCTAGCTCCGCGCCGATTTTGGCATGCGTTCCTTCTACGTCTTGATCTACAGATTTGCCGATATCATGCAGGAGCCCAACTCTTCTGGCTAGCTTAAAATCCAAACCCAACTCCGATGCCATAACACCCATGATATAGGAAACCTCTTTTGAATGCTGCAGTGTATTCTGGCCGTAACTGGTCCTGTACCTAAGTTTTCCTAGAAGCTTTATCAGCTCAGGATGAAGCCTGTGTATGCCCATATCAAATACAGCGCGCTCGCCCTCTTCCTGTATCTTTTGTTCCATCTCCTTCTTGGCCTTTTCTACGATTTCTTCAATTCTCCCTGGATGAATCCTGCCGTCGGAGATTAATTTTTCTATGGCCAGCCTTGCCACCTCCCGGCGCACAACATCAAAACCGGCCAAGGTTATGGCTTCAGGGGTATCGTCAATAATTATATCAATTCCGGTTGCCATTTCAAGCGCCCTGATATTTCTTCCCTCCCTACCGATAATCCTACCTTTCATTTCATCATTAGGGAGACTGACAACACTGACTGTTGATTCAACCGTATGTTCCGTAGCGCATCTTTGAATCGCCAGGGTTATTATTTCTCTGGCCTTTTTATCTGCCTGTTCTCTTAGCTCGTCATCCATGGCCTTATACATCTTGGCTCTTTCATCCCTTACTTCGTCCTGCATACGGGAAAGAAGCAAGCTTCTGGCTTCGTCTCTAGTCAGAGAAGAGATGCTTTGCAGTCTCTGTTTTTCTTCATTAATCAATTGTTGCAGTTGCAAATCTTTGTTCTTTATTGATGCTTCTTGCGCCACTACGAGCTCTTCTCTTTTAATGAGCTCTTTTTCCTTTCTTTCCAACAAATCGACTCTACGCTCCAGGTTCTCCTCTTTCTGCATGAGTCTTTTATCAATCCCTGCTAGTTCTTCGCGCCTGTCTTTGGTTTCTTTCTCGAAGTCCTGGCGAATCCGATAGAGCGTATCTTTTGCTTCTAATTCTACTTCTTTTCTTCTGGTCTCTGCGTCTCTTTTTGCTGCATCGATAATATCTTTTACTTTTGCCTCGGCGTTCTGAAGCTTCTTCTCTGCGAATATCTTTCTGTAGTAATAGCCAATGAAGATAAGGCTTCCGGCAACGATGAAAAATATCAATGCTTGGATAATGCTTTCAAGTGAAAACATGGCTGTTACACCCCCATTTCTGTTATATAAATTTAATTATATAACTGCTTGTTTTCTAAATCAAGCGGTCTTATGGTTAATTTTTATGAAGTGATTATCTTTTTTACCGGCAAGTCTACTGAAGAGTGAGGCAGGTCATCTACGATTTGGAAATCAAAGGCAAGGCCAATGCTTGGTGTGTCTTTGGGCAAAGTCTTTAAAAACCGGTCATAATAACCCTTGCCGCGTCCTAAGCGGTTGCCTCGTTCATCAAAAGCAACCCCTGGGACGATAACCAAATCAATATCTGCAAGAGATATAGGATTAGAAAACTCCTCTTTTGGCTGCCTAATGTCGTAAGGACCTAGGGTAAGATTTTTGGGAAAATCTTTTACCAAAAAAGGAACCAGATCTCTTTCTTTGTCAAAAACTACAGGCAGGCCGATAACTTTGCCTTGTGCCTGCGCCTCTTTTATCATTCTGTCCGTTTCTACTTCGTTTTTTAGACTTGCATAAAATAAAATAATCTTTGCCTTTTTAAACTCTAGGGTTTCAAAGAGTTTCTCCTGTATAGAAAAGCTTTTATTAGCTCTGTCTACCTCCTTTAATTTGCTTAATTGACTTAGCATGCTCACTCGTAATTTCTGTTTGCTGCTAAGATTATTGTCTGTTTTCATTGCTAATTCCGTAGCCATAAATAAATGTTTAAAAAATCACCTATGTTTTCTCTAAAACCAGTTTCTTGGGTCTCGTAGTCTTAGAATATTTTTTTGCCGATTGAATCTTGTTAAATAATCCTATTTTTCCCTTTTTCTTGAGCTCATCATAAATAAGCACCCAGGCGCAGTCTTTATCTTTATCCACTTCACATTTACCCTTATTCATTCCTCCGCAAGGGCCATTAAGCAGGCCTTTGGAGCAACGGGTGACCGGACAAATGCCTCCGGTTAAATCCAAAATACACTCACCGCAGGCAGAACATAATTCCTGGAATGTTCCTTCATTATCAACCGCGCCCATAAAAAGCGTATCGCAACCGGGAAATATAGGTAATTCTCGACGATCGTTAGACTTAACCGACTGAACGCCCAATCCACAGGCCATCACCAAAATCGCCTCGGCTTCTTTGAGCGCCTTGGCGTTCTTTGCCAGGGCTGTCTTTATTTGAGCAGAGATACAAGGGGCATCGGGTATAACATAGCCTGTAACGATTTTCCCCTGCTGTTCCAATTTGGCTTTAACTTCTAATACTTCGGGTTCTCCGCCACTTTTACAAGTAGTCGAGCATTCACCACAACCAACCAAAAAAACCTTCTTGATATTTTGCAGGTTTTTTAATATCTCTTCAATTTTTCTCTGGGACGTAATAATCATATATTTTCATTTTAAAATTAAATCGATAAAAAAGCAAATAAAATTAACATTGTCTGAAAACTTCTTGTTTTTCTAGGTTTTGCCTTTTTCTTGTGCTGATTTGTTGCGCCTGATCTTATCTAATCTCTGTTTTATGGTTGCTTCAAAGCCTATTTCTGTCGGCTGATAATAGATGACATCTTTAGGCATATATTCCTGCTTTACAAAATGACCGGGAAAACTATGGGCATATTTATAGCCTTCGCCATGGCCGAGTTTCTTGGCTCCGGGATAATTAGCATCCCTTAAATGCTCGGGCACCTCTTGAATCCTGTCGGTCTCCACATCTTGCATGGCCTTGTCTATTCCTAAATATGCGGCGTTTGATTTCGGCGCGCAGGCGATATAGACTACTGCCTGAGCTAGAGGGATTCTCGCCTCGGGTAAACCGACGAATTCCGAAATCTGCAATGCGGCATTTGCTACGACTATTGCCTGGGGATCGGCATTACCCACATCTTCAGCGGCGCAGATACAAATCCTGCGGGCGATGAACCTGGGGTCCTCCCCAGCATAAAGCATCTTGGCCATCCAGTAAAGAGCAGCATCGGGATCTGATCCGCGCATGGACTTGATGAAACTTGATGAGGTATCATAATGCGCATCTTCATCCTTATCATATAGGATAATTTTCTTCTGAATAGACTCTTTGGCCACATCTAAACTAAAATGAATAAATCCGTCTTTTGACTCTGGCGTGGTAAGGCTTCCGACTTCAAGAGCATTAAGTGCCCTACGGGCATCGCCGTCGCAGACCTTGGATAAAAATCTTATGGCATCGGATTCTACTTTAATCGGCAAATCTGCCAGGCCTCTTTCTTTATCTTTTAAGGCGCTATTTAAAATGATGCTGATTTCTTTTTCTTTTAACGGCCTTAATTCAAAAACCAGCGAGCGGGAAAGAAGCGGCGAGACAAGAGAAAAAAACGGATTATGCACAGTCGCGCCGATTAAGACAATGCTGGCATCTTCCACATCCGGCATCAATATATCCTGTTGCGCCTTATTAAAACGATGTATCTCGTCTATAAAAAGTATGGTTTTTTTGCCGGAGGTTACGCTTCTATTCTTGGCGGAAGCGATAATCTTTCTTAGCTCATCAACATTTGAGGTCACGGCATTGACCTGCACAAATTCGGATTTGGTAATATTGCTTATGCAATAAGCCAAAGAAGTCTTGCCTGAGCCCGGCGGGCCGTAAAGGATAAGCGAGGTAAGCCTGTCTGCCTCTATGGCGCGCCTTAGGAGCTTATCTTTACCCAAAATATGTTCCTGGCCGATAAATTCATCCAAATTCCTCGGCCGCATTCTCGCCGCCAAGGGAGCGATTTTATTTTCTGTTTTAGTTTTGGTTTCAAATAGTTCCATAAATCTAATTCAAAAGTAAAAATGCAAAATTAAAAAACTTCACAATGCAAAATGCAAAAATTTTTGAATTTATAATTGTATCTTTTTTGCCTTTTGCATTTTTAATTTTGACTTAAAAATAAAAATCCCCGCAACATGCCGTCGGAGCCAGTGGAAAGAACCATCTGTTAAAAGTGGGTGTCTATCTATTCATCCGCAGATGAAGTAGAAATCTGACTCCCGATGTGTTGGTAATGGCTCAACACACATTTAACTCCGACAAACACGGCAGGGATGAAGTCTAAGTGAAGTATAACACTGCAGGGGTTTTATTGCAAGGATTTTATCTGCGCACCTTAATTTCCAGTTGGCTTTCCAGCGCTTTTATGATTCTGTTCTGGATCCCGTTAATCTCTTCATCTTTTAAGGTGCGTTCCGAAGTCTGATATTCCAACGAATAGGTCAGGCTTTTAAAATTAGACGGAATCTGCTGACCATAATAAAAATCAATGAGCTTGATATCCTTTAGGTATATCCCTGCCTCTTTTGTCATTATCTGCAGGATGTCTTCGCTAGAAGTATCCTGTTTTATCAAAAAACTGATATCCCTCTTTATAGATGGATACAAGGCTAGAGGCTTGTATTTTATTTCTTGCCCTGCAAAATCAAGCAAGGCCTCAAGATTAAACTGGGCGATAAATATCTTGTCCTTCTTTATATCCCAGCGCTCTAATACCTCCTTTTGTGCTTCTCCTAAAAAGCCTATTTCTTTTCCTTTAATAGTTAATACTGAAGAACCGGCATCTTTTAAAAATGGAAAGCTTTTGGCGGTAAATTTGTAATCTTCAATCCTGGAAGCTTCCACTAAAGATTCAACCAGCCCTTTTAAGTCAAAAAATGTGATATTGTCTTTAGCCTGGCGCAACCAGTCTTTGCGTTTTTGCCCCATTATCGCCAAAGATAAAACCGGGACCTCTTTTGCTCCCACAAAAATATTAGTCAACTCAAATATTTTAATATCATCTATATTTCGGCTTAAATTGTGGTTAATGGCGCTAAGTAATCCGGCAACCGAAGTGGGTTTTAAGATTTCCTGGTCCTGGCTTAAAGGATTAGCTACTTCTGTAGGCTCAAGATTATCTAAATTACATTTCTTAAGATCTGCTCTGGAGATAAGGCTATAGCTTATAATTTCATTTAAGCCGTTAGCGATAAGCGTCTGTCTTAATTTTTCTTGAATCTCTCTTACGGCTTGAGGCTCTATCGGGGAAGATTTTATCGCCGGCAGCGACGAGGTAATATTATCAAAACCATAAATTCTTGCTACTTCTTCAACCAAATCTTCCGGCAAATTCACATCCTGGCGGAAAGACGGCACGACAGCCTCAATTTTATCTTTCTTGGCCTTAACTAAAAAGCCTAGTCTTTGTAAAATTGACTTTGTAAGATTTGCAGAAATTCTTGTCTCCAGCATTCTATTTAATCTGGCGATATCTAACTGCACTTTTCTTTGGGGCTTGGGCTTTTTGGCCTGGATATCCAAACTGCCTGCAATCTTTCCTTCTGCCAGTTTTGATAGAAGGTCGGCTGCGCGCAAAGCCGCAAAAAACACTCCATCCATGTCCACATTTCTTTCAAAGCGATAACTTGCTTCACTGGCGAGAGCCAATTTCTTTGAGCCTTTGCGGATAGTTATGGGATCAAAATAGGCGCTTTCCAAAAGCACGTTTTTGGTGTTATTGGTTACCTCGGAATTAGAACCGCCCATTATCCCAGCAACTGCAACAGGTTTTTGGTTATCGGCAATGACCAAGATGTCGGAATCCAAGTTTCTTACAACTCCGTCGATAGTGACAATCTTTTCATCTTTTGCCGCGCGCCTGACGATAATTTTATTATTCAACAGCTTATCAAAATCAAAGGCATGCAAGGGCTGTCCCCATTCCAAAAGGCAAAAATTGGTGATATCCACGATATTATTTACCGAACGCAAGCCTAAGGATTCTAATCTTTTCTTTAGCCAATCCGGAGATTCTTTGACCTGGACATCTTTGATCAAAATCCCGATGTATCTTTGGCAGCCGATTTTATCCTGAATCTGAATTGAAAAGGATTTCTGCTTTTTTCGCGGTTTAATTTTTGCGGAAATTTTAGGAAGTTTTAACTTCTTTCCTGTTGCTGCGGCAACTTCGCGGGCAATCCCGATATGGCTTAAGCAATCCGAGCGGTTACTGGTAACTTCCATCTCTAGAATGGCATCATCCCCGACGGAAGAAATAGCATTGACTTCGGTACCAGCCATAGTGAGCTTATCAGCCACTTCTTCGGCTTTTAGCCTTATATCCACATAATCTTTTAACCAATTAAATGAAATTTTCATGATTATAAAACGATTAGCGCCTAACTTTTGCTTCTAGAAGCGTAATTCTTTGTTTCAAGTCGTTCTGTTCTATCTTAAGCTCTTTTATCGCATTAACCATCGCCCAGAAAATAGGCTCATTGTCAGTCATTAAATAGCCTCTGTCTTCCTTGACTGCTTCTGGTATTATCTTTTGAATGTCTTGAGCGGCGATTC
>Ga0194112_10005046_pt1 | contig 17863 bp, 14 predicted proteins | sample TA2MahC400mmetaG_FD_146191 | JGI IMG/M metagenome (GOLD analysis project Ga0194112, IMG submission 146191) | Freshwater microbial communities from Lake Tanganyika, Tanzania - TA2015016 Mahale Deep Cast 400m | ecosystem: Environmental > Aquatic > Freshwater > Lake | place: Tanzania: Lake... | reverse complement strand
CTCCCAGGTGATCGTGGGCACTGGCACCTTGCCGCCCGCCTTCGCCAAGGGGTTCTCGGCCGGCCGCAGGACGGCCTGGGCGGCGGGCTGGGCCGCCTCGGCCGCCTGGAGGCTCGCGCCGCTCCCGCTCGCCAGGGCCACGAGCACCACCGCTGCACTGTGCAGTCGCATCTGGCTCACTCCTTTGCCCACCCGCTTGACGGAACGCAAGCCAAGTATACCGTCCCGCCCCTTGCGGCGCAAGGGGCGCACCAACATTCTCCCTTCCACCTCAGGAGCCGGGGGATTCCGCCCCTCGCCTGGCGGCACCCCCTAGCATAACCTCTCGCCCCGCACACGTCAACACCTTTTCGTTACCGGGAGTGTGGCCCCGCATCTTGGGGTCCCCAATCGTCGTCGTTGTCGTCGTCGTCGTCCTCGCCGTCGAATGCCTTGACAACGAAGGGAGCTATGGGACTCGACGACGAGCACGAGAAGAAGCAAGATGAAGCGGCCGCCAAGACACGAAGTCACGCCGCGCGTGTGGCGGCCTTGACACCGCAGCCGCTGGCGGCTACCTTCTTCAGGAAGCCCAGGAGACACCCTTGTTCGAGCTCAAGACCGCCCACTGCCGCATCCTGCTCCACAACGCCGATTGCCTCGCAGGGATGAAAGAGCACCTGACGCCCGGAAGCGTGGACGTCGCCGTCACCTCCCCCCCCTACAACCTCGGCATCCGCTACACGGCCTACGACGACTCCGCCCCCCGCGACGCCTACCTCCGCTGGCTCGGGGACTGGGCCGACGCTCTCAAGGCCGTCCTCGCCGAGGGCGGCTCGCTATTCCTCAACCTCGGCTCGGTGCCCTCGGACCCCTGCGTGCCCTTCGACGTCCTCGGCGTCATGCGCTCCCGCTTCGTCCTTCAGAACACGGTTCATTGGATCAAGAGCATCGCCATCTCGAAGGCGGACGTAGGCGACTACCCTGGGATCACTGGCGACGTGGCGGTGGGCCACTACAAGCCGATCAACAGCCGCCGCTACGTCAACGACTGCCACGAATACATCTTCCACCTGACCAAGCGCGGCGACGTCGAGCTCGACCGCCTGGCCATCGGCGTCCCCTATCAGGACAAGTCGAACGTCGCCCGGTGGGCCAAGGCGGGCGGCGGGCTGCGGTGCCGGGGGAACACCTGGTTCATCCCCTACAAGACCATCAAGTTCCGCGACAAGGAGCGCCCGCACCCCGCCACGTTCCCCGTCCAGCTCCCCGAGCGCTGCATCCGCCTCCACGGGCTTGAGCGCACCAAGCTCGTCCTCGACCCCTTCCTGGGCCTGGGCCACACGGCCCTCGCGTGCAGGGAGCTAGGAGTTGACTTCGTGGGCTACGAGATAGACCCCCACTATTTCGCGGCGGCCTGCGGAGCGCTCAAGCCGGGCGCGGAGCTGTGGGACTAGCGGGGAACGTCCGACGGCGAGCCGCAGATGCTGAGCCGGAACCTGCTGCCGGCCCTGTCTATGCAGAAACCACTGTTGCTGAAGAGGAAGTCGCAACCGAGAATCAGGTGGGGTTCCATCGCCCGCGGAGCGGGAACGAAGAAGAGCGTGACGGGCCGGGCGACGTGTTGCCCGAATCGGAGGGCGAAGTGGGAGCCATAGCGCGGCTGCGGCGCAGACAACCAGATCCCGAACTCCTGCCTCTCACGTGCGGGGACCACTATCCTCTTGGTGGCGTTGTGTGGAAGCTGCAAGTCAACTTCTATGAACTCGGATGCACCGTCCCCGGGGATCACGATGCCTGGAATGGCCGACCACCGGCTGCCCGTATCTATGAGCGCGCTGTAACGGCCAAGGAAAATGCCATCGACAGTCTCGGCGTCAACGCGAACAGTTGGCTTGCCAGTGGCCTGAAGATCATGCCAGATCTTCTTCAATGACTCCAGGTTCAATCTCTGGCGGCTCCTTTTCGCGGCGCAGCCTGGGGTCGCCCAGGTACACAACCAGGAAAGCCTGTCGGCCACGCTCGCGGTAGAGTCTCATGACGAGCAGGCCCTTGTCGGCATCGGCGTCGATCACCTCATGGTTCTTCACGGCAAGGTACACGAGGCCCCGCTCCTCCGTCAGCCGGTCCACATTTTGCCTTACCCAGTTCATGTCATCATCGAGGGCCCTGATGGCGGCGTTGACACCCTCTTGAGGTGCCCCCTTCGCCTGGGGCGCGGAAATCGCGTTGTCGGCCGCGCGGGGTTCGCTCATGCGGGTCGTCCATTTCGCCCCCTCCAGGAGGGATTGGACCGCGGCGGAAAGGGTGGGGAACGCGTTCTCCTCAGCGTAGCCTTTCAGCCGACGGTGCGTTTCGGGGCTGAGCTTCGCGCTCTTCCACCCAGACACGCCTTTCGCCTTACGCGCCTCTTTGAGTGCGGTCCCGTTCTTGTGCACGGGAGTGTCTCCTTGCTCCGCGGCGTCCATCCACCTTCTTATATATCGCAACCGTGGCCCCCCGTCAAGTGTTTCGAGCCTACATGCCCGGATAGAGGGTGTTGTTGTAGAGGGTGGGCGGGGCGAGGGGGCGGGCGTTGGCCCAGATGCAGGCGCCGCGGGAGCCGAAGAGGATGACCTCGTCGCGGCTGTCGCCCCACACGTCCGCCCTCGTGCCGTAGTAGTGGGCCTGGCGGTCCTGCGGCGTGCGGTCTGGCGTGCACTGCATCTCGAAGGTGTCCACGATGTTCCCGTCGCCGTCGTAGACGGCGGCGGGCTGGCCCGGGCCGCGCGAGTAGGCGAGGGCGCATCGCGGCCTCCCGCCGCCGTGCCAGTCAATCGGCACGATTGCGGCGGCCCAGCCGCCCTCCGGCTGGCCCCGCCGCCATAGCTCGCGGCCGTTCAGGTCGTAGAGGTAGAGGTCGGAGCGGGTGCCCTCGCCTCGCTCCTTCCGCACGCGGCCGCGGTCCACGACCATGACCTGCACCTCGGAGTCGTCGCGGAAGCGGTCGGCTAGGACGTGTTGGGCCTCGCCGAGGGGGTGGTGCCAGAGCTCCTTGCCGTCGGGCGTGAGGCAGTGGACGCCGTGGTTGCCGAAGAGGAGTCGCCAGGAGCCGTCGCGCAGCCGCGCGGCGTAGGCGGCGTCCTGGTGCCCGCCGCGTGGGTCCTTCGCGAAGAGCACCTTGCCGTCGTGGTCAATGAGGGCGAAGCCGACGAAGACCTCGTCGCGCCCGTCGCCGTCAACGTCCCCGTAGGCGGGGAAGTGCCCGACCGAGCCGGTCCATTGCCAGAGCACCTTGCCCTCGTGGGAGACGCCCCACATGTTCCAGTAGCGGTCCTTCACGAGGAGGTCTTCGCGTCGGCCGCGCCCCGTGAGGTCGAGGAAGAGGAAGCAGTCGTCGGCCGGGGCGGGGAGGGCGAACGAGCCTTTCTCCTTGCCCGTCTTCCCCTCGAGGATGACCATCGTGGCGTTGCCCTCGTAGCGGTCGGCCCGCTCGCGGACCGCGCCGGGGCGGGACTTCGGCTCGACGTAGCGCGCCTGGCGGACGTGGAGCACCTCGTTCCGCCCGTCGGAGTCCCAGTCGTAGACCTGCACGGGCAGGTCGCTGTAGATGCGGCCGTTGTCCGCAGAGGGGGTGCCCGACTGCCAGAGGACCTCGCCCGCGATCGTCGTGGCCGTCAGGCACGTTATCTCGCGGGTGCCGTAGACGCTCTGGACGAAGAGGAGGTCTGGCGCCCCGTCGCCATTGAGGTCGCCGATGCGGAGCGTTTCGGCCCCGAAGTCCCTCACGTCAATCCGGCTCACCAGGTGGGTTGTCACCGCCGCGCTCCTTTCCGCCCCGCCGAGGGCAGTCGCGGCCGCCAAAGAGAGAACGATCCCCGTGGTCAATCCGATGTTCATGGCTTTGCTCCGATCGCGGGTTGACTGGACAGATTACCTACCGGGATGAGGCGCCGCAAGTGCTGGACCGCTGGCGAAGTTGACGCCGCGTGGGATTGCGGTAGAATACGTTGACGGCGCAGATGACCGGCCCAGACTTGCGGGGGGCCGCCTTGGAGATTCCTGGATGAATGAGGAATTGAGTGTGCAGCTCCTAAGGGCAGCAGCAACACTACGAGCGGCCGGGGCGCGCGAGGTGTACGTGTTCGGCTCCGCCGCGAAAGGGGCGGTGCGCGAGGGCGGCGACATTGACCTGGCGGTGACGGGCCTGCCGCCGGAGCGCTTCTTCGAGGCGATGGGCAGAGCGGCCGACCTTCTCGACCACCCCCTCGATCTCGTGGACCTCGATGAGGATAGCCCGTTCACGCGATACCTGAGGGATGAGGGAGAGCTCCGGCGTGTGGGATAGGTTGTCGAAGCAGGTGGCGGTCGAGCTGGCGCAGTTGCGTCGCCTGCTGGACTCGCACCACGCGCTGCTCGATCGGACGCGGAAGGAACCGCCAGACGCAATCGGCCTGTCGGCCCTCGCGGCCATGCTCCATTCCTTCTACAACGGAGTGGAGAACATCTTCAAGCGGGTTGCCACGGAACTCGATGGCGGGCTGCCCGAAAGCGAGGCGTGGCATCGCAGGCTGCTCAACAGCATGGCAGGCCCGACCAGCGCGCGCCCAGCAGTGATCACGGCCGCTCTGCGGGACAAGTTATGCCGGTATCTCGACTTCCGTCACTTCTTTCGCCACGCGTACACGTTCGATCTACGCTGGGCGAAGATGGAACGGCTCGTGGGGGAAGTGGGAAGCACCCTGGGGGAGTTTAGAGCCCAGTTGGCGGCGTTCCTCAAGGCAGCGCCTCCCCCCTGACTGTGCCCGGCATGGTTTCTACTGCCCACGAGAGCAGGGCAATGCGGATGCCCTTCAGGCTGGGGAGGAGCGCGGCAATGTAGTATCGCCCGCCGTGCTCGATGATCTCGGGCGCGGCCACGGGCAGCCGACAGATGAGGCGCCGGTCGTCCTCCACCCCGAAGCTCAGCGGGTCCTTCGAGCGATAGACGCTCGTCTGCGCATTCTCCCCATAGCGCTGGGTGCGGAAGAGGTAGTAGAAGCCCGTTTGCTTGTGGTGGACGACGAATGGGCACTCGGCAGAGAAGGGATTCGTCCCCGCCGAGCCGCCGAAGGCCACGACCCTCGAGGCGCTCCACGCCTTCAGATCGGGCGACGTGCGGCAGTAGACCGCCCCCTTCTGGTTCGGGAACGCCGTGTAGTAGCAATGGAAGAGCTCGCCGACCCGCAGCACCATCGGGTCGCGGGTGTTCGCCCCAAGTCCTTCCGTGAACAAGCCCGTCTTCCCATCGGCGTCGCGGACGCGGCTGAACGCCTTGCCGTCCTGGCTGGTCGCGTGGCAGATGTGCTCCCAGTCGCCATAGAACATGTGGAAGGCGTCGCCGAGCCTGATCACGTGAGGCGCCTGAAGGCCGCCGGGCGTCTCCCCGCAGGCGGCGTCGGCCTGCATTGCGATGCCCATCGGTGTCCAGTCCCTATCCGTGAGCTGCTTCCCCTCCCAGCGGTGAAAGAGGCGCGTCTTTCCCCCGCAGCGCGTATGGCGGATGCACGACAGGAGCTGCCACGACCCGTCGGCCGCCTGCCACACCGCGAAGTCCACCGGCTGCTGCTTCGGATCGGTCAGCGGCCCCAGGTCCGGATCGCCCGCCACCTGCCACCATTCGCCGTCAATCCGTGGGACCACAGCGTTCTCCTCGGCACTGGCACTAGGAACCACAGCCAGCCCGACAACCACTACAAACCTCGCGACCACCCAGCCTACCTCCTTTGCACGGGGCAGACCCGCGCGTAGATTGTGCCGAGCTCAATCCCCGTTGTCAACAACGGGAGAGATGGGAGGCCGGCAAGGGCGCCCGAGCCGCTTGATTGCGCAGGCTGGGCGGGGTATAATCCTGGTTGGAAGGAGCCGGCTGATGGACGCGCAGATGACTGTTGATGCGGCGGCGCGCGACCTTGAGGGCCTTCTCAGGCGCATGCACGCAGGGGAGACGGTGAAGCTGCTCGACACGGATGGCGAGCCGCTCGCGGCCATCGTGTCGCTGAGGACCCGCCGCCACAAGGTGCCGTCGCCCAAGGAATGGGACGCCCGCTGGAAGGCACTTGCGAAGCGAGTGAGCGCGGCCTGGCAAGGGGAGAAGACCGCTGTCGAGACCCTCTCTGAGATGCGGCGATGAACTTGACCGTGGACGCGAGCGTCTTTGTGGCCGCCGCTCGGGACGTGGAACCGCACCACGCGGAGAGCTTGGCCTTCCTGCACGAGTTGCACGTGGGCGCGCTGCGGGTGTCTTGTCCTACCATCGTGCTCCCGGAGAGCGCGGCGGCCATCGCCCGGCGAACCGGCGATGATGCCCTGACTGACGAGGCGGTTGAACTTATCCTCTCCCTGGCAGGCTTGCAGTTGCTCGTTGTGGACTTCCCCCTTGCAGAGCGCGCCGTCGAGCTTGCCAAGGCACATCGCCTTCGGGGCGCGGACGCCATCTATGTCGCCGTCGCAGACGCATCAAAGGCCACGCTTGTTGCCTGGGATTCCGAAATGCTCGTTCGCGGCGGGAACGCCGTGCCCACCATGACCCCGTCCACATGGTTAGCTCAGTACGTTCGACCCTGAACGGGCGCTAGAGTGGCGGGTGCATGACAGGAGCTGCCACGAGCCGTCGGCCGCCTGCCACACCGCAAAGTCCACAGGCTGCTGCTTCGGGTCTGTCAGCGTCCCCAGATCGGGATCCCCCGCCACCTGCCACCATTCGCCATCAATCCGTGGCACCACCGCCTTCTCCTCGGCATGTACACAGGTGACAAGGACCAGCCAGGCGAACATAGTAGCGGCCATCAGGTTCGGTCCGTTCCTGACGCCATGAAGTAATCGTGACGCCTTTCGAGACCATCGGAGAACACGTAGGAGTTTCCAGGCCGCCTGCTGAAGAAGCTGCCGGCTGGGTGGGGCTTGCCTTGGCTTGCGGGTGGCGATAGGTATTGCTTGGTGTCCAGGTTCCTAAACCTAAGGTACTTGAACGTGATGAACGAGCGATAGTGCTGCTCCATGCTCTGGTCCCTGTCGAGGCAGATCACATCAATCCTCTTCAGGTTGGCCGACTCGATAACAGCGGCCTGGAGCAGGTAGCGAACATTCGCGTCTGTAGTCGGCAGGGAATAACCAATGATCCGGATCTGGTTCGCCTCGCGTAGCATGTTGAACGCGCGCTCCCAACTGGGCATGAGATCCCTGTCCCTGAGTGTCCACTTGCGCCACGTCGGGGGCACGATGTCGGTACTGACGCAGCCATGAAGCTTGGCGATATCAGGCGATGGTTCTTCACTATTCGGGTCTTTCACGAAGTACCTTGGGAGGTGCTCGCAGCACTTCTCAATCACCCGGTCGTAGTTCAGGGTCACGACATCGTACTTTACCTCAGGATGGTCCATCTTCGAGTACTTCACACCGTGGGCGGCATTGCCTTCGTCTTTGGTAGATGCTCGGCTGAGCGGCTCAACACGGAGATTCACGAGGTTCGCCACGAACATTCCGTAGCCAACCATGGGTTCGTCGTAGTCGCCAAATAACGAATCCAACCGCTCAGGCGGTACACGTGGAGGGTGCGGTGGGTCTATGCCCAGGCATCCGGGTTGGGGCATCTCCGGCGTGTGATATTCGATCACCTCCTTGACGTACTTCCTGAACTCGCCGGAGCGATCCAGGCCGGAGACCATGTCCTGCATGTCCAGGACTGAAAGGACCTCCTCTATGTTGAACAAGTCTGTCCTATAGTAGCTGAGAGTCTTGTGCATGTGATCGATCGTACTGAGGACGTTGCGGAAATGCGCAAACCTCTCCGGATCCCTGGCGAACTGGTCCTTGGACTTCACGATGAAGTCATTCATGACCGGTAGGCCCAGTGGTGCGGAGAAGCCAGCGCCTAGCAGGTAAACCACACGTTCCATGTTGCCTGACCCTCTGCGAACCGTGGCTCGCTCGATCTCCCAAGGGAGCGAGAGCACGTGCTCACTTCTCCACGGGGGCCAGCTCTGGGACCGAGGGGAGCGCGGCATAGCGGACGATCTCGACCTCGGCGCCTTTGGCCACCGCTTCCTCACCTATGGATAGAACTCGGTCGGTCATGGCCTCCGTTAGGTAGTACTCGCCGCAATTCTCGCAGACATCGCCGGGGACGCCCTTGATGATCACCGTGGAGCCCTCACGCTGAAGGGTCACAGTGACCTTTCCGGGGCCTGTCTGCCCGTTTTTGCAGATAACGCAGGTCATGGTCATCTACCCCCATCGTCCATACATTGTCCCCCACGGGAACACCGTTGTCAAGGCATGTTCCCGGATTGGGTGCAATAACGGATTTGCGTACAGCCCATCTTGGTTCGTAGTTCGGCGTTTACGCGGTTCCTCTGTCGGGCTTGGCAACGCCCAAGACCGCCTAAAGGCCGAACTACGAACAGGAAGGCCCCCTCCCGCGCGCAAGTCCGTTATTGCACCCTTCCGCTTCGGGTGGTTCCAGCGTCTCTCCTCCCATTCCCCTATCACGCACTGTGTTAGCCGCGTGCAAGTGTGCATGCCCTACCTGCTCAATTGCTCTCATCCGCGGCCATCCGCGGAATCCGCGGTCGAGTGCCTCTTCCGGGCCGCAGAGGGGAAGCCCAACCGCGGATTACGCGGATGGGAGAGGAACGGTGGGATGTGAAAGAGACTCCTGGAGTCTCTTTCACGGCCGGCGATGGGCCGGAGCGACTACGGAGCGACTGACGACCGATTCTTGAAAAAATCTTATGGCCAGCCAGATTGCCACAAGTGTCCTAACGACAGCCACTTGCGAAGAAGGCCATCGCCATAGACGCCGGAGTTACTGGCACGTCGTCGGACGCGACCCGTATATAAGGGTGAAGGGGGAAGCGGGCGAGTGAGAGGGGAAAGGGAGAGTGAAGAGTGAGCGGGAGACGGGAAAGGGAAGAGGTGCCGGGTGTTGTGTGTTGGGGGTCAGGGGTGGGGGACGGGGGTCCGACGGATCGGACTGATCGGACTGATCCGACGGATCTGCCCAATCGGACAGGGGCAGGCGACGTGAGGGGGCGCCCCCCTCCCCCCTGCGCGGGCGCGCATGCGCAAATGGTGCGCCACATTGCGCCACATTGGCAAACTCGTGGCCGGAAGGCCGAGATTGGCCAAACGGCGATTGCGCAACATTGCGCCACATTGCGCCACATTGGGGTGGGACAGCAGGCAGGCGGCAGGCGGCAGGAGGTAGAAGGGAAGAGGCAAGAAAGGAAGAGGTGGCGCGAGGTGCTATTTCTTGGGCGGGACGGGTGGCGGTGGGGGCGGCGGGGACGGGACGACGACGGGGTGGTGGGTGGGGGGGGACCAGTTGCCTGCGCCGTCGCGTGCGCGGAGGTGGAAGAACCAGTTGCCGGGCTTGAGGTCCTTGAAGGCGGCGGTGGGCTCGGCGGCGGCGATGTTGGTGGGGAGGGTGGCGGGGTTCTGGTCGAGGGCGTGGGCGTAGCCGGCGAGGCCGGTCGCGTCGGCGGCGTGGTTCCACTCGAAGCGGAGGTTCTGGCCGGTCTCGTGGGCGGCGATGGCGAAGTTGTCGAGGTACATCTTGAGGCCGGGACGGGTGGTGTGGCCGCCGAAGTCGGCGAAGAGGACGTAGGAGATGGGCATGGCGGCGCCCGGGGCGGAGGGCTTGAGGACCTTGGTGAGGTCGAGGCGGGCGTGGCGCCACTTGTCGTCGGCGACGATGGGGAGCTCGCCGACGACGGGGTAGTAGGCGGAGGGGCTTGTGAGCCTGACGGTGTGCCAGGAGCCGCCGTAGCTGAGGTGGAGGTTGACGGCTAGCCCAGGCGGGATGCGGTAGTCGAAGGAGAGGATGGGGTGCTTGGCGGCGTCGAAGGCGGAGCGGTAGGCGTAGAAGCCGAAGTAGCGCCCCTCGCGGGTGGGCATGGCGCACAGGGCGTAGCGGCCCGTGGCGGCGGTGGTGGTGACGCGCTCGAGCTCGCCGTAGCCGCCGTAGGGCTGGAAGGAGCCGACGTCGTCCTCGAAGGTCGTGCGGGCGAGGCAGGCCGAGGGGATGCTTGCGACGTAGAGCTCGGGCGGCGGCGTCTTGTCCAGCGAGTAGTCCATCTTCCAGGTCCAGGAGCGGTCGGCGGCGTTGCCGACGTTGTCCTCGCAGTGGAGGACAACCGCGACGTCCTGACCGTTCGGGATGGCGATGGGCTTGGCGAGGTAGGCGGCGTCCCAGGTGAGGGTGTTGGTGCGGGCGTCGTAGGTGAGGCCGGGGTCGGTTGTGCGGTAGGCGACGCCTGCGACGGTCAGCGAGGTCTTGTCGCGGTTGATGCCGGAGGGAGCGTCGGCCAGTTGGGCGCGGATGCGGCCGTCAGCGGAGCGCGAGCCGGGCTGCGGGGAGAGGGACTGGATGGCTGGGGGCTGGTCGTCCACGAGGAGCTTGCGGATGACGGGCTGGGACCAGTTTCCCGCGCGGTCGCGGGCGCGTGCCATGAACTGGAAGATGCCGGCGCCGAGGGCCTTGAACTGCCAGGCCGGGAGCGGGGAGTCGGTCCAGCGTGGGACGCCGGGCATCGGGGTGAGGGCGTACTGGTAGGCGGTGATGCCGCTGGGGTCGGCGGCGGCGAGCTTGAAGTCGAGCGCGGCGGCCTTGGTGGAGGCGGCGGGTGCGATGGCGAAGTTGTCTATGTGGTATTCCGCGCCGTCGGGGGTGCCGAGGAAGCCGGTGTCGGAGAAGGAGAGTGCGGCGACGGTGTATGTGGCGGCCTGTGGGAGTGCGGTCGTGAGGATTTCGTGGAGGTTGAACTCGGTGTGGTGCCACTGGTTGTCGGCCTGGACGTCGGGGATGGCGCCGATGCAGTTCGTGCCGTTGGGGTCGGTGAAGCGGATGGAGTAGGCGGAGGAGCCGATCTTGAGCACCAGGTCGGTGCGGAGGTTGGTGGGCACTTTGTAGTCGAAGGAGACGAGTGGGAAGCGGCCGGCGTCGAAGGGGGTGGAGCGTATGGTGACGGTGACGGGTCCGGCGGCGTGGAGGTTTCGGATGCGGAGCGAGTAGCGGCCTGAGGCGGCGGTGGTGGCGTCGCGCTCGATGCGGGAGTAGGCGCCTTCGCTGGTCGAGGTGGCGGCCCACTCGCCGAAGCCGCTCTCGAAGTCGTCGTTGCACAGGTAGGGGTGGGAGGCGTCGAGGCGGAGGAGGCGGGGGGGCTCCTTGTCGCCGCTGCGGTCGTAGTGCCAGGCGAGGGTGCAGGGCTGCATGGCGTGGCCGGCGAAGTCCTTGGCGGCGGCCACGGTGAGCTTGATCTCCTGGCCGTCCTCGAAGGCGAGCGGCAGGAGCGAGAGGTCAATGGCGAGTTGGCCTGCCACGGGGTCGTAGGTGACGGCGGTTGGGGTGTAGGACGCGGCGGGGTCGGTGGGGATGACGAGGACGGGCAGCTCCTGGTCGAAGAGCGAGACGCGGAGGCTCTTGGGGTCAACGCCTGAATCGTCGGCGAGGTCGAGTGTGACGACGTGAGCGGAGGAGCGGCTGCCTGGGGTCGGGTTGGAGGCGGCCACGCGGGGGGGCGAGGTGTCCACCTGGATGGGCAGGTGGACCACGCGCGACCAGGCGCCATCTGGGGACTTGGCCCGCAGGTGGAAGAACCAGGGGCCTTCGGCGAGGTCGGCCTTCTCGTAGCGACCAGCGTCCCGCTTGTCTGCACGGTCGGGCAAGCCGACCGTGGCACGGTCGTCGGGCGGAACGGTGTCGGGGTTGCGGTCGAAGACCCAGGCGGCCTCGGCCTCGGGGTCCCAGGCGAACTTGGCGGCGGGCGGGCCGGGGGTCCAGAGGCGGACGTTGTCGAGGCGATAGGTGGTGCCGGCGGGGTTTCCGCCGAAGCCTGCGGAGAGGTAGTTGTCCTTGTCGAGGGTGCCGATGGTGGCTTCCTCGATGGGGAGGGCGTTCGCGGCGGGGTAGCAGCGGAGGAGGAGCGCGCGGAGGTCGAGGTCGGCGGCGTGCCAGGCGTCGTCGGCGACGGCGTGGGCGTCGCCGAGCATGGGCACGCCCGACACGCGGGCCGCGGGGTGGGTGAGGGCGATGGTGTGCCAGCGCTTGTTCATCCTGAGGTTGAGGTTGACCTTGGCCTGTGGCGGGAAGCGGTAATCGAAGGTCAGCCTGGCGTGGTCGAGGGCGTCGAATGGGGTGATGGGGAGCTTGAGGTCGAATGGGCCGCCTGCCCTGGGGTTTGCCACAGCGAGTGCGAAGCCGCCCACAGGCCGGAGGCCTGTGCCACCAGCCTCCTGCCGGACATCTTGCGGTGGCACAGGCATCTTGCCTGTGTCCACAGGCCGGAGGCCTGTGCCACCAGCCTCCAGGCGGATGGTGGAGCTTCCGGGGGTGCCGGCCCACTTGCCCAACCCGTCCTCGAAGGCGTGGAGGACGAGCTTGTGCGAGCTGGTGATGGCAGGCGGCGCGGGGAGCGGCGGCGTGGGCTGGGCGGCCTCCTGCGCGAGCGGGCTCTCCGTGCCGGCCGAGTCCGCGTGGGCGATCCAGGCGCGGGCGATCATCACCGAGTTGTCGTGGGTCCAGAGGCAGACCTGGCCGCAGTCGAGGGGCTCGGGGTCGGTGTACTCGAGCAGGAGCGCGTCGTCAACGTAGCAGGCGACCCTGGGGCCGTGCTTCTCGATGGCGACGTGCCACCACTTGCGGTGGAGGCTGTTGGTCTCGGGGGTGGAGTCGAGGAGCGTGGGTGGGCGGGCGGCGAGCTTGGTGGTGGAGGCGACGAGCTTGTCGCGGCGGAAGAGCGCGGTCGCCGTGTTGTTCCAGCCGCCGTAGATGAAGGAGTAGCCGCTGGCGGGATTCTGCCCGTCGGCGCAGATGGAGACGTTCACGTCGCCGGGGCGGTAGATTCGGCTGTCGCGCTTGACCATCTGGAAGGCGGCGAAGAGGTGGGCCGTGATGTCGCCGCGGAAGCGGCTCTTGTGCCAGAGCACGGCGGCGTCGGGCGAGCTGCCGCCCATCCAGGACCACTGGGGCGAACAGGTCCAGCGGTTCTGCATCTCCCAGGTTCCGCAGGCGGCGCGCCACTCGATGGGCGCGGTCTCGAAGTAGTCGTCAATCAGGCGTTCGGAGCGGACGTAGCACTGGTCGAAGGCTGGGCGCCAACTGTCGGCCCAGATGGCCGCCCTGTGGCCTGGGGGCGGCGAGGGCGGGCGATGCGAGAGGACGAGTGCGTCGTCGGCGAAGGCGGCCGCGGTGTCGGCCAGCCAGCGCAGCTCGATTGCCTTGGCGGCGGCCGGCGCGGAGCCCGTGGCGACCGGTTGGCCGCCCGCGAGGAGCGTGAGCTTCCTCGAGCCGTCCTTCTGCGGCTCGACCACGAGTTGGATGCCGCTGTCGGCCTTTCGGCCGTCGGCGCGGACGACGAGGCCGAGCTTGCCCGGGAGGCCCGGCGAAGCCGTCCCGGCGGGCAGCGCCGCGTTCTCGCCGAGCTCGTAGCGGACCGCGGTGTCGCCCCAGTGCTCGATCTCGTGCCAGGCGGTGGTGACGGTGCCCGCTGTGGCGAGCTGCCAGTCGCAGGCGGCGGAGGCCCAGGCCTCCATCGTGTCCTCGCCGGCGAAGATGCGGTTGTGGACTCTGCTTGGTGCTGGGCGCTGCGCGCGGGCCAGGCGGACGGCTCCGAAGTGGGCTTCGGCGGCGGCGAGGAGGCCGACGCGGCCGGCCTTGGCGTCCGGCCGGAAGGCGTTGAGGGCCAGCGCCCCATCGAGCATGACCCTGACCCGTCCCTGACGCTGGCTGAGGCGGAGGCGGTGCTCGTGGCCGTTGCCGTTCCCCTGAAGCGTCGCTGAGGCGAGCGCCGTGGCCTGGCCCTGGCGCACCTCGCGGAGCTCCAGGCGGGGCGGCGCCGGCACCAGCGCGAGGAGGGCGTGGTTCGCGGCGTCCTGCCAGTCGAAGACGACGCCCGACTCGCCCTCCGAGGCGTGGAGGGTGGTCTCGAGGTCGAAGTCGGAGAAGGCGTCGTGGCTCACGAGGCTGCCCGAGCCCACGAGGTCGCCACGGGAGACCGTCCAGTTGCCCGCCGCATCCCAGCCGTCCAGGTCGCTGTCGCGGAAGCGTTCCACGCGGGCGTCGTAGCTGCGGACGAGGACGTCGTCGAAGTAGGCGCCCGCGGGGTCGGCGGACCAGAGGCCGGTGAGCCCTTCGAGGAAGGTGTGGTCGGTTGCGTGGAGCACCTCGTGGCCGTCAATGCTCGCGGATAGCTCGCCGTTAGAGGCATCGAGGCGGAAGAGGAACCAGTCGTCCACGCGGAGGTGGCCGGCGGCGGCGTCGAGGCGGTCGGTCGCGCCGTCGAGGCAGCGGAGGAGCTCGATGAGGCCGCGGCGCGGCTCGCAGCGGAGCAGATAGTAGTTCCGCTCGTCCTGGCGCAGGATGACGAGGCCGAAGGGCTCGCCGCCGAGGGAGCGGACGGCGGCCTCGATGCTGTAGTTGCGCCAAAAGGGATAGCCGGTCACGGCCAGCGTCGGGGCCGCCTGGGTGCCCAGGCCGAGGAAGGAGAAGGCGTTGGCGCTCCGCGTGGCGTCGAAACGCTCGCGCTTGCGGAGCTCCGTGACCGCCCACTTGCCGCTGGCCGGCTGCCACACGCCGGCCTCGCGCGCGGTGCGCATGAAGTCGTCGGAGAAATAAATCTCGCGGAGCGCAGCCTCGGAGGCTGCCGTTGTGTCGAGGGTCCCCGTCGGCGTGTAATCGGCGTCGCCCGCGAGGGCGAGCTGGTCGAGCCGCAGGGCGCCCGTGGCGGCGAGCTGGAACTCGCGGGTGCCGCGCGCGAAGCGCCCTGCGCCCAGGCTCACCCATTGCCAGGAAGCGTCGGGGATGGCCGCATTGAGGCGTTGGGCCTCATCGCTGAGGGAGATTGCGGCGGGCTCCTCCGTGGCCGAGCGCGCCCGCGCCCACACCGTGTAATGTCCCGTGGCCGGCACGCGCACCTTGAGGAGGGCGGTTGCGCGCTCGCCCGTCATCTCAAGGCACTGTCGGCGCGACGCCGCATTGTCGAGGCGCAGCCTGGCCGGGCCGCGGAGGTGCGAGGCGAGTTCCGCCTCCACGCCCACCAGAGGCGCACTACCCCCTAGCGCCGCCGGGAGCGCCAGCGCCAGGGCCACAAGCACGTATCCCACACGGGCCATACCGGTCCACCACTGCGTGTGGCAGAAGCCAATGTTCTTCCCAAGAATAGCATATTGCCTCGCCGGGTTCAACACCTTATTTTGCCGTCGTCCTCGTCCCTCGTCCCTCGTCCTCGTCCTCGATTCTCTTACTTCTGGGGGGCAGAAGAGTCGAGGACGAGGGACGAGGACGAGTGGAAGACCCGATGCTGGCACCCAGGCTCAGGGGCAAGGGCCAATCCGGACTGCATCGGCTGCCGAGTCGTGTGCTGGGGCGACCTCAATGATGCGGGTCTGGCCTTCGGGGCCTTTGCGGCCGGGGCGGACCCCGATGGCGACGGAGGGCGCCGAACGGAGCTTGGAGTAGCGGGCCGTGAGCGCGGCAGCCGTGAGGAGCTCCTCGCTCGTGGGACACCCGGCCGGTGGCACAGGCCTCTGGCCTGTGTCCCCCACAGGCGGGACGCCTGTGCCACCGCTTCTCTCCTTGGTGGCACAGGCCTCTGGCCTGTGAGTCACAGGCGGGACGCCTGTGCCACCGGGACCGCCGCCACACCGGAGCAGGGCGGTCGGGCCGGGGGCGTCGCGGGTGGTTAGCAACAGGTCGGTCGGGCGAGAGAAGGTGTAGATGGTGATGTTCTCGCGGTGGACGCGGCCGATGACGAGGCGGGTGGCGGGCCCGAGGCGGAAGTGGCGGCCGTACTTGAGGAGGTGAATGTCGTTGAGGTCGGGCTCGGCGCCGCCGAGATGCTCGAAGTAGTCGCGGAGGCGCGCGGAAAAGCCCGGATCGGTGAGCAGGCAGCCCCCCGCGGGCGAGCCGTGCTCGGTGATGCCGTAGCGGCGGGCGAGCTCGAACTGCCGCACGCGGCTCCGCCCGTGGATGTCGAGCAACTGGTCGCGGTCCACCCAGCCCCTCTCCTCGGGAATCGTGGGGGGCAGGAGCTTGGCCGAGAGCGGGCGGAGCAGAAGCCCGCCGAGGCCAGTCTCCTTCGCTATCTGGTGGAGGACGAAGCTGCGTTGGGACATCGGCCTCTGGCCGAGGACCTCGCCTGTGACGATGAACTGCGCGCCCGTCTCCCGCATCCGTTCGGCGGCCAGGCGCAGCATCGCCATGTGGCAGTCAATGCACGGGTTCATGTGCGAGCCGAAGCCGTGGGCGGGGTCGCGAAGGATGGCGAGCTGCACGGCGGTGAAGCGAATCGGCTTGAGCGGCACCCCCAGTTGGCGGGCCACCCGCAGCGGCCGCAGCAGCGACGGCTTCTCGGGCGCCGTGGCGTTGAAGATTGACACGAAGTGGACCGCCTCGACCTCGATCCCCTGGTCGAGCATGAGGCGGATGGCGAGCGAGCTATCCAGCCCGCCCGAAAGGAGAGCAACGGCTTTGACCTTCATGGCCTACTCGCACGGGGGTGTCTCCGGCCGCAACTGAACAGCCAGAATGTCGAATGTTGAACGCCGAATATCGAATGTCGAACTAGGGGAATCAGAATCCGTCCCTGTCCTCCATTCGACGTTCGATATTCGACGTTCGATATTCGACATTCCGTCTGCCATGCGCGCCCACGGTGCGCACGGGTCATAGCCAAAGGCCCTACTCCACCGCGGCCATGTCGGTGCGGGGGTTTTGCTTGAGGAGGTCGCGGATGGGGGCGAAGGTGCGAAGGATGGCCTGGTAGTCGGGGTCGGAGGCGTCGGCGAAGATGGCTTTGCCGCAGGCCTCGGCGCCGCCAGCGGACCTGGCGAGCGGGGCGAGGAGGAAGCTGTTGAGCTGCGGGTTCTCGATGCGGGTGTAGAACTTCCGCGGCACCTTGCCGCCCTGGTGGCAGTCGGCGCAGCGGCGCTTGGCAACGTCGGCCAGCGTCTTGTCGAGGGCGGGCGGGTAGACCTGGCGGCAGCCGATGTTCTCAAGGTAGTTGGACGAGGCGGTGTGGTAGTAGGGGACGTTGAGGTCAATCCAGGCGAAGACGCGGCGGCGGTCGGCGTCGGGCACGGCGACGCGCGGCTTGCCGTCGGCGTCGGGGTGGCCGCTGCGGATGATCTCGGCCAGCTTGCTGGCGGGCGAGCCCCACTCCTTCGGCTGGATCATCAGGACGTTATACTCGGTGCCGTTGATGGTGGCGATCCAGCTCGTGTAGGGGTTGCGGCCCTCGGAGCGGCTGGCGATGCCGACGCCGCGCATGTGCACGTCGCGCTCGCCCCACGTGCCTTGGCGGGCCAGGTGCTCGTAGGCGACGTTGAAGAAGTCCGTCCGGTCGCCCGTAAGGTCAATGCCCTTGGGTGGGACGCGGGACGGGGACGTCCCGCCCACAACGGAGGCCCCGGCCACAGAGTCCGTGCCGCGGGGGTTGTGGCACTTGGTGCAGTGGCGGTCGAGGACGGGTTGGACGATGTGGGGGAAGGAGAAGCCTGTGACGCCCCATTCGGGCGGTTCGAGGGCTTGCGGCTCGCGGGCGAGGGCGGCGGTGAGCTGGGGGGTGGCGCTGGCGTGCTCGCGTTCGGCGTGGCAGCCGATGCAGCCCTGCTTCTCGCCGGGCATGAGGTGGGTGAAGCTGCGCATGCGCTGCACCGCGCGCCCTTCCGCATCGAGGGCCAGGAAGTAGATGGGGATGCCCGTGGGCGCCTTGAAGGAGGCCGAGCCGTCGGCCTCGACCCTTGCGAAGCCCCAGAGCTTCTTCGGGGCATACGTGGCGCCGCAGGAGACGAGCGGGAACTGGAACCCGAACGCCGCGATGCAGGAGTTGCTGCGGCTGGCCTGGGGCGCGAAGGTGCTCTTCTCGAG
>Ga0194112_10005045_pt1 | contig 17863 bp, 16 predicted proteins | sample TA2MahC400mmetaG_FD_146191 | JGI IMG/M metagenome (GOLD analysis project Ga0194112, IMG submission 146191) | Freshwater microbial communities from Lake Tanganyika, Tanzania - TA2015016 Mahale Deep Cast 400m | ecosystem: Environmental > Aquatic > Freshwater > Lake | place: Tanzania: Lake... | reverse complement strand
AGCGGTCCGCCCATCAGTTCCACCAGTTGCCGGGAAATGGCCAGCCCTAGGCCGGTGCCGCCGTACTTGCGGGTGGTGGAGCCATCGCCTTGCACAAAGGGTTCAAACACCCGGGGGCGCTGTGCTGCGGGTATGCCGATGCCGGTGTCACGCACCGAAAAACGGAGGGTAGCGGCTTCCGCGTCATCCGCCACCACCCTGGTCACAATCACTACTTCGCCCTCCGCGGTGAACTTGATGGCGTTGCCCGCCAGGTTCATCAGGATCTGGCGCAGGCGCATCGGATCGCCGTATACCCTCCCGGGCAAGCGGCTTTCAGCGCGGTGGATCAGGGCCAGGCCTTTGGTTTGCGCGTGCGCCCCCAGGGCGCCCCGCACCTCCTCCACCACCGCCAGCGGGTCGAAGGGAATCCGCTCCAGATCCAGTCTGCCGGCCTCGATCTTGGACAGATCCAGGATATCGTTGATCAGGCCCAGCAGGGCCTCCGCCGAATGCTGGACGCCCTGGGCGTACTCGCGCTGCTCCAGGCTCAGCGGCGTGGTCAACAGCAGTTCCGCCATGCCCAGTACGCCGTTCATGGGCGTGCGGATTTCGTGGCTCATGTTGGCCAGAAAGCGGCTCTTCAGGTGGGTGGCCTCGCGGGCCGCTTCCAGCGCCGTGGCCAGCTCCTGGTTCTTCCGCGCCAGTTCCTCGGTGCGGTGCTGAAGGCTCTCTTCGACGCGCCGGCGCTCGGTGATGTCCAGCGCGGCCGATCGAAGGCCCACAATGTGCCCGCGCCAGCCACGTATCGGCGTGGTGTGGATCTCCAGCGTCAGGCGGGCGCCGTCCAGGCGCAGGCAGTGAAGTTCCACGGGCGCGGGCGGGAAACGGCCGGCCAACTGGCGCTGGACGCCCTCGCGGGTGGCCGCCTGCTCCTCCGGCGCCGCGAACTCCCAAACCGGGCGCCCCAGGATCTGGCGCCCTTCCAAACCCAGCAGCTTGCACTGCGCCCGGTTCACCCGCCGCACCACCCCGTGCCGGTCGATCTCCTGGTAGGCGACGGGGGCGTCCTGGAACAGACGGCGGAACTGCTCCTTGGCGTGCCACAATGTCCGGCCGTGGGTCAGCAGGAGCACCAGCCAAGCCACAAAGCAGCTCAGCAGGACTCCCGCGAGGATCCCGCCAATGAACCAGAGCATAGAGGAAGCCCCTGGGGACTCCTAAGGTCCTATCGTCTCGCCTGCGCGGGTTCTTATGAGAAAAGGGCCTTAGTTCAGCCGGCGGGCAGCATCTTCGAGATGTCGTTGTAAAGCACGAAAACCACTACCGCCATCAGGAAGACGAACCCCAGCTTGAGTACTGCTTCCTTAAGCGCCAGGCTCAGGTCTCGTCGCATCAGCATCTCCACCGACAGCAGCAGGATCATGCCCCCGTCCAGGATGGGGATGGGCAGCAGGTTGAAGATCGCCAGTTGCAGGCTGACCATGGACATCAGGGCCACGAAGGCGGCGGGGCCTTCCCGCGCAGCCTCGCCGGAGAGGCGCGCGATGCCGATGGGGCCCTCCAGCGACTTGGGTGACATGCGCTGCTCCAGGATACGCTTCAGAAACTCGTAGACCAGTCCGGCGCTCCGCAGGTTCTGCCGCACGGACTCCACCAGGGCTCCGGGCAGCGCCAGGCGCGTGAACACCATGCGCGGTTGCAGGATCACTCCGATCATCCACCTGCCCCCGCCCTCCTGAGGTGAGAAGACGGGCTGAATCCGCACCTGCGCCCGCTGCCCCTCGCGCAGGTACTCGAGGTCCACCGGCTTGCCCCCGCCCAGCCGGATGATCTCCTGGAGCCGGAACTGCGAGCGGATGGGGTGCCCGTTGGCGCTTACCAGGATGTCGCCCTTTTGGAGGCCCGCCTTCTCCGCCGGCGTGCCGGCCGCCAGGCTGAAGATCTGGATCTCACCCTGCTCGAGCCACCCGGCGTAACCCACTCCGGTGCGCTCGTCCAGCGTGGGTGTGACCGTGGTCCAGAAGGTCTTCCCCTCGCGCTCCAGCTTGACCTGAAGCGACTGGCCGGGCCCGGACACTTCCTTTATGACCACGTCCTCCCAGGTGGGATTCTGCTTGCTGTCGATGGCCACGATGCGGTCTCCCTCGCGCACCCCGGCCTTGGCGGCGGGCGAGTCAGGGAAGATATGTCCCACCACCGCATGCACCTCGGGAGGCTTGTGGAACTTCACCATGAACAGGCCCGTCAGCAAGGCCACCGCCAGCAGGAGGTTCATCGAGGGGCCCGCCAGCGCGATGACCAGGCGCTGCCAGCGGGGTTTGGCGCTGAAGGCGCGGGGATCGCTGACACTATCCTCCCCGGGCTGTTCACCCGTCATCTTCACGTAACCGCCGAAGAGGATGGCGCAGAACCGGAAATCGGTTTCCCCTCTCCGGAAACCGAACAAGCGCGGGCCGAATCCGAAACTGAACGCTTCGACCCTCACGTCAAACCAGCGGGCCGCCAGGAAGTGCCCCAGCTCGTGCACCAGAATCATGATGCCGATCAGCACCAGCAACCACAGGATGTTCTCGGCAATCAGCATGCCTTCTGCATAGCCTCCGCGCTACTCTGGCCCGCCCGTCCGGACCGGGCGCTCACTGCGGCCAGGGCCGCCTGTCGCGACTCCCGGTCGATTTCCATTATCTCATCCAATCCGCCCGGCTGCCGAGAGGGAATCCGCGTAAGCGCCTCTTCCACTACTTCAGCGATGGCGGGGAACGTGATACGTCCCTCCAGAAAGGCCTCCACGGCTACCTCATCGGCCGCGTTAAGCGTACAGGTTGCCGAACCTCCCATCCCCTGCGCCGCATAGGCCAGCCGCAGCAGAGGGAACTTCGCGAAGTCGGGCCGGCGGAACTCCCAGACCCGGGGCTCCCCCCAGTCCAGCCGCGGCGCCGCCGCGGCGGCGCGTTCCGGGTAGGTCAGGGCGTACTGGATGGGCATCCGCATGTCAGTGGCCGAGACCTGCGCCAGCACACTGCCGTCCTTGAACTCCACCATGGCATGCACCGAGGACTGCGGATGGATGACCACTTCGACTTCCTGCGCAGACAGCCCGAACAGCCAGCAGGCCTCGATCACCTCGAAGCCCTTGTTCATCAGGGTGGCCGAGTCGATGGTGATGCGCTTGCCCATCTTCCAGGTTGGATGATTCAAGGCCGCTTCCGGCGTCACACCCCTCAGCACCTCCGGCGGGGTGTCGCGAAAGGGCCCGCCCGAGGCCGTTAGGAACACCCGCGCCACCTCGCTGCGGCAGCCGGCCCGCAGGCACTGGTGTACCCCGTTGTGCTCACTGTCCACTGGAATCAGCTCGGCCCCTGCCGCGCGGGCCGCCTCGGTGACCAGCTTGCCGCCCGCCACCAGCGTTTCCTTGTTGGCCAGGCCGATCGTCCTGCCCAGCCGCGCGGCTTCGTAGGTGGCTTCCAGGCCCGCCACCCCCACGATCGCCGACATCACGAACCCGACCTCCGCGGCGCACGCGGCGGCCACCCGCGCCTTGGGACCCCAGCCCAGTTCCGGCCATTGCGCCAGGGGCAGGCCGATCTGGCGAAGCCGCTGCCGGAGTTCTTCCCGGGCCGCTTCGCTGGCCACTACGGCCACCCGCGGCCGGAACTCAACGATCTGCTGGAGCAGCTTCTCCACGTTCCGCCCGGCCACCAGCGCCCAGACGCGGCACTTGTCGCCGTGCCGGCGCACCACGTCCAGCGTGTTGCACCCGATCGAACCAGTCGATCCCAGTATGGCGAGGTTCTTCATGGAAGATGGATCACGGCTCCCATCCAGGCTGTTATCCAGCTTAACGCGGTTTGCGCCGCGCTGGGGGTCGCTCGTGGGTCCACTCCGGCCTTTGGGGTACCGGGTGTCTTTTTGGGGGGTGCCGGGGAGGATTGCTTCAGGGGTCTTTTTAAGAGGTTAGTCTCGCTTTGGTGGGAGTTGCCTCCCCGGCTTGATTCCAATTATAGGATACCTGACTGCGGAAAGCAATAGAAATTTGTATTTTCACCTCGGGGCCTTCACCTCAACCCTCGCCCAGGACTCTAAGACCTTGATAATAGAGGAAAAATCCTCCTCACCCAGCCCGGCGGCGATGGCTGCCCGGAAGACCTGCTCCGTCACCGCAGTCAACGGCAGGGGTACGCCGAGGCGCATTCCGCTCTCCAGAGCCAGTCCCACGTCCTTGTGCATCCACTTTGTGGAAAAGAAGGTGGCGAAGTCCCGCGCCAGGATCGAAGGGGTCTTGGCGGAAAACAGAGCCGAGCGGGCGGCGCTGTTCTCGATGATCTCGGCCACCAGGCTGGGGTCGAGGCCGGCCTTGGCGGCGAGCACCATGCCTTCGCAGAAGGCTTGTAAGATGTTGGAAAGAATCAGGTTTTGAGTCACCTTGGCGTGCAGGCCCATCCCCGGTCCGCCACAGTGGTAGATCTGGCGTCCGAGTGGCTCGAAGAAGGGCCGCACACGCTCGAACACCGCCCCCTCCGCACCCACCATGAAGGTGAGCGCCCCCTTCTCAGCGCCGGGTATCGACCCGGTGCAGGGGGCGTCCACCAGGTGAATCCCCCGCCGGGCCAGCGCTTCGCCGATCCAGCGGCTGCGATAGGGCGACACCGTGCTGGTGTCCACCACCACAGAGCCCGGCTGGGCGCCCTCGACTACACCACCGGGGCCCAGGATGACCTCTTCGGACATGGCCGTGTTGCCCACGCACAAGAATACGCACTCGGCGGACTCGGCCACTTGGCGGGGCGTCTCGCGGCACTCCCCGCCCTCCTGTTCGGCCAGTTGGCGGGCCTTCGCCGCCGTGCGCGACCACAACCCCACCTGGTGTTGGGCGCGAATCAGATTGCGGGCCATCGGGTAGCCCATGAGGCCCAAGCCGAGGAAACCGAGTCTTGCCATGAGAATTCATTTTACGCACTCGCGCCCTGGCGGTACACTCGGATGGGAGGTTCTGATGCCCTATCGCACAGTCGGTTCTCACCTGCTGCGTCCCCCCACCGAAGTGCTGACGCGCGGCTACGATCCCGCGCTGTCGGTAGGCTCGGCCCGGCCGGCGGTGTTCCGCAGCTCGACCTACGTCTTCTCGACGCCCGAGGCCGCCGAGCGCGCCTTCGCCGTGGCCCTGGGCAAGGTCCGGCCGGAGCCCGCCGAAAACGTCGAGCTGATCTACTCGCGCCTGAACCACCCCAACGCCGAAATCCTCGAGAACCAGATCGTTCCGCTGGAGCCCGGCGCGCGCGAGGCCGCCGTGTTCAACTCCGGCATGGCCGCCATCATGACCGCCTTCCTCAGCTTTCTGCGGCACGGCGATACGCTGGTTTACACGCTGCCGGCCTACGGCGGCACTATCCACCTGATCCACGATTTCATCGAGCCGCTCGGCATGCGCGCCGTGGGCGTGCCCGCGGGCCAGGGCGCGGCTTTGGACGAGGCCATCCGGAAGGCCCGGAACCTGCGCGTGGTCTTCATTGAAACTCCGGCCAACCCCACCATGGTGATGACCGACATCGCCCGCGCCGCCGGCGTCGCGGCCGAGCACCCGGACCGCCCCTTGCTCCTGGTGGACAACACGTTTCTGGGGCCGGCCTTTCAGCATCCCCTGTTGCTCGGCGCCGACCTGGTTCTGTACTCGGCCACCAAGTACCTGTCCGGCTTCAGTGACATGCTGGCCGGGGTGGCCCTGGCCAAGGATCCGGCCCTCATCGAGAAGCTCCTCGCCCACCGCATCATGTTCGGCAACATCCTCCAGCCCGACGAGTGCTGGATGCTGGACGGCCGCCTGCCCACCGTGTCGCTGCGCATGAACCGGCAGAGCAAGAATGCGCAGCGCATCGCCGAGCGGCTGGTCGAGCACCCCAAGGTGGTCAAAGTGCACTACCCCACCCTGTTCGACGACGCCGATCAGATCAAGATCCGGCTGGCGCAGTGCGCCTTCCCCGGCGCCATGTTCTCGATGGAGCTGAAGGGCGGGCGTCAGGGCGCCTTCAGCTTCCTGCGCGGCCTGAAGGTGGCCCACAACGCCGTGTCATTGGGCGGGGTCGAGACGCTGGCCTGCCATCCCAGAACCACCACCCACTCCGGCATGTCCGAAGAGGAACTGGAGCTGTGCGGCGTCACTGACGCCCTGGTGCGCGTCTCGGTGGGAATCGAGGACTGGCGCGACCTCCTGGCCGACTTCGAGCAGGCCCTGGAAGCGGCGTAGGGCCGCCTATTCAAACAGCGCGGCCACGGTGACCGCAAAGCCGGGCAGCAGCTCGGGAGCTTCAAGCTGGTCGGCGGCCTCGAGGATGCGGTCGCTGCCGCTGGCTTCCAGCACGTGCACCTGCCGCGTCTCCGGGTACACCACCCACACAGTGTGGCATCCGGCCCGCAAGTACTGCTGCACCTTGCGCATCAACTGCGCCACCGAATCGGTGGGGGAGAAGACCTCGACCGCCAGATCGGGCGCGCCCTGGAAGAACATCCAGCGGCCGGTGAGCCGCTCCTTGCGCACGAAGGCCACGTCGGGAGCGCGCACGGTGTCGTCAGCCAGCCGGAAGCCGGTGTCCGACGAGAAGACCCGGCCGAGCGAGTGCTCCTTGACGTAATTCCTGAGCACCCCCAATACCTCGGCCGCAAGTCCACCGTGTCCTTCCGAAGCCGGCGCCATGGTGATCAGCTCCCCCTCATCGAGCTCGTAGCGCCGGCCGTCGTCGGGCAGGTGCGCCAGTTCCTCGACGGTGATCAGCGTCTTAACGCTCATACCCCAATTCTACGCTCACCGGAACAGCAGCCGCCACGCTGTGTTCACCAGGGCATGCGCCACCATGGCGGCGCGGATGCTCCCGGATTTCTGGAACGCCAGGCCGTAAAAGACGCCCGCCACCGCGGCGATGATGGCGAAGCGCCAGTTGGGGAACCCGCGAAACGGCAGGTGCGCCAGGCCGAAAACCACCGAGGCTGCGGCCAGCCCCGCCCAGCGGCTTCGCAGCCACTTACTGAGCCAGTCTTGCAGTAGCCCGCGGAAGAAGAACTCCTCCGCCAGCGCCACCACCCACAACATTCCGGCGAACGTGCCCGCGGCCAGCAGGAGGATCTGCCACCAGGCCGCCTGCACGGGTTGGAAGGAGACGAATCCCAATCCCAGTCCCAGCGCCGCCCCCACAGGGATGAAGCACAGGAAGTAGCGCGCGCCGATCCACCACTCGCGCCAGGCCGGCCAGAAGCCAAAGCCGATCTCGCCGGTGTGGCGGATGGCCAGCACGCTCAGCGCGCCGGTACGTATCCACATCAACTGGCCGAGGAAGTCCACCCGCAGCGGGGGCGCCGGACTCAGGTAGATCCGCGCGAACACTCTGCTGAGGACCACCGCGGCTACCACCCCCACGAAAACCAGGTCCACCACCGGGCGTCTGGGCAGGCACGCATACCAGAAGCAGACCACCGCCGCCAGCGCCAGCAACTGGGCCAGCGCCACGAAACGGAACTGGCCGGTGGGGAGGGCGTAGACCAGATAGGGCAGGGCAGCGCCGGTGGTCATCAGTAGAGCCAGCCGGCGAGGACTCCATCGCGCTTCCAGGGCCTGCCGTAGTTCGGCGAAGCCCGGCGCCAGGTAGAAGGCCGCCTCGATCAGCACCGCCGCCAGCAGCGCGGCGGTGACCGCAGCGGGAATGCGCTCGACCGACGCATACACCAACCCGCCGAGGCCAACTGCGGGTAGAACAAGGCCCAGCGTGATGGCGTAGCGTCGCGACCCCGGCGGCATCCGGTTCATCTTAACACCAGCGGCGTACTGCGCTGCGGTGGCGGAGGCGGGCGCGGAAACTGTAAACTGGTAGGCTCGTCGGTTCTGACGGGTCGCCTAGGTTAGGCCAGTGAGGGTGCGTTGCGCCAAGATGGGAGTTACATACACAGCGAACGGCACGTCCGTCTGTGCCCTGGCTGACGTGAGCTTTGAGACCCGGGAGCGAGAGTTCCTGGCGGTGGTCGGCCCGAGCGGATGTGGCAAGACGACGCTGCTCCGAGTGCTGGCCGGATTGCAGGAACCCACCGGCGGAGTCGTGGAGCGAATCACCCTTCCTGGCGACCAGGCCCAGCGAGCCCTGCTGGTGTTCCAGGAAAACAGCCTCTTCCCCTGGATGACGGTCCTGGAGAACGCCGCATTTGGGCTGGAAATGCAGGCCGTGGGCCGGCGGGAGCGGGAAGGGCGGGCACGGGCGATGCTGGAGCGGTTCGGCCTGGCCGGTCGCGAGCGGGCATACCCGCACCAATTGTCGGTCGGCATGAAGCAGCGCGTAGCGGTTATCCGCAGCTTCCTGAGCGAACCCTCGCTGCTGTTGATGGACGAACCGTTTGCGGCCGCGGACGCCCAGACCCGCGCGGGTCTCCAGCAGGAGCTGCTGGCCATCTGGGAACAGGAACACCGGTCCGTGATATTCGTCACGCATGACGTGGACGAAGCTATTCTGCTGAGCGATCGCATCCTGGTCCTGAGCGCGCAGCCCGGCGCGGTGGTGGCCGAGTTCAGGGTCCCCTTCCCGCGCCCGCGAGAGACCACCGTCACTTTGGATGAGCAGTTGCTGGCGCTGAAGCGGCGCATCTGGGCAAAGCTGGACCGGACCGTGAAGGCCCCGAGCCGCGGCGCAGAGGGCCGCCCCACATGAGCAGCCTGTCGAGCCGGGCCCGCTACTTGTCGCGGATGATCTCCGGGCAGATTCGATTGCTCCGCTCTCCGCCGCACCCGGATCCGGACGGGCTGATCCGCCGGCAGATGGCCAACCGGGAACAGCACTTCCTCGAGCTGGTCCGGCGGACGGTTTTCGCCGATCCCGCTAACCCCTACCACCAGATGCTCCGGCTGGCGGGCTGCGGCTACCAGGACCTGGCGGAGGCGGTGCAGCGGAATGGCGTCGAGGCTACCCTAGGTTCTCTTCACCGGCAGGGTGTCTACCTGGCTCACGACGAATTCAAGGGAAGGAAGGCGATCGTGCGGTCGAACCGGGAGATCCCGTGGCACGAGGCGAGTTTCCGCAACCCGCTGGTGAAAGGTGGAATGGAAGGCTTCACCGGAGGCAGTTCCGGCGCGCCGACGCGGACGCGCAGGAGCGTCCCAGCCCGCCTCCACGGGGAGGCCTATCACGCCCTGGCCATGCGGGAGTTTGGACTGGCCGCGCGGCGTTACGTCCAACTCAAGCCCATACTGCCCGCCAGCGACGGGCTTCTCAACGTCATCAGCTTCGCGCGGCTGGGCTGCTGCGTGGAGCGCTGGTTCACGCCGGTCGTACGGTCGCTGGATTCAGCCCACTACGGGCTGGCGACGCACGGCCTGGTGGCCCTGGCGCGGCTGTGGGGACTGCGCATCCCGTTTCCGGTGGACTTGCCCGCCAACGATTTCTCCCCGGTGGCATTCTGGATCGCCCAGCGGCAGCGGGAGGGGATTGCCTGCATCCTCAACAGCTATGCCAGCCCGGCTGTGCGGGTGGCGGCCGCGGCCGCGGAAAAGGGCCTGGACATCAGCGGCGCCCTGTTCCTGGTCGGGGGCGAGACCCTGACCGATGCCAAGCGGCGCACCATCGAGTCCGTGGGCGCTGCGGTCTTTCCGCGGTACGCTGTCAGCGAGATTGGGTCCATTGGCCACGCCTGCCGGCAATTGACCAGCGGCGACTGCGTTCACCTGTTCTCGGATGCGGTTGCCGTTATCAGCCATAGGCGGCCCGCGCCTCTCTCGGACACACTGGTGGATTCGTTGCTTTTCACCACGTTGCTGCCTTACGCCCCTCACGTCTTGATCAACGCCGAGATGGACGACAGCGGCGTGCTCGCAACCGCCTCCTGTGACTGCACCTTCGCGAGGGCTGGGTTCACTCAGGTGGTTCGTGAGATCAGCAGCTTCGGCAAGCTGACTGGTCACGGCGTGACGCTGGTGGGCAGCGACGTGGTGCGAATCCTGGAGGACGTGTTGCCGAGGCGGTTCGGAGGCTGCCCGGCAGACTACCAGTTGGCGGAGCACGACGGCCATCACCAAGCGCGTGTGACGCTGCGCGTCAGCCGGAGGCTGGCGGTATCCTCCCTCGCGGAGGTCAGGGATTGCTTTCTGCGCGAGTTGCGGAGCATGCACGGCGGGCAAATCGCCTCGCGCCTCTGGCGGGACGCCGATGTGGTAGCGGTGGTGCAGCAAGACCCGGTGGCCACCGCCAGGGGTAAGATGCTGCCCCTGCGTCTGCTGGGCTCCGGTAGACCACATGAATCGTAGAAGGCTGCTGGCATACCTGGCAGCCGGCGCCTCCGGCTGCGGCAGGAAGAGCGGCTCCATGCCCCGGAAGGTGCGGGTTTCCATGATCCCGCGCTTTGCCCTGGCCCCGGTATATCTGGCCGATGAGCTGGGGTTCTTCAAGGAGGCCGGCCTGGAGCTGGACATCCGCCAGTTGCCGGACTCCCCTCAGATGATACCGTTGCTCGCGGGCGGGCAACTGGACGTGGTCTTCGGAACCGCCAGTCCCGCTTTCATCAATGCGGTTACCCAGGGCGCGCGCGTGCGGATCGTGGCGGGCAGAGACATCCTCACACCGGGCTGTGCAACAGCAGGCACGATCTGGGGCCACCGGCGCGCCTTCCCCAACGGGCTGCGGGATATCCGGCTGCTGAAGGGGAAACGGGTGGTGGTAACCGGGACGACCAGCGTGACGGCGTTCTTCCTGGACCTCTACCTGGCGTCCGCGGGCCTGAACGCCGGCGAGTTGCAGGTTCTTACGATGCGAGGCGCCGAAGGCGCCGCCGCTCTCGCCGGCGGCAAGATCGACGCGCTGGTCTGGGGCGCCTTCGAGAACGACCAGGCATTCACCACCGCCGATTTCGTGCGGGGCCCCAGCGTCGCGGATTTCTTGCCCAATTTCCAGTTCACCTTCGTGATCTACGGACCTCGCTTGCTGGGCCAAGATGCGGCAACCGGCGTGCGTTTCCTGGAGGCTTACCTGCGCGGAGTGGAGGCGTTCGAATCCGGGAAGACGCCCCGGGCTTTCGATCAACTGGCGCTGGCCACCCGCGCCGATCCCGCGGCCGCTCGGTCCGCATGCCGCCAGTTCTTCAGCAGCGACGGCCGGGTGGATGTCTCCAGTGTGCAGCGCTACGCTGACTGGGCGGTGAGCAAGAGGTTCGTCCCGGCCAGGGTGGACGCCGCGGCGCTCATTGAAGCGTGTTACGTGGAGGAAGCCTTGCGGCGGCTGGGCCGGGGCAACGGGGGTCAGAGATGACACAACTGGCTTGGAAACTGTGGTTGCCGGTTTCGGTGTTGATCCTGTGGCAGGCGCTGGCGTGGGCGGGAGCGGCGGATCCGTTGTTCTTCCCGCCTCCTTCGAAGATGCTGGCTTCGGCCGCCCAGATGACGCTGAGCGGGGAGCTGCCCGGGCACGTGCGCGCCACTCTCGCGCGCATGGCGGCGGGATTTCTGGCTGGCGCGGCGCCCGGACTCGGGATCGGGTTGCTCATGGGCGTGGCGCCCAGGGTCCGGCAGACACTCGAGCCGATCATTTCGGCGATTTACTCCACTCCCAAGCTGAGCCTGTTTCCTATGCTCATGCTGTTGCTGGGCGTGGGCGAGGCCGCGCGAACCGTCTTGATCGCCGCGGCCAGCTTCACCATCACCGCCATGCACGCCTTGGACGCGGTGCGCAATCTCGAGCGGGTCTTCGTGGAAATGGCGGTCAACTACGGGGCGCGCCGGATGGCGCTGTTCCGCAGCGTCTACCTGCCGGCTTGTCTGCCTTACGTTTTCACCGGGCTCCGCCTGGCCCTGGGCAGGTCGCTGGTGGTGGCTGTGACGGTGGAGTTGGTCAGCTCTTCCAACGGCCTCGGGAGCATGATCTGGATGTCCTGGCAGACGCTGACTACGGACCGCTTGTACCTGGCTGTGTTTCTCACTGCTGCTCTAGGGGGCCTGTTGCACTATGGATTGCGACACCTGGAGAAGCGTCTCATCCCTTGGAAGGCGTAGCATGCGCGGGCGAGAGCTGATCCTGGCGTTTCTGGCGGCGACGGCCGCGGGCCTTCATGGCCAAACCACCGGAGTCGTTGAAGGGACTATTCGCGATCCCAGCGGGGCCACCGTGCCCCGGGCGGCGGTGCGGATCACGGAAGCCGGAACGTCGGCCAGCCGCGAGGTCGGCTCTGACGCCGAGGGCCACTATCAGGCGCCTCGCCTGGCCCCAGGTACATACGATGTAGTGGTCTCCCATCCCGGATTCCGCGAACAGGTCCGCGGAGGTGTCGAGCTGGAGGCCGGGGCGGCGGTCCGTGTGGACTTCACCTTGCAGTTGGGAGAGATGCGGGACCGGCTGGTGGTGGTCGCGGAGGCGTCGCCGGTCAGCGCCAACCCGGCGGCCTGGGGCGGCTCGGTGAAGCAGCAGGAACTGGAAGCCTTACCCCTGGTGGGCAGGGATCTGTATGAACTGGCCACCCAGCAGCCGGGCGTGCTGCTGGTCCGCCAGGCCGACCGCAATGTGGTTCACGGGCCAGGCATCAAGGTCTCGGTTCACGGCATGCGCCCGAACCAGAACAGCTTCCTGCTGGACGGCATCCTGGTCAACGATGCATCCGCTTCGGTGGCCGCCAGCGCGGCAGGAGTGCATCTGGGCGTCGAGGGAGTCCGTGAGCTGCGGGTCATCACCAGTCCATTCAGTGCCGAGTACGGGAAGGGCGTGGGCGCCGTGTTCACGGCCGTCACCAAGTCGGGCTCCAACGAACTCCACGGAAGCCTCTATCACTTCTTCCGCAATGGCGCCCTGGATGCCAGGAACTTCTTTGACGATCCCGACGAGCGCATGCCGCCGCTGCGCCGGAACCAGTTTGGAGGGGCCCTGGGCGGCCCCATCCGGGTGAACCAGCTCTTCTACATGGTCAACTATGAGGCCGTGCGGGAAACGCTGACCCGCACCGTGCGCCCAACTGTGCCCACCGAGGCCGCGCGCCGGGGGTTGCTTCCGGGTTCCGGTGGCGCAGTCCGAACCGTTCAGGTAGCTCCGCAGGTGCGGCCCTACCTGGACCTGTACCCGCTGCCGAACGGCCGCGATTTCGGTGACGGAACCGCCGAGTTCATCAACGAGTCCCAGGAGTCCACGCGCGAGGACTACTTGGCCGGCAAACTGGATGTGCTCGCCTCCACCGGCCTGCGCCTCTCCGGCCGCTACAGCTTCGACAGCGGCGACCGCGGAGGGCCTGATCCCCTGAGCATCTGGCGCTTCTTCACCGAGAGTCGCAATCAGTTCGTCCACACCGAAGCGCAGCACCTGGTTTCCCCAGCCACTATTCACACCTTCCGCACGGCCTTCAGCCGCATTCGCAACGCCGAGCTGGGCCAGACGCGGGACGACATACCGCCGTCGCTCTCTTTCGTGCCCGGCCTGCCGCTGGGGTCGATCATTGTGCCCGGGCTGGCGGATATCGGCGGAAACATCGCCAGACTGCGGCCCCGGCGGCACACCCTCAACCACTACCAACTGAATGACGACCTGGTGCACGTCCGGGGCAAGCATGGCTTGCAGGCGGGAGCGGGATTCAGCCGGGTCCAGTTCAACCAGGTGGCCGACCTCAGTTCGATCGGGAACTATCAGTTCTCCTCGCTGCTGGAACTCCTCGAGGCTCGCCCTCGGACGGGAGACGTCCTCAGGCCCGGCTCCGACGTTGGCCGCGCGTGGAGGCAGAGCCAGCTCTTTGCCTACTTCCAGGATGTGTTCCGCGCCGGCTCCAGCTTTAGCTTGAGCCTGGGTGTGCGGTACGAATTCGCCTCAACACCGGCGGAGGCGCACGGCAGGGTTGCCACCTTGCGCAACCCCGAGAGTGACCGGACAGTAACCGTGGGTGGGGACATCTATCGGCGGCCGCGAGCGCCGAACTTCGCGCCGCGAGTTTCGCTGGCGTGGGATCCCTTCGGCTCGGGCCGGACCGCGGTGCGCGTCGGAGCGGGTATCTTCTTCGACCTGCTGGGCATGCGTGACGTGGTGGTCCCCGGTGTCCGCCTGCCGCCCTTTTTCGACCGGGTCACAGCCACACGACCCTCGTTCCCGGACTTGATTGCTTCCATTGCCGACCTGGCCCCGCCCAACGCCCTGGATGGCATGGCCTACGACGTGAACCAGCCTTATGTCGCGCAGTTCCAGGGCGGCATCGAGCGGCAAGTGGGTCCTCACCTGGTGGTGAAGCTCGGATACGCCGGCTCGCGGGGCGTTCACTTGCTGGGCGTCATCGGCAACATCAACACCACGCAGCCCCAGGTGCTCCCCGACGGCCGCCTCTACTTCCCTCCGGGCGGGATCCGGGTGAACCCGGCCTTCGCAGGGATCTCCTGGCGGGCCACCCGGTTCAACTCCTTCCACCATTCCCTTTCGGCCGGCATCGAACGCCGGTCGCGGGGCGGGTTGGCATTCCAGGCCAACTACGTCTGGGGCAAGACCCTGGACGAAACCTCCAATTCGCTCCAGACGGACTACGACGTCACCGACCTGCTCCCCACGGTGTACAACTTCCGGCAGAACCGCGGCCCCGCCGACTTCGATCAGCGGCAGGTGTTCAACGCCAACCTCTCCTGTCAGGTTCCCTTCCGCGGGAACGGCGCTGCCCGCCGGGCGCTGGGAGACTGGGAGGTGCACCTGCTGGCCAAGGCCGCGACCGGCAACCCGTTTGCGCCTTCCGTGGGATTCGACCGCGCCCGCTTGTTGGCCAGCCGCGGAGACCTGGGCCAGCGTCCCGACTTTGCTGGGACACCCGGTGACCGGATCATCCTGGGTGATCCCGTGCGGTACTTCGATCCCCTGGCCTTCAGCTTGCCGGAGGCGGGCTTTCATGGCAACCTGGGGCGCGGAACACTCACCGGTCCCGGCCTGTTCACGTTGGATGCGGCGCTGCACAAGGTGCTCTGGCGGAACGATCGTCACAGTCTGCGCTTGCGAATCGAGGCGTTCAACGCGACCAACCGTCCGAATTTCAAGATACCGTCCGGCCTGTTCCTTTTCGACAGCAGCTTGCAGCGGCTCGGCTCCGCCGGGCGGATCACCGAGACTAGCACCAGCGCGCGCCAGATGCAGCTCGCCCTGAAGTGGGCGTTCTGAAGAGCCCTCCACCGATGAACCGTTCCCCCGCCGTTAGCGTCATCGTGGCGGCGTACAATTCCGGCGCCTTCTTGCGCCCCACCCTGGAATCAGTGCAACGCCAGAGCTTTCAGGATTTCGAGCTCATCGTGGTGGACGACGGCTCCACCGACGGCGCCCCGGAACTGCTGGAGCGTATACGAGATCCCCGCCTCCGGGTCATCCGCCAGGCCAACCAGGGGCAGGCGGCGGCGCTCAATGCGGGAGGGCGCGTTGCCCGCGGCGCTTGTGTCGCCTTTCTGGATCACGACGATCTCTGGACGGATAACAAGTTGGCCCGACACCTCGAGTTCATGGCGGCCCATCCGGCGGTGGATCTGACTTTCTCATGGTCTCGCTTCATCGACGAGGATGGCAAGCCTCTCAGCCTGCATACCCGCCACTGGCGGGGTTGTGTGTCTTTCTCCCAACTGCTGGCCGACTTCGTCATCGGCAACACTTCCTCGGTGGTAGGCCGCCGCGAGGCGCTGGACCGGGTGGGATGGTTTGACCCCAACCTGCGCCGGTGCTTCGATCAGGACGCCTTCCTGCGGGTCGCGCTGCTGCGGCCGAACAACGTTTGCGCCATCGAGGAAACCCTCACGCTGTACCGCCGGCACCCGCGTCAGATGTCGCGGGACTGGCGCGCCATGCGAACCGACTGGGAACGGATGCTGGAGAAGCTGAGAGCGCTGGCGCCGGACGAGGTCGCCGCCGTCGAAGGTCTGGCCGCCGCCAACACGCACCGTTATCTGGCCTTCCTGGCCTACGAGAACCGCGAGTTCCTGGAATCCTGCCGTCTGCTATGGTGGGCTTTCCGGCGCCGGCCCGGGGGCTTCCTGGCGGACAAGCGCAACTGGATGGCCGCCGCCGGCTGTCTGGCCGGCCTGCTGCTGCCGGACTTTGCCTTGAGTGCTTTGGAACGCCGTGCGGGGGTGACCGGAGCAAAAGGGCAGTCCGCAGAGTGAGCGGCCGGCTCCGGGATCTCCGGCGGCTCATCAGGCTTTCGCTCGCCGGCGTGCGCCTGACCGTGTGAAGCGCTTACTTGGTCAACGGAATGACGGTGACCTTGTTGGCCTCGACGGTCACGGTGCGCCGGATCTCGCCGAAAGATATCGAGGAGATGCGGACGTTGTAAGTGCCAGGGTTCAGCAGGATGCCCCCGCCGGCGTTGTTCAGCTCATCCACGTGACCGAAGAAGCGATCGTTGATGTACACCGCTCCGATGTCGCCGGCCGCCACCGAGATAAACGACTCGGGGGTGCCCCCGCCCAGGCGCAGCCGCCCGAAGGGCGGCTTGGCCGGCTCGATGCGCCGCAGCTTTTGTACTTGACCTTGGCGGTCTTGCCCGGCTGGATGGTGACCTTGGTGGTGTAGTCCTCGTAGCGCGGGTCCTTCAGCGTGACCTCGTGCTCGCCCGCCGCCACGGCGTACTTCTCCGTCACGGTGAAGCGGCTGGCCGGGCCCACGTAGCTGCCGTCAATGAACAGCCCCGCCGCGCCGGGCTTTCCGCTGGCCTTGATGTAGCCATCCTCCGCGGCGGCAGATAGCGCGAACAGCGTAACCAGAAGCCCCACGCATCTGAGCATTACGATTCTCCTTTCAGTGCGCCAGATTCCGGTACGAATCCGTTGTCCTAGGTTACCCAGGCTTCTTTGAGAATAGTACAGCCGCGTCGCCGGCGGCCCTTGTGGTGGTCCTGGCAAGTGGGCCCCAGCGGGGCTGGACTATGCCCCGACCTCGCCCGGCAGTCGGTTCAGCAGCGCTGCCACCAGTTCACCAGCTACGGCCAGCGCGTCCTGGGCTTCATCCAGACCCGGTTCCTCCGGCAAACCAGGGTAACGAAACCTCCATGCGTACCAGGTCAGTGGGACGGCTCGCTCGATCAGGGGCGCCAAAGTGGTGTCGATGAGCACGCACGCTTTACCCAGCTCGCGGAGATCGTGGGTCTTGCCGAAAGGCCGCTGGTGGTAGGTCAGGAAACCCTTCATGGCCTTTTCCGCGGCCTGCTGGCAATGGAACACCACGTCCTCAAGGATCGGAGGCGCAGCCGCCAGGTCAACCTCCGCACTCCGGAGGTCAGTCGAGGCTTTGCGAAACCAGGCTCTGGTGTCCGTGAGGAGAACCGGATCAAGCGGCATACAGCAGCTTGCCCTCTCTCGCGATCGTGGACGGGAAGGAGACCCGCAAGTGCAACCGCTTGTCGAACTCCTGGCGGGTCCAAACCAGCACGTCAATCGGCGCGTCGATATCAAGCAGCGCCTTGAACACCGCCTTGGTTTCCCGGATCTCCCGCGGCGTGTCGTCCCTCACGATCACCATGAAATCGTAGTCGCTGTCCGGACCGGCCACTCCCCGCGCTGCGGAGCCAAAAAGGTAGATCCGCTCGGGATGATAGACCTCGACCAGGCGGCGAACGATCTCCAGCGCGACCGGATCATCGGCCGATGGCACAATGACCGTCTGTGACGTGGACCCTGTCATGGTGGTGCTGCTTCCAGTTTGCCATAGTCAGGCGGAGCCAAAGAAAAAGCCGCCCCGCACGGGCGGGGCGGCTGGAATGATCTGACCGCTCGCTCACTCGCGGCTCGGAACGGAGCCGCGACCGTCAGGGAGCGGACTAGTATTACTACGTTAAGTGTTGACAGAACAGAAAAAGCCTGTTATGTTTAGGTATGACCGATGCCCAGATCAAGCGATGCCGGAAGCGGCTGGAGCAATTCCTCGTCGACCTCCTGGAGCCGGTG
>Ga0194112_10005042_pt1 | contig 17870 bp, 18 predicted proteins | sample TA2MahC400mmetaG_FD_146191 | JGI IMG/M metagenome (GOLD analysis project Ga0194112, IMG submission 146191) | Freshwater microbial communities from Lake Tanganyika, Tanzania - TA2015016 Mahale Deep Cast 400m | ecosystem: Environmental > Aquatic > Freshwater > Lake | place: Tanzania: Lake... | reverse complement strand
TTGCCCGGCCCGACTTCGGCCGTCTCGGGGTCGGGCCAGCCGAGGGTCGAGAACGGCCACAGGGCGGAGCTGAACCAGGTGTCGAGAACGTCGGGGTCCCGGGCGAGGCCGAGCTTCTCGAGCGCCGCCGCCCAGGACTTCTCGGCGGCGGGGTCTCGCAGGCAGGCGAGGAGATCGAATCGCCCCTCCGCCGGCAGGTCCTCTTCGCGGGGCGGCAGGAGCGCTCCTTCCGAGTCGGCGACCCAGACGAAGAGCTCCTCGCCCGGGGCCTGGGGCATTTCATTGAGGACGTCGCCGAGGGCTTTCCGGTCGAAGCTCCCGTGCCAGATCGGGATGCGGTGCCCCCACCAGAGCTGGCGGCTGATGCACCAGTCGCGCTTCTCGCCGAGCCAGCTGACGTAGGTGCCGCGGTAGCGCTCGGGATCGGGGTGGAACTCGAGGCGCCGGCCGGATGGCGAGCGGTAGGAGGGGTCGGCGGCGTCGATGGCCGCCTGGGCCAGCCCGGGGGCCCGGAACTCCTTCTTCGTCCCCCGGCCGCAGAGGATGCCGCGCTCGATATCAGCCATGCGGACGAACCACTGCTTGGAGAGATAGGGCTCGATGGCCGTCTTCGACCGGTCGGAGTGGCCGATCTCGATCTCCCGGCCCTCGACGGCCTCGACGCGGCCGCCGGCCTCGAGGTCGGCGACGACCTCGCGCCGGGCCTCGAAGCGGTCCATCCCGGCATAGGGCCCCGCGTTCGCGTTGAGGGTCCCGTCGGGATTGAGGATGTTGACGATGCCGATCTCGGACTTGTGGCGCTTCCAGACCTCGTAGTCGTTGGGATCGTGGCCGGGGGTGATCTTGACGCACCCGGAGCCGAGCTCGGGCCGGGCCCACTCGTCGAGGACGAGCGGGATGGGCCGGTCGAGGAGCGGCAGGAGCACCCGGCGGCCTTCGGCGGCCATGGCCCGCAGCTTCATCAGGTGAGGCAGAAGTTCGCCCCTGCGCCGGCGGGCCTCTTCGAGCTCGGCCTCGAGGGCGGCCCGTTCCCTGGCGGGCGCGGAGGCGATGCGCGCCGGGAGCTCGGCGATGAGCCGCTCCAGCTCGCCGGCCGGATCCGGATGGACGGCCACGGCCGTGTCGCCCAGCATGGTCTCCGGCCGCGTCGTGGCCACGGTGACGAACGCCGGCTCGCCGGGCCGCGGGTCGATGACCGGGTAGCGGATGTGCCAGAAATGGCCCTGGATGGTCTCGTGGACGATCTCGTCGTCGCTGACCGCGGTCTGCAGCTGGCAGTCCCAGTTGACGAGGCGGTCGCCGCGGTAGATGAGCCCGTCCCGGAACAGCCGGAAGAAGGCCTCGCGCACGGCCCGGGTGCAGACCGGGTCCATGGTGAAGCGCTGGCGCTCCCAGTCGCACGAGCAGCCCATCTCCTGCTGCTGGCCGATGATCCGCTGCTGGTACTCCTCTTTCCAGCTCCAGATCCGGCGGACCAGGCCCTCGCGGCCGAGGTCGTGGCGGGTCTTGCCCTCGAGCTCGAACAGGCGCTTTTCGACGACGGCCTGGGTGGCGATGCCGGCGTGGTCGGTGCCGGGCATCCAGAGCGAGTTGTCCTGCATCATGCGGTGCCAGCGGACGAGGAGGTCCTGCATGACGTTGTCCATGGCGTGGCCCATGTGCAGGGCCCCCGTGACGTTCGGCAGGGGCATCATGATGACGTAGCGGCGGTCCTCGCCCCGGCCGTCGGGGAAGGCGGCGAAGGCCCCGGCCTCGAGCCAGCCGCGGTAGACGGCCCGCTCCGTGGCGGCCGGGTCATAATGCTTGGCGATCTCTTTTTTCACTGTGGTATCACTTCCGCCCTGGATCTCAAGGCAACGGGCCGAATTGTCCAGCAACTTTAGCACATTTCAGGGGCCCGTTCAAACGGAGCTACTCGCTGCGCAGGGCGCCTACTTGATCTCAGCCGAGCTTTCGAATATTGCTTGTCCCACTCTCATCATTCAACACCTTGCTCACATTGCTCAGTATCTGAATGAGCGCCTGCGTTTTATCGACCGCCTGGGGCACGGACCAGCGCCCTTCCGCGTACATCCGGTTCAAGACATACACGGACAAGAAATCGACCTGCTCGGGAGTGGCCTGCTTGAAAGAAGCGGCGACGCGGCCTCTGACCGCCTCTGCGTGATCGGCGTCCGACCCTCTCAGACCCGAGGCTTTTTCGAGATCACGGCAAATCGCCCGCAGCTTGTCCTTCTGCTTGGCCGTGACGACCTTCTCCACCTGCATGCTTTTGGACCGAATATCCCCTCGCAAGGAAGCGATCGAGATCACCTGAGCCTGTTCCTTTTTTTTGATAGGTTCACTGCCCTGTCGATTGAGGTAGTCGGTGATCACTAGAGCATCCTGAGAGGACACCCAGCCGTCCCGGTTCACGTCGTAATGGCGGGGAGCACCCCGGCTCACCTCCACCGCGCCGTGCAGGTTCACGTAGTTTATGATGAGCAAAGCGTCCATGTTGGTCACAGCGCCATCCCGGTTCACATCCATATCGGACGCTGTCTGCGCCCCCGCGTCTCCTGTTCCAAGAAGAAGCGCAAAGAGAACGATGCCGGCGAACCCGCATGTCCGCAAAGCCGGAAATGCCGCTCTCGTGGACATCGGATTCAAACCGCCCGCCCCCCGCCGCAGCCCCAAAGACCCGCGCCGAAGAGAGACCATAGGAAACCCCTCTCAGACCGAACGATTTCTACGCTTTTTCCCTTGTGAAGCACAACGCGATTCTACCCCGGTCAAACTCCGTTTTCAACAGCAGGCCGATCCGCCTCTCTTGCGGGAATCTCAAGCGGCGGAAACGGCAAAAGGGCCCGATTTTGGATGAGTATTGCCGCAATACCGGCCAGAATCGCAAGCATGTCATCCGGAAGACAAGCGGCCTGACCGCGAAGCCGAGGTGGTCAGGCAGGCTGCCCGCGGCGAGAGGGACCAAGGCCGACCCGGGCCCCATACGGCTAGGGCTCCGCGAAAAATTTCCGCTTGAAGTAAAGGGACACGTTCACCAGGCTGATGAGGACCGGGACCTCGACCAGGGGCCCGATGACCGTGGCGAAGGCGATCGGCGAAGCGATGCCGAAAACGGCGATGGCCACGGCGATGGCCAGCTCGAAGTTGTTGCCCGAGGCCGTGAAGGCCAGGGTGGCGCTCCGGCTGTAATCGGCGCCGAAACGCCGGGCCATGAAAAAGCTGACGAAAAACATGACGATGAAGTAGCTTGTCAGAGGGACGGCGATCCAGAGAACGTCCAGGGGACGGAGAATGATCTGCCGGCCCTGGGTGCTGAACATGACGACGATGGTGAAGAGCAGAGCGACGAGCGTGATCGGGGAGATCTTGGGCACGAACACCTTGTCGTACCATTCGTGCCCCCGCATGGGAATGAGGATGACCCGGCTCAGGATGCCGGCCGCGAAAGGAATACCGAGGTAAATGATGACGCTGACGAAAATGTCGCCGATCGTCACGTCCACCACGCTGCCCTGGAGTCCGAACAGCGGCGGCAGGATCGTGATGAACACGTAGGCATAGACGCTGAAGGTCAGGATCTGGAAGATGCTGTTGAGGGCGACCAGTCCCGCTCCGTACTCGCTGCTCCCCTTGGCCAGCTGATTCCAGACCAGGACCATGGCGATGCAGCGGGCGATGCCGACGAGGATCAAACCCACCATATAGGATCCCCAGCGCGGATCGGGGCCGAAGAGCGCGGGGGCCGCGAACCCGAAAAATCCCACCGCCAGCGCGAACATGAGGACCGGACCAATGATCCAGTTCTGGATCAGCGACAGGCCCAGAATTTTTGTATCGGCGAAAACTTTCGGCAACAACTCGTATTTGACCTTGGCCAGAGGCGGGTACATCATCAGGATCAGTCCCGCGGCGATGAGAAGATTGGTGTGTTCGCCGACCGTCAGGGCCTTGTTGAACGCTTCGATCGGCTTCTGGAAAAGAAAGCCGATCGCCACGCCCAGGGCCATGGCCAGAAAGATCCATAAGGTCAGATAGCGATCCAGGAATTTCAGCCGCGCGTTACCGGGTGTCATGTCGCTTCCTTTCGGCAACCCCCTTCGCTGTCGGGCTAGGAAGGCAGGCGCGGCCGCGGACGTTCTTCCGAAGGCACTCCTCGAGCTTGAGGGCGTCGGCCGCCGCTTGGGGGGCCGCCTCGACCCGGTCGCGGAGCGATCCTGCGAAAAGAACTTCGAGCAACGGCCGGGCCTCCGGCGCGATCCGATAATTGATCCAGCGACCTTCACGGAGGTCTTCCACAAGGCCAGCCTGTCGCAGGATCCTCATCTGGTGGGAGATCCGCGACTGCTCCATCCCGAGGACGTACATGATCTCGCAGACGCAGAGGTCGCGGTCCCGGAGCAGGAGCAGGGCGCGGACCCGGGTCGGGTCCGAGAGGGCCTTGAAGACGTCGGCGATATCGCTTATGGAAGGCAGACCGGCCCCTTCCGGCATGCTCCTGGCGAATTTCTTTTTCAGCATCGGCGTAACATATGAACAACTATTCATATATTATCGCCGCCCCGATGTCAAGGACGGAGCGGGCTGTCATTGAAAGATCGATGGCGGACTGGGAAGCCGGGCGCCCACCCATCGCCGGCGCGCTTGCGGGCGGGCCGGACGTTTGTTAACATCAGCCCGGACCGCCTTTCGACGAGGCGGCCAGCGGAGGAGCCGGGCCCCATGAGCGACCTAGAATGGCTGAAGGACAAGGAAAGGGCGAGGCGGGCCAAGCTGGCGGAGGACCTGCGGGCAGCCAAGGAGCAAGCGGGCCTGCGCGGGAAAGAGCCTTTCGACTTCGACCGGCTCCGCGGCCTTGACGATCCGGCGAGCGAGCTGGCCCCGTCGTCGGAGCTTCACGACCCGCAGGCCGTCGCCGAGGGCCTCGAGCTCCGCTACTACCTTGATTTTCCCGACGTCCTGACCCTTTCGGGCTTCGCCGAGAAGCTGCGGGAGATGCGCCCTTTTCGATGAACGGGGGCTTCCGGCCGGATCACAGAGTTCCCCTCCGTGATCATCCGACCTCGGTCGCCTGGCCGTGCTCGTCGATCCATAGCAGCAGGACCCGAATTTTCGGATCCCATGAGCGGACGACCTCCCTTGCGGCCAAGAGGGCGCGCGTCTGCTCCTGCTTGTCTTCCGGGCAGGCCGCGCAGTCGTGGTGGGCGGCGACGGCCACGAGCTTCGAGCCGTGGCGCCTGACCGAGATCTCCAACTTTCTTTGCAAGGCGGACAGGGCGGCCTCGTCCTTATTCTCCGCCAGGACCTTGCACACCCCCGGTTCGGTGATCATGTCCACGTAATCGACCGCGTAAGCGCTCGTCAGGTGCTCGATGACGGGAACGTGGGTCCGGCCGTCGATGCAGTTGATGGCCGCGGCGAATGTCTTGGTCATGAACGGGGCTTCGGCTTACGGAGCTTGGCCAGGGAAAAGCCGATGAAGATGCCGGCCGCGAGGGTCAGGGGCAGGAGGATCATCTGGGAGACGCTGATCTTCCAGAAATACACCTTGTACGTGACCTCGCCCGGATTCTGGATGAAGACGACGGCCAGCAGGACGAACAGGACGGCGGCCAGGATGATGTTCTTTTTCATAAGGACCTCCCTCTCTCTATCAATTCTCAAAAATCCCCGAGGATGTCAATCCTCCGGCGTTGAGCGGCGCTGGGGCGGGGCGAGCATCCGCCTCTGGGCTTTCTTCTCGGCGTAGGGGCGCGGGACGTAGACGGGCTCGCCGGTGACCGGGTCTTTTCCGGTGTGGTACATGCCGGCCGAGCGGGTCATGGGCGTCGGAGTGAAGATCTGGACGCCCTCGACAGGCTTCTCGCCGCTGCGCTCGAGCTCCCGAAGGTACGCGGCCAGCTCGCGGGCCTCCTTTTCGGAGGTCCCGGGGTGGGCGACCATGAAGTAGTACTTGAGGTGCTGGGGGCGGCCCGTGTCGATCTTGGCGAACAGCCGGCGGAATTTCTCGAGGGCCGCGCGTCCACCGGCTTTGTTCATCAGCCGCAGGACCCGCTCCGAGACGTGCTCGGGGGCGATCTTCAGGAGGCCCGAGGCGTGGTGCTTGGCGAGCTCCTCGATGTACTTCGGGCTGTCCAGGGCCAGGTCGTAGCGGATGCCGCTGCGGACGAAGACCTTCTTGACGCCGGGGATGCGACGGGCCTTGCGAAGGAGGGCGATGAGCCGGCGATGGCTGCGGTCGGGCCGCCCGCAAGAAAGACAGTCGCCGTCCGGGCAGGGGGCCGCGCACTCCATGCCGTACATGTTGGCCGTCGGCCCGCCGAGGTCGTCAACGAAGCCCCGCCATTCGGGGTGGTCCGTCATCCGCCGGATCTCCTCGAGAATGGACTCCTCGCTCCGGGAGACGATGCGGTCGCCCTGGTGAAGGGAGAGGGCGCAGAACGAGCAGCGGCCCGTGCAGCCCCGGTGGGTCTGGACCGAGAACCGGGCCATTTCGAGCTCGGGGAAGCCCTCCGGGATGCGGCGGGAGAACGGCAGGCCGTAGACCCAGTCCAGGTCCGCCGGCTTATAGGCGGGGGCCGGATACTGGACGACGAAGCGGTTGGCGTGCTTTTGGGCGACCGTCCGGCGTATGGAGAGAAGGCGCTGGGCCTCGCCGAACTTGTCCTTGTCGGCGCTCGCGTCCTCGAACGAGGGGATCTCGACCGCGCCTTCGGGTTTTGCCGCCCGCACGAGGCACGTTCCTGGGATGCCGTCCAGCGGCTCCCCGCGGGCGAGCCTCTTGGCGATCTTCAGGATCTGGATCTCGCCGGGACCGTAGACGAGGATGTCGGCCCGGGTGTCGAGGAGGATGGACCGGCGGACGTCGTCGCCCCAGTAATCGTAATGGGCGAAGCGGCGGAGCGAGGCCTCGATGCCGCCGAGGACGATGGGCACGCCCTTGTGGAGCTCGCGGATCTTGTTGGCGTAGACGATGACCGCCCGGTCGGGCATACGGGACGCGAAGGGGGCGTTCGGGTCTTCGGCCCGGGGGCGCTTGAGGGGGGTGTAATTGACCAGCATGCTGTCGATCGACCCGGAGGTGATGCCGAAAAAGAGGCGGGGCCGGCCGAGCTTGAGGAAATCGTCTTTGCGCTTCCAGTCCGGGCATTCGATGATCCCGACGCTGTAGCCCCGGGCGTCGAGGACCCGGGCGATGACCCCGACGGGCGAGAGGGGATGGTCGGCATAGGGCTCTCCGGTGACGAGAATGACGTCGAACCCGGACCCCTTGGTGGCAATCATCGTCTCCATTGTATCTTGTTTTCCGGTATAATGTCGCGGATGCGGCGGATCCATTTCATCAACTTCATGCGGACCATGGCGGTGACGACCGTCTTCTTCCTGTCCCCCCTCCATTTCCTGGCGCTCGGCTTCGACGGCCTGGCCATCGGGCTCGTCATGTCGCTTTTCGCGGCGGCGCCGATCGTCTTCTCGTTCCCCACGGGCTGGATCAACGACCGGATGTCCATCAAGAAGGTCGTCCTCGGCGGGTTGCTGGTGATGGGCGCGATGTTCGTCCTGACCGGATTCGTCCGCAGCGTTCCCGGGATGGCCGCGATCTTCCTCGTCCTGGGGATCGCCAACAACGTCCTCAACGTCTCCATCAACAGCCTGTATTACAAGGACGAGACGGAGGTCGACCCCAACCGGAAATACGGCGTCTTCGTTTTCTGGCTGTCCCTGGGGCCTCCGGCCGGGCTGCTCGCCGGCGGGATCCTGGCCCGATTCTCGGGTTTCCGGACGCTCCTGCTCGTCTTCGCGGCGGTGACGGCCCTGACCGCCCTGGCCGTGCGGGGATTCAACCACGAGAAATTCGCGGCCGTCTCCATCCGCGACTACCGGTTCAGCGTCTTCAACCGCAAGACCCTGGTCTTCTCGGTCCTGCTCTTCGTCCTGGCCCTTCACTGGGGAACGGAGGGCACGGTCTATGCGCCCTTTCTCCGCGACCGCTTCGGGCTCGGCGACTCCGGGGTGGCCCTGTATATCGCCGGGGCCTATCTGGCGCTGGCCCTGTCGGCCCTGGCTGTCAGCCGCCTGCGGTACGATCCGCGGCTCAACCGGAAGCTCTTCCTGCTCGGCATGTCGCTCTCCGGTTTCGGCCTGATCATGATGGTCCAGAAGGACATCGGCCTGTCGTTCCTCTTCCGCTTCATCCACGAGGGCGGGGACGGGCTGATGGGCGCGCTCGTCGTCCTCTATATCTCGCGGCTCTTCGAGAAGAGGACGATCGGCGGCAGCGCCGGCATCCTGACCGCCCTGCAGACCTCGGGCCACATCGCCGGGACCATGGCCTTCTCGTGGCTGGGCTACCGGGCCGGGCTCCAAGTCCCGATGCTCGTGGCCGGCGGCCTCCTGCTGGTCAACGCCGCCTTCAGCCTGGTCGCCCTTCCCCGCGATTAATTTCAGCGCTTCCTGAGCTCGATGTCGCCGCTGAAGGTCTTGAGCAGGACCGTGGCCCCGCCCTTGCCGACGGTCCCGCGGACCTCGCGCGGCGAGATCCTGCCGGAGACCTGGATCTCGAAATCGCTGTCGACGACGCCGCTGAAGGTGTCGGCCTCGAGGTCGAACGAGGACGAAGCCGGAAGGGTCATCCGGACGGTCCCGCTGTGGGCCTTGAGCTCGTAGCGGCCGCCCGGCTTGATCATGCCTTCGTAGGTCATGCTGCCGCTGACGCTCTTGCCCGAAACGGACGCGGCCTCGGAAACGCCTTTCAGCTCGATGTCGCCGCTGACCGACTCGGCCCCGACCGAGCCCTTGATCCCGGTCAGCCGGATGTCGCCCGAAACGGCCTTGACGTAGGCGTCGCCGGCGATATTCTCGATCCTCAGGCCGCCGCTGACGAGCTCCACGTCGGCCCCGGCCGCTCCGAGGACCTCGACATCGCCGCTGACGCTGTTGATCCGGGCCCGGCCGCCGATGGGGGCCACATTGACGTTGCCGCTGACCGAGCGGACCTCGACGGAGGCTGCCTCAGGGACCCACACCTCATAGTCCACGGAGACGTTGACCGAGTCCTGGCCGCCCCACGGCGTCCGCCGCTTGGGGTACTTGGTCTCGATGCGCAGCGTGTCGCCTTCCCGGGTGACCTCGATGGTCACCTCCCCGGCGTTCTCCTTGGCCTTGGCCGCCGTCGACGCCTGGGATACCTTGAGCGCCAGGATCCTGACCCGATTCTCCTTCCAGGTCTTGACGACGTTGTCGCCCGAGATGTTGCTCAAAGAAACCCGGCCGTCCCTAGCCAGCGCCTCGGTCTTCTCGAACTTCTCCTCGTGCCTCTCCCGGGCCATGGCCAGGCCCGCGACGAGGGCCAGTCCCACGACGAGGGCCAGTCCCGGCCAGAGGGCCGTTCTTTTCGCCTTTGAAAGCTTCCTTATCATGATCGTCCTCCTCGTTCCGTGATCTAAAAGGTTCTGCCCGGGCCCGCGGCCTCGGCGCTCCTTTTCTGGAGATCCAAGGCCGAATCGAGCAGGGTCGCTTTATTCATGTACGCCGCCAGAAGAAAGCTTCGGGCCTGAAGGTCCTCCGGCTCCTCGAGAACGGCCTGCCGGCAAGCCTGGATGGTGGCGTCGACGACGGCGAGGTTCCGCTCGAACATCTCGAGGACCTGGGGCGGGAGCGCCCCGCTCCGGGCCGCAAAGGCCTCGCCGAGGGCTTGGATGGCCAGCTGGTAATGGCTATCGGCCTCGTCCAGCTTGGCCAGCGTGTATTTCTGCCTTTCCAACGGGCCGGCGGCCGACAGCCCCGGGCCTTCCGTCCGGCGCCCGATGATCACCCCGGCCACGACCATGACGAAGGCCAGAGCGGCGACGCCGGCATACCTCAGAGCCGGGGAGGCCCACCGGGAGACGGTCACCGGCCGCCTCTCGGGCGCCGTCAAGCGGGCCCGGATCCTCGTCCAGACGGCCTCGGACGGCTCCGGCCCGCGGAGACCGGGGGCGGCGGCGACCAGCTCGCGGAGGTCCGCGGACATGCTCCGGCACGCCTCGCAACCCTGAAGGTGGCGCTCGAGCCGGGCGCCGCGGCGGGCGTCGAGCTCGCCGTCCATGGCCAGGCTGATGAGCTCATGGGCTTTACGGCATCTCATCGTCGTTCTCCCTCACACAGCCTTCCGGGCCCGCAGGAACTCGCGGACCTTCATCCGGGCCTTGAACAGCTGGGACTTCGACGTCCCGACCGAGCACCCCAGGAGCCGGGACACCTCGCGATGCTTGTAACCCTGGACGTCGTGGAGGACGAAGACGCTCTTCAAGCGGGGCGGCAGGTTCCGGACGGCCTCTTCCAAGGGCGCTCGGAGGTCCTTTTCGACCGCCTCGCCGCCCGGCTCCTCGACCCGGCCCTCGAGATCTGACAGGGACACGGCCCTTTCACCCTGGGCCCTCTTCTGGCGGAGGTGGCTGTAACAGGTGTTCAGGGCGATCCGGTAGACCCAGCCCGGGAAGGTCTCGGTGTCGCGGACGCTCCCGAGGTTGGCGAAGACCTTGAGGAAGATGTCCTGGAGCAGGTCTTCGGCCGTGGCCTGGTTCGTCGTGTGGCGGTAGGCCAGGTTGAATATGGGCCGCTTGAACATCTCGTAGAGCGACTCGACGGCCGCGAGGTCGCCGTCCCGACCGCGGGCCACGAGCTCGCCCAGGCGGGCTTTGTCGGCCGTGCCCCAGGCGGAAACGCGGTCCGGATCGCCGTCGGCGGTCATGTCCGGCCCCGGGAACCATTCGTATCCGGCATGAACCCCATTATCGCCCATCCGGGCCGGATACGCCATAAGAAGCTCGGGCGCGGCCATTTCGTCCTCACCCGATAAGATGGGATACCCGTCAAAAAGGTTGCTTCCGGCCCCCTATTTTTTATTGTCTTGCTCGACCGTCTCCCGGAGCCGCGCCAGGTAGTCCGGGGCGGCCGAGATGATCCGGTTCCAGCTGGGGATGAGCGGCGAGTAGAGGGGATCGTCCATGAACTCGTGGCCGGCCATCTGGATGGCCCGGGTGAAGGCCTCGACCATGACCGTCTCCTGGTGATAGTCGAAGGCCAGGCCGTTGATCTCGGAGTCGTCGCCGTAGCGCTTGATGGCGTCCTTGGCCGTTCTCTGATAATTGACGACCAGGGTCCGGAGGGCGCTGTCGCTGAGAACGACGCTTTCGATGGCCAGGTTCCGGAAGATGGATTTGGCGATGTCGATGGCCATCTTCATCAGGCCCGTCTTGGGGTCCTCGGCCGAGAGGGGCTGGTGCTTGTGCTCATAGGTTTCGCAGAGCTCCGCCTGGCAGATACGACGCAGGGAATAGTTGCGATAGACCTCGGCCAGCGTCTCCACCTCGAGGCCCCAGTCGCTCGGGATGCGGTTGATCAGGGCCAGCTCCGAGACCATGGAGAACTCACCGGCCAGGGCGTAGCGGAAGCTGTCGAGGTAGACCAGGAAGGGCAGATGACCGAAGAGCTTGATGAGGCTCCGGACAAGGGGTGTCACGAACAGGCGCGTGGCCCGGCCGTGCATGCGGTCCGTGACCCGGGCGTAGTAGCCCTTGCAAAAGGCGTAGTCGATGTGCGGGGAAGCGATGGGATAGAAGAGCCGGCCCAGAAGCTCGAGGGAATAGTTGACGATGTCGCAGTCGTGAAGGCCGATGACCCGGCTCTCGTTCCGGGACAGGATGTAGCCGTAGGCGATCCAGGCGGACCGGCCTTTTCCGTCCCCGCCGGCCGAAAGGTCGGCTTCTTCGAGGACCTTATAGAGCTCGTTGAGCCTGGGACCGGAAGCCCAGATGACCCGGTGCCGCTGCGGCAGGACAGCGAACATCTTCTTGGCTCTTTCGAACTGGGCCGGGTCGTCCGTCCGGCCCAAGGTGATGACGATCTCGTTGAGATAGCGCACACTCTTGAGGTTGTCGATGATCTTTCGCTGGGCCTCGGAATCGAGCTCCTGGGGGGTGGTGGGCAGAACCAGGGCCAAAGGACGGCTCTTGTTGAACTCCGTGAGCTCGGCCGTCATGCGCTCCATGTTGGCCGCGCCGAGCCGGTGGAAGGTGGGCACGACCCCGCTCTGATGAAAGTCCGCCATGATGTCCTCCTTCTCTTATAAGCTCGTCCCTAAGGGACGGGCGCTCGTTCTCTTGCCAGGATGCCGAGAACGGCCTCGCGCCAGCCTTCGGGGCCGGCGCCCGGGGCCCTGACGAGCCCCGGGAGGTCGATCCCGGGATCGTAGCCGCCGCCGGGCTTGCCGACGACGACGGGGATGTCCACCGCCCGGAGCATCGGTGCGTCGTTGAGGCTGTCCCCGAGCCCGACCGTCCGGGAGGGGCCGCGGGCCTTTTCGTAGAGGCCGCGCAGGGCGGCGACGGCCCGGCCCTTGTCGTGACTCCCGAGGAGGTGGGCGAAGCGGCCGCCTTTGACGATCCGCAGCCCGGCCCGACCGGCCGCCGCCTCCACGGCTTCGAAAAGGCTTTCGTCCCCGACGACGAACGGCTCGTCGTATTCGCGCTCCTTGGCCAACCGGGCCTCCTCGGCGGAGAACCCGCAAAGCCGGGCGACTTCCTCGTCCGTCAGGTCGCCGAACCCCCGGATGGAAGGGTCGATCCGGCGCCTCATATCGGCCAGGACCCGGCGGAGCTCCTGGTAGGGGGTGCCGAACACCAGCTCCTCATAAGGGAGGCCTTCGGCGCCCCCCGCGGCCGCGAACGGGAAATATCCGCGGGGGATGAAGACCCCTCCCCCATTCTCGACGATGAAGGGATGGCTGTTCCCGAGGGCCCGCCGCCAACGGTCGGTCTCCGCCTTGGTCTTGCTCGTGCACAATATCAACGGCACGCCCCGCTCTTCGAGGGCCCGGAGCGCGGGCCGGGCCGGCTCGAACGAATACGTGTCGTGATCGAGCAGTGTGCCGTCGAGATCCGTGAAAACGAGCAAACGAGACCCCTTCATCCCGATATATCCGTGTTTTTGAAGGACGTTGAAAAAAGAAGCCCTTTAATAATAAGGGCCGGAAGCCGATCTGTCAAAAGAAAATTTCGGGCCCCGGGGCCTCTCTCGGGCGAGCACCGGAGCGGATTGACCGGCGGCCCCGGCCATGTTATTAAGAAATGAGGGAGGACGCCTTGAACTACATGACCGCCCTTCGGCAGTACACGACCAAGAGGCTCGAGGAGATCGACTCGGCCGACATCCTGGTCGGCATCCCCAGCTACAACAACGAGAAAACCATCGCCCACGTCGTCCAGATGCTGACAAAAGGCCTGGACCGGTACTATCGGAACTCGAGGAACGTCATCCTCATCGCCGACGGCGGCTCCACGGACGACACCCGGGAGGCGGTCAGGGATTACGAGATCAAGCCCTGGCAGGAGAAGATCGTCTCGATCTACCGCGGGCCGGGCGGCAAGGGCACGGCCCTGCGCTCGGTCTTCGAGGCCGCCGAGAAGCTCTCGGTCAAGGCCTGCGCGGTCGTCGACGCCGACCTCCGCAGCATCACCACGGACTGGGTCCGCCACCTCCTCGACCCCGTCCTCGAGAAAGGCTTCGAGTTCGTGGCCCCCGTCTACCTCCGGCACAAGTACGACGCGACCATCACCAACAACATCGTCTACTACCTGACCAGGGCCCTGTACGGGAAGCGGGTCCGCCAGCCCATCGGCGGAGACTTCGCCTTTTCCCGGAACGTGGCCCAGTTCTACGCCGGCCAGGACGTCTGGGACACGGACGTGGCCCGCTACGGGATCGACATCTGGATGACGACCACGGCCATCACCCAGGGCTTCAAGGTCTGCCAGTCCAACCTGGGGGTCAAGATCCACGACGCCAAGGACCCGGTCGAGCATCTCGGGCCGATGTTCCGGCAGGTCCTCTACATCCTCTTCACGCTCATGGAGACCTTCGAGAGCTCGTGGCGGAACGTCCGCGGCAGCGTGACCGTCGAGACCTTCGGGAAGATGGACGCCGTTTCCCCCGAGCCCGTCGCGGCCGACCTCGAAAGCCTCGTCGAGCGCTTCCAGACCGGCTTCCAGCAGTTCTCCCCCCTGTGGAAGGAGATCTTCTGCCCCGACTGCTTCGAGTCCATCCGGGCGGCCGCGGCCCTGCCGGCCGGGTCCTTCGACTTCCCCCTGCGGACCTGGGTCCAGATCCTCTACGAGCTCGCCGCCACGTTCCACACCTGGACGCGCAACCGCTTCAAGATCATCGAGCTCGTGACGCCGCTCTATTACGCCCGGGTGGCGGCTTTCGTCCGCCAGACGTGGGACCTGTCCTCCGAGGAGGCCGAGAGCTTCGTCGAAGAGCAGGCCCTGGAGTTCGAGGCCCAGAAGGACCATCTCGTCGAGATCTGGGACGAGAAGAAGGCGGCCGCCGGGACCTGATCCCCACAGGGGCGGGGCCTCAGTGCGGGCCCCATTTCGTGAGCACGGGCGGGACCAGGCTGATCATGCCGAAAAGGACCCAGAGGACGAGCAGCGGCACGAGCCAGCGGGCCCATTTCTCCCATTTCAGGCCGGCGAGACCCAGGACGCCCATCGTGACGCCGGAGGTGGGCAGGACGGGGTTGATGTATTCGCACAGCTGGAAGGCGAGGACGGCCGTCTGCCGGGTGATGCCGACGAGGTCGCCGAGGGGGGCCATGACGGGGATGGTCAGGGCCGCCTGAGCCGTGCCCGAGTGGAGAAAGAAGTTGATGACGCACTGGCCGAAGAACATCAGCTGGGCCGAGACGAGCGGATGGAATTGGGAGACGGCGCCGGCCAGGCCCGCGAGGAGCGTGTCGAGGACCCGGCCGTCCGTGGCCACGATGAGGATGGCCCGGGCCGTGCCGATGATCAGGGCCGCGTTCATCATGTCGCGGGCCCCGTCGACGAAGGCCCGGCCGACATCGTCGCCCTTGAGCCGCCCGAAAATGCCTGAGAGGACGCCCATGGCCAGGAACAGGCCGGCGATCTCGAGGATGAACCACTTGTATTTCAGGATGCCGAAGACCATGACCCCGAAGCCTCCAGCGAAGACGACGAGGACCCGCTTGTGGGCCGCGGTCATGGCCAGGCTCTCTACGACGGGGCCGTCGCCGAGCAGCTTGCGCTTCTTCTCGAGGTCGTCCTCGTAGACAGGGCTGAGGGCCGGGTCCTTCCGGATGCGGGCCGCGTAGCGCATGACGACGGCGATGGCGATGGCCGTTCCCAGGGCCCAGACGATGAGCCGGTAGCCGAGGCCCGAGTAGAGGGGCAGGCCGGCGATGCCCTGGGCGATGCCGACGGTGAACGGATTGAAGAAGGCCCCGGCGAACCCGGCCGCGGCCCCGAGGAAGGGAATGGACACGCCGACGATGGTGTCGTAGCCGAGGGACAGGGCCAGGGGGACGAAGATGAGGATGAAGGGCATGGTCTCTTCGCACATGCCCCAGATGGCGCCGCCCAGCGAAAAGAGGATCATGGTCACCGGGATGAGCAGGGCGCGGAGGGCCCGGCTGCGGCCGAACTTGACGGCCACGTTCTGGATGACGACCGTGATGGTGCCCGTCTTCTGGATGACCGAGAAAGCCCCGCCGACGACGAACAGGATGGCGATGATGGCCGCGGCCTCGACGAAGCCGCGGACGGGCGAGACGAACAGGGCGCCCAGTCCTTGGGGACTGCTCTCGGTCCGCTCGTAGGTCCCGGCCACGGGGACGGTCCGGCCGTCCTTCTCGACGCGCTGGAATTCGCCGCCGGGAATGATCCAAGTGGCGATGACGGTCAGGACGACCATGGCGTAGATGAGGATCAGGGTGTGGGGGAGGCGGAGCTTTTTCAGGCTGAACTTGGGCTTCGGGCTCATCGGGCAGCCTCCTTGGCCGGAGAGGCGGAAGCGACGGATGTGACGGCCCCGCTGACGGGATCGTAGACGTCGCCGGGGACGAGGACGTGCAGGGTCATGCCGCGGGCCCCGAGGCGGCCGGAGGGAACTCGTGCCGTCTTGGCCCGGCGGGCGTCATAGACGATGACCTGATTCTCGCCGAGGACCTCGAAGCGGCCGTCGGGCCGGACGAGGACGGCGGTGGACTCCTCGATGCCCAGGCCGATGAGGTCTTGGTCCTCGAGGACCAGGCTGAGGAGACGGTTGTGGCGACGGCGGGCGATGAAGTGCTGGTCGACGATGACGCCGGGGAGAAAACCGAAGCCGCGGGTGGTGACGACGTTGTCCGCTTCGATGGTCGACCACTCACGCCCTTCGGCAGATTGGCGCTTCTCGTCGCCGGTGATCATGACCTCGCTCATCACGGCCGCGCCGGCGCTCGTGCCGCCGAGCGCGCCCCCGGAGCGGTAGAGCTCGCGGAGCCGGGCATGGAGGGGCGTGTCGAGGAGAGCCGCGGTCAGGCGCGACTGGTCGCCGCCCGAGAACCAGACGCCGCCGGCCCCGTCGAGCAGGGCGGCGCTCGCGGGGTCCATGGCTTCGTCGCGGGTCAGCTGGTGGAAGACGACCTCGGCGGCGCCGAGGGACCGGAGCTCGGCGACGGTCTCCGGCCCGACCTCGAGCGGCACGCCGCTGGCCATGGTGAAAACGACGATCCGGCCTGTGCCGAAGCCTTCGGCCAGCTCGACGAAGCGCCGCATCAAGGGCGCGTCGCGGTCCCCGCCGCCGACGATGAACAGGCGCCCCTGGGGGCCGGCATCGGCCGCGGGGCCGGCGCAGGAGCCGGCCAGGGTCAATAAGGCCAGAAAGAGAACGGGGAAAGCGGATCTTCTCATGGAAGGCCATTTTTATCGGATCGCCTGAGGAAAGTCAATGCGGCGGCCCTTTCCTTTATCAATTCTTAATAAAATGAGGATATAATGAGCGCGGGAGAAACGACCATGGACAAGAAGCGTGTGCTTTTCGTGTGCGTCCACAACAGCGCCCGGAGCCAGATGGCCGAGGCTTATCTCAACGCGCTGGCCGGGGACCGGTTCGAGGCTCACAGCGCCGGGCTGGAGCCGGGGACCCTCAACCCGCTGGCCGTCGAGGTCATGAAAGGGGCCGGATTGGACATTTCGGGGAACGCGACCAAGAGCGTTTTCGAGATCTTCAAGCGGGGCGAGCTTTTCGCGTACGTGATCACCGTCTGCGACGCCGAGGCCGCCCAGCGCTGCCCGATCTTCCCCGGCATCACGACGACGCTCCACTGGAGCTTCCCCGACCCGGCCGCGTTCGAGGGGTCTTGGGAGGAGAGGGTGGCCAGGACGCGCGCGGTGCGCGACGCCGTCAAGGGCCGCATCGAGGGATTCATCCGCGAGGTCGACAGCGGCAAGAAGCCGGCCCTCGACGCCGCGAAATAAACAGAAGTAAAAAGAAGGGGTCAAAAAAGAAGGGGTCAAACCTCTCTTTTTGCAGAAAGTGCAAAAAGAGAGGTTTGACCCCTTCCTGAGCGGCGGCGGAGGGCGGCGATCCTGGCCTCCATGTCCCCGTAGTGCGTGCCGGGCCAGAAGACGCGGCCGCAGCCCGGGCACATGGCGAACGAGGGGGCCGTATCCAGGATGTGCGGCGGGACCAGGTTCCGGGCCCGCGACTTGGGCAGCGGCTTGAGCGGTTTATTGCAGTCGAGGCACCGGCTGTTCGGCCTGACGGAATCCCAGAGGCCGTATTCGTCGAGGACCTGGACGACCTGCTCCCTCCAATCGTCGCTTTCGATGAACAGCCGTCCGGCCCGCCTTTTCGTCTTTTCGATGAGCCCCGTGTCGCGGGTCAGGAGGACGCGCTTTTCCCGCCGCGAGATCTCGACGAGGTCCTTATCCTCGGCCTTGGGAAAGTAGAGGACGTCGAACCCGAGGATCTTGAGCCACTTGGCCAGCCGGCCGAGCATGCAGTCGGCGATGAACTCCACGCGCGCCCCCGCCCCGGGCCCGCGG
>Ga0194112_10005039_pt1 | contig 17872 bp, 14 predicted proteins | sample TA2MahC400mmetaG_FD_146191 | JGI IMG/M metagenome (GOLD analysis project Ga0194112, IMG submission 146191) | Freshwater microbial communities from Lake Tanganyika, Tanzania - TA2015016 Mahale Deep Cast 400m | ecosystem: Environmental > Aquatic > Freshwater > Lake | place: Tanzania: Lake... | reverse complement strand
GCGCCGACGGCGACGAACGCGACCGCATGTGCCGCGACTGCCAGCTCCTCGAACGCCGCTGCGACACCCCCGAGAGCGAAGAGACCGAATGGACCTATCAGTACCGCCTCGGCAAGCCCTACTTCATCAAGGAGGACCTCCGCCGCTTCGCCCACCACAGCCTGTGCGACCGCGACGCCTACGCCCGCGCCAACAACTTCGCCTACCCGCCCTGGACCGAGTGGTACGACACGGCCCAGGGCGCGCCGAACGGCCGCGACTACTATCAGACCCGCCCCCAGTGGGGCGCCCCCGCCAACTATGACGCCGACGGCGACGGCACGAACGACTCGGTCCGCATCTACGCCTCCGACCACGGCGCGCTCAACCGCGACACGTCCCGCTCCTTCGACCCCCACTACCAACAGGTCAAGCCCTGGCAGCTCCAGGACGTGGCCGACGCCGCGCTCCGCGCCGCCCCACCCGTGCGTCTCAGCGAGGACTTCTTCTATTACGCACTCACCGTGGGCTGCTGGAAGAGCCGCCTCGACAAGCAGAGCACCCCGCTCACCCTCTTCCGCAACCCCGCCTGGGGCTTCCTCGGCGTCGCCAGCGCCCGCGCCGGATTCCTCGAACTCCGCAACGACGATGACACCGAGCCTACCCCGCACTATCGCTTCACGTGGGTCTGGCCCAGCCAGGTCGAGGCATTCGTCAACGCCGGCTACGAGAACCTCTACGAGCCCGTCTGGACTGCCCACCTGTGGCCGATCACCGACGCCATCCGCAGCGAGCACCTCGACGCCTACATCGAGAACCAGACCGGCCTCTCCTACCTCCTCTACGGCCTCATGCACACCCACTGGTACGAGCCGCGGCGGCCCGACCAGATGGGCGAGGAGCCGCGGCTGCGCCCCGACGTCAACCACGTCCTGCGCCAGATGCCCCTCGACCCCGACAGCCCCCGCATCGGAGAGGTCATCGAACACTGAGCCAATGCGGAGTGCGGAGTACGAAATGCGGAATGGAAAGCGAAGGCAAGTGTTAGGCGACCATCAATGAGCATCCATGGCTGGGCAGTTCCGCATTCCGCATTCCGCATTCCGCATTCTCGTCGCGGCGCAATGGCCGCCGAGCTCGCCCTGCTGACTGCCTTCGTCTACATCCCCCTCATCTTCGGCGCCATCTACGTCGGCTGGCTCGCCACAGGCCGCCAGCGGGTCCACGAAGGCAACCACTACAGCATCTGGGCACAAGGCGACCAGAGCGAGGACTACGCCCCCGTCGGCGAAGTCCACTCTGTTGCCTTTCGCGAGTTCCCGGGCCAGGTCCGCGTCCAGGAGACCGACCCCGCCGACGCCGACGTGCCAGGCAGCGGCGAGATCCGCGACCTCTTCGAGGAGTTCACCAAGCCCATCCACTACCGCAACGTCTCCGCCCACGGCAGCTTCTCCCTCCAAGGAAGCCACGTCGTCTACCACGAGTCCATCCGCATTGACGAAGGTTACCGCATCCGCCCCGAGGGCCAGCTCGTCCAGGCCTGGGACCTCCTCGACGACCAGATCCCCGAACGCATCACCGACCTGCTGGTGGACTACATGCACCGCCGCCAGGCCCACACCAACTACGCGCACTCCTGGTATCACGACAAGGACAAAGTGGTGGCGGGCGACGACAAGGTGGCCGCCTGGAACCTCGAGGCCCCGAACGACGCGCGGGCGACGAAGGACGAATGGCACCCCGTGGCCGCCGTCCGCTGGGACAAGACCCGCGAGGCCCGCGACCAGTCGCCCCCCGGCGCCGCCCAGCGCACCCAGGTCGGCATCAGCAACGGCCTGCCCGCCGTCGAGCCGAACGACTACGATTTCTGGCACCCCTGCGAGGGCTGGGTGCCGCAGCCGCCCGCGCCGCCCGGTGGCAACCCGCCCGCAGCCCCCTGACGGAGTCGTGCCATGGAGCTTGACCGGCCCACTCTTGTGCGATACGCTTGGCGCGGCGGGCTCATCGCCGTCCTCGCCATCGGCATCCTCGCCTTCGGCTACGACCACGGCAGGGCCTGGCTCAGCCCCAGGACCTTGCCCTCCGCAGGCCCCGCGCGCGTCCAGGCCGAGGCGCCCTTCGCTCCCTTCGCCGGCTCCACCCTCGTGCGCTCGCACGAATGCACCTTCAACGGCGAGAGGGCCACCTTTGCCCAGTACCGCTCCAACGTCTCGGCTCGCACCGTGATCGAGCAGTTTGAGGAGCGCTACGGGAAGCCAACGGCGGATGCCCCGCCGACCCGCGGCACGATGATGCAGGTCGCCGCCCGCACCTACGCCGCCGCGGGCGCCCTCGACTCCGAGGGCTACACGGTGGGCGTCGTGGCCTACGACGACCCGAAGACCGGCGGCTGCGCCTACTTCGTCGGCCGCAGCAAGCCGGCCGACCCCCAGGGCTGGCGCCACGGCGACGTGCCCGGCGAGGAAGTGCCCGGCATCCCGCGCCCGCCCCAGGCGCGCCGCGTGTTCTGCGTGGACGGCCTCGGCGGCATCCCCTCGCGCCTCCTCGTCTACGAGGGCGCCGGCTCGCTCGACGAGGTGGCCACCGTCTTCGCCGACGACATGCCGAAGGCCGGCTGGACCCGCAACCGCGACGCCGAGAACATCGTCCAGCGGCACATGGCCGGCAAGTTCCTCTCATTCGTCCAGGGCACCCGCCGCGCGATGGTCTACGTCGAGCGCGACCAGGGCACGAACAAGGTGCGCACCGCCGTCGCCTACACCGTGAAGGACTGGCTGCCGCCCGACCGGGGGCTATAGTGGTTCGGAGTGCGGCCTTCAGGCCGTATCTGCGACCGGCGATGACCCACAGAGATACGGGCTGAAGCCCGGACTACAAACGAAGCAGGAGAGGTGAATGCGAACGAAGCTGGCCCTGTTGGCCGCCGTCATCCTCGGCTTCCTCGCCGCCATCGGCGTGCGCAGCTACGTCGAGCAGAAGGAGTCCGAAATCCGCAGCAAGGGGCGGCGAGTCGCCATCGCCTCCGCCCGCGTAGACATCCCGCGCGGCACCCCCCTGCGCAAGGACATGATCAAGGCGGTCGAGATTGACTACGAGGGCGTCTGCCGCATGCACATCCCCAGCTCCGAAATCGACCGCTTCATCGGCACGCCCCTGTCAGGGAAGGTCCAGGCCGGCGAGCCGCTGATGAGGCTGGACTTCGTGGACATGGGGACTGGCGAGGGCTCGGGCTTCAAGATTCGCCCCGGCTGGCGCGCGGTCACCATTGGAGTCAACCAGATTTCGGGCGTCGGCGGCCTCATAGCGCCGAACAGCCGGGTGGACATCCTGGGCACGTTCCGCGAGGGTGGTGGGGGGCCGAACGTGGCGGCCAGAGTCGTCACGCGAGTCGTCGCCCGAAACGTCGAGGTCATCGCCGTGGACAACCGCACGGAGCTGACCCTGCCCATCCGCACGCCTGGCCGCGCCCCGCAGGCCGACAGGGGCTACAGCTCGATCACGCTCTTGGTCACCCCCCTCGAGGCCTCGCTCCTCACCTTTGCCCAGGGGGCCGGCAACCTCAGTTGCGTCCTCCGCCAGGACGTCCAGACCGAGAAAGGCATCCCACCAGTCGTCACGGAGCCCACCCTTCCCGAGATCATTGACGCGGCAGGACGCGAGCGGGACCAGAAGACCCAGCCAGCCACCAAGGGCGGCACCCAGCCCTGACGAGCCCGATATGCCCTTCATTCTAGTGACCGACCGCGAAGCCAACCCCCCGACCCAGCGGCGCATCGCGCTCACCAGGCCCTCCTTCACCATCGGCAAGTCGCCCGCCAGCGACCTGGCGCTCGACAAGCTGGCCATCTCGCGCCAGCACTGCGAGATCACCAACGCCAACGGCGTCTACGTCATCCGCGACCTGGGCAGCCGCAACGGCACCTACGTCGAAGGCCGCCGCATCAACGCCGCCACCCCACTCGCCGAAGGCACCCGCATTGACCTCGGCCCCGTCCAGATCATCTTCTCACTGGGCGAGGCCCAGCCCACCACCGCCGTGCCCACCGGCGACCGGCGGACCGCGCTCCAACCCCTCTCAGCAGCCCTCGCCCGCGAGCCCGGCGGCCAGACACGCCGCCTGGTGCCCTCCGACCTCAAGAAGAGGATACACGAGCGGCTGCTCATTGACCTCGACCTGCGCCACGTGGACATCACGCAGCAGAGCGACGAAGAGCTGCGGAAGAAGACCGACACCGTTGTCCGCAACATCGTCGCCGGCATGGCCGCCGAAATCCCCATCTGGCTCTCCAACGAGCAGCTCGTCAAGGAGGTCGTGGACGAGGCGGTTGGCCTCGGACCCATTGAAGACTTGCTCGCCGACACGACGATTGACGAGATCATGGTGAACAACTGGGACCGCATCTACATCGAGCGCAAGGGCAAGATCGAGCTCACCGACAAGTGCTTCACCGACAACGCGCAGGTCATCCACATCATCCGCCGCATCATCGCCCCCCTGGGCCGCCGCATTGACGAGAGCAGCCCGATGGTGGACGCACGCCTCAAGGACGGCTCGCGCGTCAACGCCATCATCGCCCCACTCGCCCTCACGGGGCCAACCCTCACCATCCGCAAGTTCGCCGCAGACCCCTACACCGAGAAGGACCTCGTCGAGCGCTTCGGCACCCTCACCACCCAGGTCGTCGAATTCTTCAAGCTAATCGTCCAGTACCGCGCCAACATCATCATCTCGGGCGGCACAGGCTCGGGCAAGACCACCCTCCTCAACGTCGTCTCCTCCTTCATCCCGCGCGACGAGCGAATCGTCACCATCGAGGACGCCGCCGAACTCAAGCTCCACCAGGAACACGTCATCAGCCTCGAGGCCAAGCCCGCGAACATCGAGGGCAAGGGCGCCATACCCATCCGCGAACTCGTCCGCAACAGCCTCCGCATGCGCCCCGACCGCATCATCGTGGGCGAGTGCCGCGGTGGCGAAGCACTCGACATGCTCCAGGCCATGAACACCGGCCACGACGGCTCGCTCACCACCATCCACGCCAACTCCGAGCGCGACACACTGTCCCGCGTCGAAACGATGGTGCTCATGGCCGGCATGGACCTCCCCAGCCGCGCCATCCGCGAGCAGGTCTCCTCGGCCATTGACTTCATCGGCCAGCTCGCCCGCATGACCGACGGCACCCGCAAGCTCGTCGGCCTCAGCGAGGTCACGGGCATGGAGGGCGACATCATCACGATGCAGCCCATCTACGTCTTCGAGCAACGCGGCTTCGGCGAAGGCGGGAAGGTGCTCGGCGCCCTCAGGCCCACCGGCGCCATCCCCAAGTTCATCCACGACCTCCGCGCCCGCGGCATCCCCGTGGATATGACCCTCTTCCAGGACCTCTCCGTCCCGCCCCCCCAGCCGCGCGCCCACGCCCACCGCTAGCTCGTGGAGGCAGCAACCGTGGGTGGCCCACCTCTCGTGGCGGCCCGATGGCTGTGTGGGCTTGCCGTCCTGGCGTGCCAGCCCATCGGGCTGGCGGGCGAGAAAGGCCCAGGCGAGGCCCCGTGGCCCAGGCGCGTCGTGGTCAGGCAGCTCGAAGGAGGCGAGTCGGCGGCGGCGCTTCAGCCCGAGGACTGGGTGGACATCAGCTACACGGGCTGGGGCTCCTATCCCTACCGGGAGGGCTCCGAGCTGCGCTTCGAGCGCGTCGGGCCGCGAGTCTTCGTCCACGTGGATGGCCGGGAGCCCCGGCTCGCCGGGATCGAGCTGAACTCGCTGGGAGGGCGCGCCGCGCTCCGCGAGGCCGTCGAGGCCGGCCAGGACGGCTTCACGATCTGGTGCTTCGGGTCCGCGCTCGCCTCGCTCCCGCCCCTGCCGCCCGGCAAGGACTACACGGTCTCGATCACGAGCGGCGCGTTAGAGGACTGGCCGGCCCAAGTGGAGAAGCTGGCCAACGTGAGCCGGCTCGACCTCTCCGGCGGCTCCTTCCAGCGGGTGCCGCCGCCCGACGTTGCTCCGCTCGCCAGGCTCAAGTCCCTGCGCTCCCTCTGGCTCCAACGCTGCTCGGACCTGGCCCAGTTTGCACCCCTCGCCGGCTCCGTTCCGCTCCAGCACCTGCGCATCGAGAATTGCACGGGCGTCACCGACCTCTCGCCCCTGGCCCAGTTCCCCGACCTCGTGTCGCTCTACCTCGGCCGGTGCCCCGACGTCGCCGACCTCTCCCCACTCTCACGCCTTCCGCGCCTGAGGTTCCTTCATCTCTCCGCCAACGAGAAGGTCGCGGACCTCGGCTCGCTCGGCAAGCTGGACGGCCTGAGGAGGCTCTCCCTGGCCGGCTTCGGCCACATCGAGGACATCGCCCCCCTCGCGCGCCTTAAGAACCTCGCGGAACTGCGCCTCAGCTACTGCGCCGAACTCACCGACATCTCGGGCGCAGCCGCGCTCCCCAACCTCAGGCTCTTCGCCGCGAGCGCGTGCCCGCGCCTGCTCGACCTCGGGCCGCTCTCAAAAGCCCAGGCCCTCGCGTCCGTCACCTTGCGCGGCCTCGAACGCGACCTCGATCTGACCCCCCTCATCGCTCTCCCGAAGCTCCAGAGCCTCGACCTCGGCGATTCCAAGGGCCTCCACGACCTCACCGGCCTCAGCCTGATGGCGAGCCTGGCCTTTCTCGACCTCGACTCCTGCCCCAACCTGACCGACCTGGCCCCGCTGAAGGGCCTCAGAAACCTCCGGGCCCTGAACCTGGGTTCCTGCCGCCGGGTCAGCGACCTGAGCCCCATCGCCACCCTCGAGAGCCTGACATCGCTTGACCTTCGTGGCTGCACGCAAGTGGCGGACCTCAAGCCCCTGGCCTCGTTGAAGAACCTCACCTGCCTCGACCTCGCGGCGACCCCCGTGACCGACCTCTCGCCCCTCGCCGGCCTCACCAAGCTGACCAGGCTGCGGTTCGACGGCTGCCAGGCGCTCGCCGACCTGCGCCCCCTGGCCTCGCTCCCCGCCCTCACCTCGCTGAGCTTCCGGGGCTGCGAGCAGCTCACCGACCTCTCGCCCCTCGCCAACGCCACGGAGCTCACCGAGCTTTGCCTCTTCCGCTGCTCGGCCGTCAAGGACATCGCGCCGCTCGCCCGCATGACCAAGCTCACGAGCCTCATCCTCGACCAGTGCGGCGGCAGGAACGACCTCCGCCCCCTCGCCAACTGCACCCGCCTGACCCATCTCGACCTGCAACGCTTCGGGGGCGCCCCCGACCTCACGCCTCTTGCCAACCTCAAGCACGTCACGGAACTCGACATCTGGGTCCCTCCCGACACGCGGGACTTCGCTCCTCTGGCCGGGATGTCGGGCCTCCTCTCCCTTCGCGTCGGCGGCGGGCCGCCGGACCCCGACCTGTCCTTCCTCGCCAAGCTCCCGAACGTCGAGGCCCTCACCTGGGATGGTCCTCTGAAGGACATCTCCGCACTGGCCCATCTGCCCAGGCTCACCTCGCTGAGCTTCAACCGAAGCGGGGAAGGGCTCACCGACCTGCGCCCGCTTGCCGCCCTCACCGAGCTCACCGACCTCCACTTCCATACTGCTCGCCACCTCGCAGACCTGAGGCCCTTGGCCAACCTTCGCAAGCTCACCCGCCTCTCCGTCTTCTGTAGCGACCGGTTGCAAAACCTCTCGCCCCTGGCCGGCCTCGACCAGCTCACCTCGCTCACGTTTCAGGTATGCCCGGAAATCTCCGACCTCGGCCCCCTGGCCCGCCTGCGGCGCCTCCGGCGCCTCGACCTCGCCTCCTGCAAGAAAGTCGAGGACCTCGCTCCGCTCACCAACCTGACCGAGCTGCGCTCCCTGACCCTCTCGGGCTGTAGCCGGGTCTCCGCCCTCGCCCCTCTGGTGCGCACCGAACGCCTCGAGTCCCTCGGCCTGGCCAGGACCGCTGTCTCCGACCTACGGCCCCTCGCCTTCCACGCCGGCCTCAAGGTCCTCTGGCTCGACCACTGCGACAAAGTGACCGACCTCACCCCACTGCGCCACCTCGTCCGTCGCGGAGTCCAAGTCGAGGTGGATGCGCGCCTCAAGGCCCAACTCGCCAAGCTCCGCGAGGGCAGCGACTTCTGAGCCCTTGCGCGGCGCGCCGGCGGTTCACCCACGACCCGAGTAAAAGAGGGTGGGAGGGGGGAGCGCCGGCTGCGAGCCAACTTCGGCTTCACTGCCTACTGTCCACTGTCCACTGTCTGCTGGCTCTCTCCGCCCGGACTCTCCCCCCTCCCTTTGCCCTCTCGGGCGGCGGGAGTGGTGTAAGCCTCGAATTGTAAAATCCGCAACCGCCTGACAGCGCGATGCTTCCGCGCGGCCCTCCTCTCCCGGAGGGAGGAGGCCATCAGCCCGTTCCTCCCGCCAAGGGAGAGGGCTGAACCCAAGAGCGTCATGCGAGTCCACCAGGAGCACGGGGCATGGTCGAACGGGTGCGGCATCTTGACAGCGCCTCCCCCGCCCGCTACACTACACATGCGATAGTGTGGGGGGCCAGGAAGGAGGAAGCGTCATGAGAGTTCTGGCGTTGGTCCTGGTTGCGGCAGCCGTGGCGGCCACCCCTGTCCTTGGTGGCCAGGGCGACTACTCGTCGCCCACGGCGACATTCAAGACCCTCCAGGCAGCGGTGAAGGCCGGTGACCGAAGGTCTGCTGACGCATGCTTCACGGCCCGGCTCGCCAGGGATCCCGATGGCCACGAAGACATCTGCGGCGAGCTTCAAGCGACGCTCCGCCGCGCCACAATCGTGGAACTGGGCAAAGAGCAGATTACGGGAAACGCCGCCACTGTGCCGGTTTTCGTGGACGGCCGGTGCTTGGGTGGTCAAGAGGCCGTGCTGTTCACCCGTGAAGGAGATGTTTGGAAGATCAACCGCTACCTCCGGCTCGATGGTGGCGGCAAGGAACGGAAGCCCGGGCCCGAGAAGGCAGGGAAAGCCGCCGAGAAAACGGAGACGGAGATTCCTGTTGAAGACCTGCCGGCTACCGTTGCTGCCAGTCTGGTGATAGAGACCGCAGGGCTCAAGGTCAAGCGGGTGGTGCGCGCAACGCGGGGGGAGCGAACGGTGTATGAGATCGGGGTTCGCCTAGCCAATGGAGACGGCAGACTCCTTATCGATCCCAACGGCAAGGTGGTTGGGAGGAAGCTTGAGGAGTCCATGGCCCCGGCGGATGCCCCGGCTCCAGTGAGGGAGGCGTTCCTCAAGTACTCTCGTGGCGCGCCCATCGGCAGGCTTTTTCGACGCGTGCTCAACGACATCACCTACTTCGTGGTGGAGGCTGAGAAGGCATCGCTAACTCTCTACCTCGGACCCGACGGAACCCCGGTAGCAAGGCAACGCATCATGCGCACAGATGACGAGTTCAGGAGAACGTCGCGGATGGATGACCGAGACTGAGCGCTCGTGGGCGCCTGGGCGACTGTGTGCGTGACTCTGGGGGGCTGAGGCCATGACAATCACGGTTCGTTGCTGGTGCGGGTGGGAGTATGAGGTCGGGCAGAGCGCGGCGAACAGCTTCGCGCGTTGTCCCAATGAGGGGTGCCGGGCCTGGGTTCGGATTCCGCCGGAGCCGCTCCTGCACAAGTTCCTCGGTGGTGTGGTTGACGCCGGGACGCTCGAGGCCTCGATGCCGGACCTGCGCAAGCAAGGCGGCAGGGCCGAGGTGCGGCCTGCGGCGCCGGCCCAGCCTGCGTCCAGCGTGGCGGAGCGCGCCGCGACCCCTGTTGGGGCGTGGGACGACGACCTGCCCGCCCTGGGCATCGAGGACGCCCCGGCCGTGGCTGCTCAAGGTGAGGAATCGCTGCCGGTTCTTGTCCCTGAGGAGACGGCGGTGGCGCCTCCGAATGTTCCGCCGCGTTCGTGGGAGGCGGCGCCGCGAGCGTTGGCACAGCCGAGGGCGGCTGTGCCACATGCCGGTTCGCCGCAGCCTTCGTGGGGGCCGGTGCCGGCAGCCGCGGCCCCGAGCGCCCCAACTGGCCGGGCGGGCGGGCAGCCGGGCCTCGTGATCACCTCGCTCGTCCTGGGTGCCGTCTCGGTTGCTCTGGCGATGGCCTTCATCGCAGGCTGGTTCCTCGCCATCATCCCGGCGCTGCTGGGGATCATATTCGGCATAGTCGGGCTGGTCCAGTGCGGCAGGCGAAGGCAGAGGCGTTGGCTTGCGGTCACGAGTGTCGTTCTCTGCGTTTTCGCCTTGGCCTGGGGCCCCATCTACTTCTATCTTCTGGTCAGCAAGGCAAGGCGTGCGGTAGGGGACCTCATGAGGGGCCTCAGCGAGCCCCCGGCCCGCCGCGTTCGATTCCAGAATCGCCAACCGGAGTGAGGTACTCGGGCTCCTCCTCGCACATGGCGCGAGGATGAACGACAGAAACGACATTGGCTTCACCCCGCTGCACAAGGCGGCGGACGCCCGCGACCTGGAGAGCGTGAGACTCTTGGTCGGCAGAGGCGCGGACATCAATGCGGCCGACAAGTTGGGGAATACCCCGCTGGACTGCGCAGACCATGTGATAGGCGGCCACGACGTCGCGCAGTTCCTGCGGCAGCAGGGCGCTCGCTCAGGTGTGGCGCCGAAGTGACATCGTTGAGGCAAGATGGCAGGCGGCGCGAGGCGCGTGGGAGCACGCGATCTGCCCCAAGGGCCAGGAAAGCTCGGTGTTGGGCGCCATATCTGCCCGAACGGCTTCCAGCAATTCGTCGGCGCCAAGGACGCTATCAAGACTGCCTGAAGGCAGGACTCCGAACGAAACCCCACCCCTGTTTGGAGTCCTGCCTTCAGGCAGTCTTCGCTTCATGGCGGCGAATCGGCGAAGGCCACCTGGCGAGGCCCTCTTCTGACACGCGCCAGAATCGCGACAAAGGCCCTTCTCCGGGCCCGGGTTGGCGCCGATCGGCAGTCGGCAATCGCCAATCGGCAACTGGGAGGGGGGGGTGGCACGGGCGGCGCGTCTGTGGTTGGGTTGGGTTACGCCCGTGCCACCCACACGTCCCCCTTGGGCGCAAGGTGAGGTCAGGGTTCAACGGGTCCGAGGGCGCCGGTGGCGCGGAGGGCGAATTCGTCGCGGGTCCGGCCAGCGGTGTCCACGGCTCGGCAGCGTATCTCGTTGGGCGTGACTGTGACCTCGATGCAATGGTTGAAGGAGGCGGCGACGTCGCCGGGGGCGACCTGTCGGCGCGCCATGACGGGGTTGAGTGGCCCGCCACCACCGCCTGTGATGATGTAGGTCACGCCGTCGCGGCTCAGGCGGTGGTAGAGGTGGCGGGCGCCGGAGAATGCGACGCGGACCTTGTGCTTGACGAAGAGGGGATGCCACCAGTAGTGGCCGTCGCGCAGGATGTGGCGCTCGGCCGCGCCGAAGAGGGCGCGGTGGCTGAAGACGACGATGGGCTTCTCCCCCGCGGCGCCCAGGTCCTCCTCGAGCCAGCGAGTCTGCGGGTCGTCCCTGGTCGGCGCTGTTTCGGTGTCGAGGAAGACGAAGTGGGCGCCGCGGTAGTCGAAGGAGAAGTAGTTGTCGCGATAGAGACGCGGCTCGGGCGCGTCGCCGCGCGGCTGGATGACGGCGCGCTTCTCGCCGCGGCCCCGGCAGCCGTAGAAGGGGAAGCGGCTCGTGATCGGCTCGGCGAGCTGGTGGAAAGTGACCCACTCGCTGATGTGGGAGCCGCCGACCATGCCGCCCGCGTGGACGACGATGTCGGGGCGGAGCTTGACGACCTGCGCGACGACGGCGCGGGCCTCATCTCCTGTCCTTTCCGAGCCGCCGTAGACGACGAAGCGAAGGGTGTCCTCGGCCCCCGAGGCGAGGCCGGCGGCGAGAAGGGCCGCGGCAGCAAGAGGGAGGCGGACGGGGCGACGCATTGGTCAACGGGCTCCTGGCCGCGGGCGCGGCGTGAAGCCCCGTGTTGCCCCAGATGATACCCCTGACGCGAGCTTGCGCTCATTAGAAGATTACACCGGGTTCCGTTCGTTGGCAAGCGGCATTTTCTTCGAGGACGAGGACGAGGACGATTGTGTCCTGCGCAGTGAGGCTTTGACACACGGTAGGGGGTGTGCTACAATCCGTCGCAGCAGGCAGTTACGAGCGAGGCCCCCATGCCGATGGTGATACCCGCCGTGGACATACGCGGTGGGCGGTGCGTGCGGCTGGTACAGGGCCGCCCGGACGAGGAGACTGTTTACTTCGACCGGCCGGCGGAGGCGGCGGCTCTCTGGGCCGGCCAGGGGGCCGAGCTGATCCACGTGGTGGACCTCGATGGGGCGTTCGAGGGGCGGCCGGCCAACTTCGAGGCGGTGGCGGCCATCGCCCGCGAGGTGGCCGTGCCCATCGAGGTCGGGGGCGGCATCCGCTCGGACGAGACGGTGGGCCGCTACCTCGACGCGGGGGTCGAGCGGGTGATTCTGGGGAGCCGGGCGCTTCGGGAGCCTGCCTGGCTCGTCGCCCTTTGCGGACGCTTCCCTGGCCGCATCGTGGCGGGGATTGACGCGCGGGACGGTCGCGTGGCCGTCGAGGGGTGGGCGAAGACGTCGGAGGTGGAGGCCCTGGGCTTCGCCCGCGAGCTCGACGGCATGGGCCTGCGTGCGATCATCTTCACCGATGTGGCGACCGATGGGGCGATGCGTGGGCCGAACCTGCCGGCGCTCCGGCGGCTCCTCGACGCGGTGAGGACGCCCGTCGTGGCCTCGGGCGGCATTGCGTCGCTCGACGATGTGCGGCGGGTCGCGGCGTTGCCTGTCGAGGGGATGATCATTGGGAAGGCCCTGTTTGAGGGGGCCTTCACGCTACAGGCCGCCATCGAGGCGGCGAAGACGCCGATCTGACCGATCCGACGGATCCGACCGATTCGACCGATTCGATCGATGGCTCATATGCAAAGAGGAGAAACCGCCAGATGAAAGAGCGCCTGATGACCCCCGGCCCGGCGGACGTGCCGCCGGAAACCCTGCTCGAGCTGGCCAAGCCCGTGTTTCATCACCGCACGAAGGAGTTCCGCGCTATCCTCATGGCGGTGACGGAGGGGCTGAAGGACGTCTTCCGGACGAAGAACGACGTGTTCATCTTCACCTCGTCCGGCACCGGGGCGATGGAGGCGTCGGTCTCGAACCTGCTTGCGCCGGGGGACAAGGCGCTGTGCGTGCGTGGCGGGAAGTTCGGCGAGCGTTGGGGCGAGCTGGCCGAGCGCTTCGGGGCGAAGGCCATCAACCTGGACGTCGAGTGGGGCAGGGCGGCGGAGCCGGCCGCCATCGAGGCGGCGCTGGCGAAGGACCCCGACATCGCGGCGGTCTACGTGACCCTGTGCGAGACCTCGACGGGTGTGGCGACCGATGTCGAGGCCATCGGCAAGGTCGTGGCCAAGACGAATGCCTGCCTGGTGGTGGACGGCATTTCGGGCGTGGGCGCGATGCCGATGAAGACGGACGCGTGGGGGGTGGACCTGCTGGTCGTCGGCTCGCAGAAGGCCCTTCTCCTGCCGCCCGGCCTCGCGTTCCTGAGCGTCAGCCCCAAGGCCTGGGCGCGGATCGAGAAGGCGCCGCGCCGTGCCTACTACTTCGACCTCATCGCGGCGCGGGAGGCCTTGGCCGACGAGGATACGCCCTACACGCCCGCGAACACCCTGGTCGCTGCACTGCGGAAGTCGCTCGACCTGTTGCGGAAGGAGGGGCTCGAGGCGGTGTGGGCGCGGCACGCGAGGACTGCGGCGGCCACGCGGGCCGCGGTCGTGGCGATGCGGCTGAGGGTCTACGCCGCGGCGCCCGCCGACGCCCTGACTGCGGTCGTCCTGCCCGAGGGGATTGACGCCGAGGCGGCGCGGGGCTTGCTGCGGAAGAAGTACGGCGTCGCCGTCGCGGGTGGCCAGGAGAAGCTCAAGGGCAAGATCATCCGCATCGGGCACCTCGGCTACCTCGATACCCTGGACACCCTGGGCGCCATCGCGGCGCTGGAGCTTGTCCTCGCCGAGATGGGCGTCAACGTGCCCCTCGGCGCCGGCGTCGCCGCTGCCCAGAAGGTGCTCCTGGGCAAGTGACAAATGAACGCCGTGGCACGGCTGGCTTGACCAGCCGTGTCTTCCTCGGGCGAGCGCACTGCTGGGCAAGCCAGCAGTGCCACGTGTCTTGCTCGGGCGCGCACACTGCGGGGCAAGCCCGCAGTGCCACACCGTGGAGGGCAGCAGAGGACGCGAGATGAAGGTGTTGGTGTCGGACAATGTGGCGGCCGAGGCCATCGAGCGGCTGCGGGCCATCGAGGGCATCGAGGTGGACTACGCGCCCGAGGCGAAGGGCGAGGAGCTGAAGAAGCGCCTGGCCGACGCCGAGGGGCTGATCGTGCGGAGCGCGACGAAAGTGACGGCCGAGCTGATTGCGGCCGCGCCCAGGCTCCGATGCATCGTGCGGGCGGGGGTCGGGGTGGACACGGTGGATGTGCCGGCGGCGTCGCGTCGCGGCATCATCGTGATGAACACGCCGGGCGGCAACACCCTCTCGACGGCGGAGCAGACGATGGCCCTGCTGCTGGGGCTGTCGCGGAACGTGTATCCCGCCTGCGCCTCGATGAAGGCGGGGAAGTGGGACCGCAAGAGCTATATGGGCACGCAGCTCGCGGGGAAGACCATCGGCGTCCTCGGCCTGGGGCGCATCGGGATCGAGGTGGCCCGCCGCTGCGCGGCCTTCGGCATGGCCGTCCTCGGCTTCGACCCCTACATCACCCCCGAGCGGGCGAAACAGCTCCAGATCACGCTGGCGCCCAACCTGGACGAGGTGTGGGCGAAGGCCGACTACATCACCGTGCACGTGCCGATGAGCGATGAGACGCGCGGGATGATCGGCGCGACGCAACTGGCGAAGATGAAGGAGGGGGTGCGAATCATCAACTGCGCGCGGGGCGGCATCGTTGCCGAGGCGGCCCTGGCTGCGGCCATTCGCTCCGGCAAGGTGGCCGGCGCCGCTCTCGACGTGTTCGAGAGCGAGCCGCCGACGAGCCGCGAGCTAGTGGACCTGCCGCAGGTGCTCTGCACGCCGCACCTGGGCGCCTCGACCGAGGAGGCCCAGGTGAGCGTGGCGATCGAGGCCGTCGAGATCATCACCGACGCGCTTCTCCACGGGCGGGTCCGCAATGCCGTGAACGTGCCGGCGGTGGACCCGAAGGAAGCCGAGGCGTTGGCCCCCTACGCCGCTCTCGCGCGCTGTCTGGGCCGCCTGGAAATCCAGCGGCTCCGCCGCCTGCCCGCCCGCGTGAGCGTCACCTACGCCGGCGAGGCGGCCAAGCTCAACGCCCGCTACCTCACGGCCCACCTCCTCGCCGCGTTCCTCGAGAGCGCGCTCGATGAGGCGGTGAACGTCATCAACGCCCCCTACCTGGCCGAGGAGCGCGGCATCCGCGTCACCGAGTCGCAGGCGGCGCACAGCAGGGACTTTGCGACGCTCATCACCGTGGCGAGCACGGTGGACGGCGAGGAACACGAGGCGGCGGGGACGCTTGTGGGCAAAGGCGACCCCCGCATCGTGGGCATAGACGGCTACCGCGTGGAGGCGATGCCGCGCGGCACGCTGCTCGTGCTGTTCGCGGAGGACAAGCCTGGCCTCATCGGCCGCGTCGGCATGCTCCTGGGCGAGCGGGGCATCAACATCGCAGCGATGACCTTCGGCCGCAAGAGCGTCGGCGGCGACGCCATCACCGTCCTCAACCTCGACGGCGCGCTCGACGAGGCCACGCTGCGCGCCGTCCAGGCCGCGCCAAACGTCCGCAATGCCCAGGTCGTCACGTTTTAGGTCGCCTTGCTCGGTCCGCGACTCTGTGGAGACCGCAAGACTGCCTGAAGGCAGGACTCCGAACGGGGGCCACTTGTTTGGAGTCCTGCCTTCAGGCAGTCTTGGCCGCAGCAAGCTGGATCGCGCACGCCACCCTTTTCCCAGGGGAACGACGTGGAAGTGTTTCGAGCTAGTCTGGCCGCGGTGACTGCGCTCGCGGCGGCTGGTTGCTTCCGGCCTGCCGTTCCGTCGCCCGATGCGTTGCGCCGCACCGCGGTCACCAGGGTCTTCGAGCAGTGCAAGGGCTCGGTCGTCAAGTTCACGGCCACGCGGCACGAGACGACCGTGAAGCCCTCCCCCGACGGCAAGGGGCCGGCCACGCGCGTCCACACCACCCACACCCAGTGGGGCAGCGGCTGCATCATCCACCCCGCCGGCCACGTGCTCGCCAACAGCCACATGCTCCGCTTTGAGGGGCAGCGCGTGGCGATGCTGGCCGACGGCAAGACGTGTCCTGCCCGCGTCATCGCCGAGGACCCGGCGCACGACCTGGCTCTCCTGAAGATCGAGGCGGGCCGCCCGCTCACCCCGCTCAAGCTCGGCCGCAGCAGCCAAGTGATGGTCGGCGAGCCCGCCATCACCATCGGCAGCCCCTTCGGCATTGACTTCACCGTCGGCTACGGCATCGTCAGCGGCGTGGGGCGCGGCACTGACACCGAGTATGCGAGCCTGACGGACATGATCCAGACCGACGCGGGGACCAACCCCGGCACGTCGGGCGGCCCGCTGCTGAACATCCTGGGCGAGATGATCGGCCTGTGCACGAGCGGGAAGAAGGAGGCCGTGAACATCGGCTTTGCGACGGCGGTGGACAAGATTCGCGCGGTCTTCGCCGACCTCGTGGCCGCCGAGCAGCGCTACGGCTTCGTCCTCGGCCTCAAGGTCGCCAGCGACGGGCCGTCGCGCGTCACTGAGGTGGCCAAGGAGTCGCCCGCGGAGGCCGCGGGCATCAGGGTCGGCGACGTGGTGACCGCCGTCGGCAAGGACGCTGTCCGCAGCGGGATGGACTACCACCTTGCCCTCATCGAGCGCAAGGGGGGCGAGAGCCTGCCCGTGACGCTTCTGAGGCAGGGCCGCCGCGTCGAGTGCTCCGTCGCCCTGGGCGTGGTCGCGCTTCGCCCAGCCGACAAGGTGGCGGGCCTCGTGCCCGGCGTGGCCTGGCAGCACTACCACGGCTCGTGGAAGGCCCTGGCCGACTTCGACAAGCTGAAGCCTGCGGCCTCGGGCAACCTCCCCGCCTTCACCGTCGGCCCCTACGAGGGCAAGGCCAACTTCGCCATGCGCTACAGCGGCTACATCGAGGCGCCGAAGGACGGCGTCTACCTCTTCAGCACCCGCTCGGACGACGGGAGCCGCCTCCACATCGGCGACCAACTCGTGGTGGACAACGACGGGCTGCACCCAAGCGTGGAGAAGCGCGGCTTCATCCCCCTGGCGGCCGGCAGGCACCCGATTCGCGTGACCTTCTTCCAGGGGCCGGGCGACCTGGAGCTGAAGGTCTTCTACGAAGGCCCTGGCATCACAAGGCGGGAGGTGCCCGCTTCCGCGCTCTCTCGCCCCGGGCCATGATGCCCGCAGTGTGGCTCAATGTGGCTCATCACTTGCGCTCACGCGCGCCACGCGCCCAGGGGGGGCGTCTGCTCCCGAATCCGGGGCTTCTTGAATGCAGCCCGGAATCGAAGGCGTTGTCGTCGTCGTCCTCGTCGTCGAATCCTCGTCAAGGGGAAAGGCCAAGAGTTCGACGACGACGACGAGGACGACGACGAGCACGAGCGGCAGGCCGGATGAGACCTCCCTCGGAATCGGGGCCAGCCTCAGGGTGCGCCCCCCCTGCCTCCTGCCTCCTGCCGACTGCTCCCTTGGCATCTTCCCCCTCCACCCTTACAAAAGCAATACCCCCCGAAAATTGCCTGATGTCATAGAAGGACTAACTGGAGTCCAGCGAAGGCAGGGCAGGGAACTTGGTCCATTCTTGAAGGGTCCAGATGTGGTCTGTAAGACCCGCAGCCCGGAAAAGGAGCCCGGAAAAGGGGACATTCTACTTTTTTCGGGCGTGATGTCGGCGATCTATCTATCTTCAGATATTACGGTT
>Ga0194112_10005026_pt1 | contig 17895 bp, 9 predicted proteins | sample TA2MahC400mmetaG_FD_146191 | JGI IMG/M metagenome (GOLD analysis project Ga0194112, IMG submission 146191) | Freshwater microbial communities from Lake Tanganyika, Tanzania - TA2015016 Mahale Deep Cast 400m | ecosystem: Environmental > Aquatic > Freshwater > Lake | place: Tanzania: Lake... | reverse complement strand
CCCGCAGGCCGACGCCTACGACGTCATCGCGGTCGTCGAGATCGGGGCCGGCGAGTGCGGCCTGGCCGAGGCGGCCATGTCCGAGGGCCTGCTGCTCCTGCTCGAGGACGAGCTGGCGCCGAACGCCTACCTCTACGGCGGCGGCGAGCGCTACCTGCCCCCGCCCCACACGCAGCACTGGCCGGGCAACCCGTCGTTCGGGTCGGTCGCCGGGCTGATCGAGTGGAAGCTGAGCGGCGTCGAGCACGAGTTCTTCGCCACCAGCGACTCGGCGGATGTCGAGACGATGGAACTGGTCCTCATCGGCGGCGACACGGACACCGAGACGGTGCTGCCGATGGACCTCTACACGACGCAGAGCTTCGTGCCGATGACCTTCACTCTCTACCAGACCGACTTTCCCGAAGTCCCCTACGCCTGGGAGAACGTGACCCTGAACCTGAACGGCTTCACCTACGCGATGCTGGAGACCGTTGCGGGCAACGGGATCTGGCAGGTCGGCAACGTGCCCGTCCCGGTGGGCGCGGAGACGCCCTACGCGTTCACGATCGACATGGTCGGGAACGACTTCATGACCGTCCACGATCCGCGCAACTTCGGCGTGCTCGCGCCGCCCGGCCCGATGGGCAACGGCCCCGGCTTGCCGTTGCTGTCCAGGGTCAGCGTCCCGCCGACGCCCTTCTGGCACGTCTCGGCGCCGAGCTTCGGCGAGACCACCTCGGTCTGGCAGGTTCGCGCCCGGGCGACCGACTTCGATGGCAACGTCGGCAGCGGGCAGCTCTACACCTTCGTCTACGACCCGGTGCCGCCGGCGATCGAGGAGGTGACGGCCGAGCGGCTGCGCTTCGCCTCGGCTGTTCCGGTGACGGTCACGGCGATCGTGACCGACCCTGTGCCGCCGAGCTTCGACGTCATCACGGTGAAGGAGATCCTCGTCCAGTACTGCCCGAACTACGCCGCGCCCGAGGCCGACCGCGTCTGGCTGCACTTCGGCCATGACGACGACCCGAGCGACGGCTGGGCGGTCAGCGGGACGATCCCCGCGCCGGCGACCGATGGCTTCGACAACGACGGCAACGGCGAGTGGGACGAGGCCGAGGAGTCGACCTCGCTCATGGCCTGGCGCGTCTTCGCCGTCGACGACGGCCACAACTACAGCGAGCCGGTGGTCCTGCCCTTCACGCTCGACGACACGCCTCCGGTCGTCCTGCTGACGGCGCCGGTGAACGGAGAGGTCTATCCCTTCGGCTCCGCGTTCGACGTGACGGCCGACGTCACCGAGAGCGAGGACGACGTCGCCTACGTCCAGTTCTGGTTCGCCGCCGACATCGACGAGTACGGCGACCCGATCTGGGAGCGGGTCGACATCACGCCGGAGGACGACAGCGACCATCCGTTCGACACCACGGCTCCCTACGCGGTGGAGTTCCTGACCACGCACTACCTCGACGAGATGGACACCTATGTGCGCTTCAAGGCCGAGGCGCGCGACGGCGCCGGCAATTCGGGCTGGAGCGAGGAGGCGCTGATCGTCGTCAACGACATCACCGGTCCGACGGCCTTCCCGATGTGGGCGAAGACCTCGGGCTCGCCGGACTGGATCCCGCTCAGCGATCCGCACCTGGCGGTGACCGGACACAACGCGATGATCATGGGTACGGCGGTCGATCCGAGCGGGCGGGAGAACCTGGCCTGGGTGCGCGTCCAGTACGAGGCGCCGAACGCCGACTCCTGGACCGACATTGGGATCATCCCCTCGACGGAGTTCGTCCTCGCCGGCTACAACGCCATGACCGTCGGCTGGTCGATCGGCTGGGATGTGGTCGCGCTGCCCGAGGGCGTCTACCAGATCCGGGCGATCGCCGCCGACATCGACGGCAACTACGACGAGAGCCCGATCGTCGGGAGCCTGCGGATCGACCACACGGCGCCCGAGGTGCTCTACGAGCTGGCGGATTCGCACTACCACGGCTTCCCCAGCTATCTGGGAGGCCATCAGGAGCCGGTGCTCTACTACGCTGCGTACGAGAACGACGGGCTGGCCGGGTCGTCGCTGGCGATCAAGCCGGATCAGGAGACGGGAGACCTGGCCTTCACGATCCTGACCCGCGACGCGGACATCAGCGCGATCCGGCTCGAGATGCACCAGGACGGGACGCACGAGCTGGGCGAGTGGATCGCGCCCGAGGGTGGGGACTTCGACTTCGAGCCGAACCTCACCTTCGCCCAGGGCGGCCAGACCTACTACGTCTGGTGGCTGCGGCTCGACAACGCCGCGGATGTCCTGGACGACATCGGTCTGAGCGGACGCGTCGAGGTGCGCGCGCTGGCGACCGACTACGCCGGCAACCGCAACATCCTGAAGAACGAGAAGAACGACTGGAAGACCTGGACGCTGGACATCGACGATCCGACCGCCCTGGCCTTCCACCACGACCTGACCGCCGACCAGGTCGCCTCGGGCGATCCGGTGGACCTGCAGGTGGTCATGACCGACGGCACGACCGACGTCGTGCTCGTGCGCTTCGAGTACAGCGAGGACGGCGCCGACTGGACGGTGATCGACCCGGATCCGGCGACGCCGGAGATCGACGACATCCCGCTGACGGCGGAGAACATCGACACGCCGTTCGCCCGCTGGACGGCCGACGTCACCTGGACGACGCCCTATCCGCTGGTGCGCGACATCGCCTACCACGTGCGGGCGATCTTCTACGACACGGTCGGCCGCGAGGGCGAGTCCGAGCACCTGATGATCACCGTCGAGGACAACATCAAGCCGGAGTTCACGAAGATCTGGGCGATCCCGGCGATGGTCCGCTGGATCGACGACACCTACATGGGCAGCGCGCAGGACGGCTACGAGGCCGATTGCGAGTGGCAGGGCGAGCACGACGCGCTCTACATCGACATGAACGCCAACGGGATCTTCGACGGCGGCGACATCGCGCTCGACGCCGGCACCTCGATGCCGGGCTACGTGGCGCTCTGGGACGGCGCGGCGCACGGGAACAACATGATCGGCTCGGCCAACAACACCTGGCCGCGCTACATCGACGAGATCGTCCTTGGCGGGACGCTCGAGAAGCGAGTGGCCCGCGAGGTGACGCTCGTCGCCCGCACCCAGATCGCCGACACGGGGCTGGAGCGGGTCGAGTTCTGGGCCGAGGACGGAGAGGGCCAGCGGATCCTGGTGGGCACGGACGAGTGCCCGCCGGCGTACGAGATGGGCCTCTACTTCTGGCACGTGATCTGGAACACCCGGGCGACGAACGCCCAGGGCAACTGGATCTACCCCGACGGCGAGTACACGATCGTGCCGATCGCCTACGACCTCGAGGGCAACGTCGAGGAGTGGGGCCGCGACCTGAGCGGCGCGGCGGTCGTCACGGTCGACAACACGGCGCCGGCGGCGACCGCCTCGGTCGAGCCGACGACCGTCGAGCGCAACGACATCCTCAGCCTGCGGGCCGAGACCGATGTGCTCGGGCTGGAGGACGACGCGGTCTTCTTCATGTTCAAGCGGGCGACCGACCTGAACATGGCGGAGGCCTGGATCGAGGTGGACTACAACTGGGGCGTGGACGCGAGCGACGTCAACCCGGACTACACGCGTCCCTACGTCTTCGACTGGAACCTGAACAAGATGGATGTGCCCTTCCCGCTGGAGGACCCGATCGTCGGCCTGACGTATCACATGGCCGCCTCGTCTTGGGACATCCTCGGGAACACGGAAGCGGCGGTCGACGCCTTCGCGGCCGGCCGGTACGCGACCTTCACGGTGGTCGACACGCGCGCTCCGGCGGCGACGATCACCGAGATCGCTCGCGCCACCGGCGACACGCGGGCGCTGTCGATGCCGCACCTGATGGGCACGATCCACGCGCGCGACCTGAGCTACCTGACGGCGAAGATCCTCGGCTTCGAGAACGACACCGAGAAGGTCGAGTTCATGTGGGCCCAGGCGGGCGACACGACGCCGATGCTGATCGACGCCCAGGTGCAGAAGGACCCGAACGACCCCTACACCTGGCACATCCATGACTGGGATCTCTCGCCGCTGGCGGGCCAGACGATCCAGGTCTTCGCCGTCGGCACCGACGACGTCGGCAACAGCGACTACAACCCGACGACCGGGCGGCCGATCGTCGCCCCGTTCTTCACGCTGTTCGTCGACTACGCGATGCCGGTGGTCAACGTGCGCACGCCGTTCGACGACATGAAGGCCTGCCGCGTCGATCCGGAGAACCGCTACTACGACCTGGTCTTCGGCTCGAGCGACGCCGACATCGACATCGAGACGGTGAGCTGGCAGTACAAGCTCTCGGCGCTGGAGAACGATCCCGAGAACTGGGTCGACTGCGTCCTCTCGGCGCCCGGCATCGTCTGGGACGTGAACAGCCAGATCTTCGCCGGAGCCTGGGACATCATCGGCGAGGGCGAGGAGACGCTCGTTCCCAGCGACCTCTACGACGTGCGCCTGACGGTCCACGACGTGGCGGGGAACGCCTACGCCGCGGTCGTGGCCGAGCGGGTGGTGATCGACGTGGACGCGCCGTGGGGCCAGATCACGCGGGTCGAGGTGGAGGGCGAGTCCTTCTACCCGACGCTGCCGATCGACATCACCGCGGGCATGACCATCGACCTCTGGGCCACCGCTCACGACGTGGAAGAGGGGCTGGCGCTGCACACCGGCGTGGCCAAGATCATCTTCCAGGTCGAGGGGCCCTATGTGAACGACGAGCCCGAGGAGACCTGGCGGGACATCGGCTTCTGGCAGGCGCCGACGGACGAGCAGCCTCACGAGGAGGTCTCGACCTCGGTGACCTGGAACACCAGCGGCGAGCCCGAGGGTTCCTACTACGTGCGCATCCTGGTCGAGGACGAGGAGTGCAACGGGTACGAGAGCGGGCAGGTGACGCTGGTGATCAGCGACCAGGTGCCGCCGCGGGCGCGCATCGCCGGCTTCGACCCCTGGCAGATTCCGCACGGAGACGACCGCACGACCTACTGCGACATCTACGCCGCGGCCTACAGCGACGACCACATCGCCGAGGTCCAGTTCCAGTACAGCACTAACGGCACGACCTGGATTCCGTTCGGCATCACCCGGGACATCGAGCCGGATGTGGATCCTGAGCACAGCGACTGGCTCGACGAGATGTGCGACCTCTGGTATGCGACGATCGACCTGCGCACCTTCACGGTGGGCCAGCAGGTCTGGTTCCGGGCCGTGGCCAAGGACGAAGTCCCCAACCAGGACCCGAATCCGCCGGTCGTGCTGGTCGAGGTCGTGCTCTACGAGGACGGGTCGCTCGACCTGGCCCCGGTCAGCGAGCTGGCGGACCTGGCCGACCTGAACCTGATCCTGGAGGGCGGGAGCGATCCGGACGACATCGTCATCCGGGTCGACATGGGCCGGGCGGACCAGCGTCCGTACGTCCTCTACCTGCCGCCCACGCCGGTCGGTCAGGGCGGGCAGCCCTGGTGCGTCGAGATGCACCGGATGATCGACGGCCCGTTCAGCAAGGTCTGGCAGGGCGCGGCCGAGTGGGTCTGGGACGACTGCGGCAAGTCGACGATCTTCGCCGGCGCGCTGAGCGACGACCTGGAGATCGACCTGCACGTGAAGCACATGTGGAACTGGCCGGTGACCTATGTCCTGGGCAGCAACGGCACGGCCCGCGTGCCCGGCTACCCGAACATGGACACCGAGGCCATGGACCACCTCTACGCGACGGCGACGGTGCCGAGCGCCAGCGGCGCGGGCGACTACGACGGCTGCCTGCTGCTCAGCCCGAGCCTGGTGCCGGAGCTGTCTCCGGACGACGTGCGCTACCTGCAGATGATTCCGCGGACCGGCTACGCCATGGGCTGGCTCGAGGACGAGAACCACGAGACCGACCCGGCCTATCCGTGGACGCTGAGCATCGACTACGACGAGGCGGGGGTCCGCGCCGCGCTGGCCAAGTCTCTGGACATCCCGGAGGACCAGGTCACGGAGGCGCAGATCGCCGAGATCGAGCCCTACCTGACCGTTCGCGCGTACAACTGGTACGACGACTCCGACTTCGGCGCGCTCGGCTGGACGGGCAAGGACATCTCCTTCGTCGACGTCGATCCCGAGGAGAACAGGGTGACCTTCAAGGTCTCCAAGTGGTGCTACTACCGGCCCCACTTCGCGCTCTTCGTGCCGAAGTGGAACGCTCCGGTGGTCGTGCGCAGCTTCACCCCGTGGAGCCCCTACGCGGGCCGCTGGAACTACACGGACGTCGATCCGAAGATCCTGATCGACCTGAACGGGACGGGCGTCGAGCCGATCGACCCCTACACGATCGAGATCTACATCGACGGCCACCAGGTGGCCTCCTGGATGCCGGAGGGCGAGTGGGCCGAGGGCAACGGGGACATCGACGTTCAGAAGAAGAACTTCGAGGGCACCCGCTACCAGGTCTACTACCAGCACTCGACGAACCGCGCCTGGTGGCTCACCGAGGGCTGGCACACGCTGAACGTCATGTACAAGCAGCTGAACGGTCCGGCGGACTGGGTCAGCCTGCCGTCCAACGCCCCGGGGGCGAGGTTCTACGTCGACAACACGGCGCCCTACATCGCCTTCCATGGCGGCTGGGTGGACAACCCGCGGCTGAGCAACGTGGCCGGGTACATCAACCCGATCACGATGCAGCAGCGGCACGAGGACATGCTGACGGTCTACCTCTACGACGCGGGGGCCGGGATCCTGGTCCGGCCGGAGCACCTCTTCCCGCTGTTCGGCAGCGAGGGGGGCGACAACGGCTGGCACGAGGACATCATCGAGGACGACGGCTGCATCGGTGATCCGGGGATCAAGTACGACCTCTGGCTGGTCCACGACGAGGACGACCAGGCGGAGATCGACGAGATCGAGGAGCGGCTGCTGCTGCACTCGGGCACGGCCGACGAGATCATTCCCTACATCACCCCGCCGCTGTTCGCGGAGACCGGCTCCTACACGCCGGACGACACGATGGTGGTCCGCCTGCCGATCATGGCCGGCGGTCGCACGCACAACATCCAGGACGGCGACATCCTCGAGGTGACCCTCTACACGAAGAAGCACATCGAGCACATGGAGGACTACACCGCGGGCTGCGTGGCCAGCTTGGTCGTGAACTTCGATCCCGACACCGGGCTTGCGGACACGCTGGCGACGATCGCCCTGGACTGCTACTACGACCGGGCGACGGGGCTGCACGTCTACGATCGCGGCATCTACGACTGGGCCGGCAACAGCGGCTCGAAGTACGTGGAGCAGCGCTTCATCGTCGACATGTCGGCGCCGACGGCGCGGCTGGTGTCGCCGTCCAAGGGTTGGGTGGAGCCGGGCAAGGACTTCGACTTCGAGATCATGGTCGAGGACGAGGGCGCGGGGCTGGCCTCCGTGTCGGCCAAGCTGCTCGGCCCCGACGGGATGGAGATCGCCGACGGCGTGACGATCACGATCGACGGCGGCAAGATCTCCGGTCGGGTGATCGGCGGCCTGGCTCCCGGGACCTATCACGCGGTCGTGGATGTGACCGACAAGGCGGGCAACGCGGATCGGGTGGTCGTGCCGATCCTGGTCGAGGCGGCGACGCTGGCGCTGAGCAACGCCTACGTCACGCCGAACCCGTCGAACCCGACGCTGATGGAGTCGATGATCCACTTCACGCTGAGCCGCAGGGCCGACATGACGATCAAGATCTACGACTTCGCGGGCGAGTACGTGAGCACGGTTTCCAGCCGGCAGCACTTCAGCCAGGCGGGGACCTTCTCCGTGCCCTGGGCGGGGGTCGCGTCCGACGGGACGCCGCTCGCCAACGGGGCCTACCTGATTCGCCTCGAGGCCCATGACGGATCGGCGATCAAGACGGCCACGGTCAAGGCGGTGATCTGGAAGGAGTAGGAGGTTGCGCGCGGACGGGGCCGCCCGGCGGCCCCGTCCGGCGGGTTCTGCGCGCACGCGGCGACGTTCGTGGTGCAGAGCGACGATACGGCTCAACGAAGGAGGTACGACGATGTTGAGAGGGAGTAGGGGGGTCGCGATCACGGCGCTGCTCCTCGTCTCCGCGGTCGCCTTGGGCGCTCCGGCCTATGCGGCGAGCGGGGAGAGCTCGAGCAACCACGCGATGCCGGCCCTGCGCATGGGGGTGGGTGCGCGGGCGCTGGGCATGGGCGGTGCGTATGTCGCGGCCGGCAACGATGCGACGGCGGGGTACTGGAACCCGGCCGCCCTCGGTTGGTCGTGCGGCACGCAGCTGGCGGGCATGTATGCCCTGGGCATGGATGAGGACCGGAACCTGAGCTACTTCGCCGGGTCCCATCGCTTCGACTGGGGAGCGCTGGGCCTTGGGTTGCTCAGCTCCGGGATGAGCGACATCGATCAGCGGGGCGCCGACGGGAGCCAGATGGGCACCTTCGACTACGGAGACATGGCGGTCATGCTCCACGGGGCGTATGCGACCGACAGGTTCACCGTGGGCGGGACGGTCAAGTACCTGCATCAGGGTCTGAACGCGGATGTCGCCGGCGACGACGGCGTCAGCGGCTTCGGCATCGACGTCGGCGTCGGCTTCCAGCCGGTCGAGTGGATGCGCGCGGGCATCGTGATGAAGGACCTGGCCTCGGAGATCGGCAGCGACGAGGAAGCCAATAACATCCCGATGAACCTGCGCGGCGGCGTGGCCCTGATGCCCATCGAGGGGCTGACCTTCGGCTTCGACCTGGACAAGGTCATCGACGAGGACGATCTGAGGTATCACGCCGGTGCGGAGTTCGCGATTCCGCTCAGCGAGGACTTCGGCGGGGCGCTGCGCCTGGGGCTGGACGACGGGGAACTGACCGCGGGCCTTGGCCTGCGGGTCAAGTTCCTCGAGTTCGACTATGCCTTCGTCCAGGAGCCGAACGACTTCGGCGAGAGCCATCGCATGGGAGTGAGCCTGCGCTTCAACCAGGCGCAGTGCGGCGCGCCGCAGTTCGTGCAGCGCGAGCGGCATGTGGAAGTGGTGCACATCCCCGAGAGGGTGGAGGCGTACGCGCCGCAGGTGGTGGAGAAGGAGTGCCCGGAGCCGACGGTGGTGACGGAGTTCCCGCTCGTCTACATCAACTTCAAGTACGATTCGGCGGAGTTCACGCACGCCGATCCGATCCCGCTGCTGGACCAGATCGCCGACGTGCTCAAGCGCCAGCCGGAGACGCGGGTGACGATCGTCGGGCACACCGACTCGCGCGGTTCCGACGAGTACAATCAGCGTCTGTCGCTGCGCCGGGCCGAGGCGATCCGGGACTATCTCGTGCGCAAGGGCGTGCCCGCGGAGCAGATGATGGTCGACGGCAAGGGTGAGTCCGAGCCGGTGGCCAGCAACGAGACCGACGAGGGCCGCGCTCGGAACCGGCGGATCGAGTTCAAGGTCATGAAGTAGCCCCGGCCGCGCACCGGTCCGCCCCCACGGGCCGGGGCGCGAGCGAAGGGCTGGGGAATCGAAATCCGGGTCGTACCTCCTGGATGAACGGTGGGACGGGGTGGGTGGCGGCGCCACGCACCCCGTCTTCGTTGGGGGTGGATGTGACCGACCGCAACGGGACGGGTGGGGCCGGGACCGAGGATGGGAACGGAGGCGAGTACGGGCACCTGCACAGCGAGAAGGGGCTCCCGGCGGGACCGGGCGATGGGGCCCTCGAATGGCTCGACCTCTGGCCCGTGCATGACGCCGCCGACGAGGACTCGGCGATCCATCTGCAGGCGCTGCTGCGCTCGGCGGGGATCGCCGCCCGGGTCCGCTCGGCGCAGGTCCCCGGGTTCGACGGGGTCTTCGCCATGGCGGTCGGCTTCTGGGGCCAGGTGCTCGTGCCGAAGAGCGATGTCCTGAGAGCCAGGCAGATCCTGGACGCCCTGGGAGAGCCGCCGCGGGCGACTCCGAGTCCCGGACATCCCCGGTGACTGCGAGTTCTGGACTTCCGCGGGGGACTGCGGATCCTGGACACCGCCGGGCGACCGCGAGCCCTGGACATCCGCGGGCGACTGCGGCATACTCCTTCGTTCAGCACAGAGGATCTCCTTCGGGGCGGGGTGGAAATCCCGACCGGCGGTGAGAGCCCGCGAGCCCGGCGGGGCAGCCCGGCGGGTCGAGCCCGTGGAATCCGGGCGCCGACAGTGAGAGTCTGGAAGGGAGAAGGAGAGAGGCGGCGGAGAGACCCCCGTGGAGGCGGCTCTGCGGGCTGGGCGGCCGCTTCCGGACGCAGGGCCCCGAAGGCGGGGCCCTTTTCGTTGGCGGGGATCGGGTGAGCGAACGAGGCGGACGAGCGGACCTGGCGCGCGAGCGGGATGACCTGCGCTGGATGCGCCTCGCCCTGAAGGCGGCGCGCCTGGGCCGCGGGAGCACGCACCCCAATCCGCGCGTCGGGGCGGTGGCGGTGCGCGCCGGGCGCTGCCTCGGCGTGGGGTCGCACTTCGCCTGCGGGGAGCGTCACGCCGAGGCGGCGCTGCTCGCCGCGGCGGGCCCCGGGGCGCTGGAGGGCGCCACGGTCTACGTCACGCTCGAGCCCTGCGCGCACGAGGGGCGCACGCCGCCCTGCGCGCCGGCGCTCGTCGACGCGCGCATCGGGAGGCTCGTGGCCGCGATCGGCGACCCGCATCCGCTGGTGAGCGGGCGTGGGCTGGCCATCCTGCGCGGGGCCGGGATCCCCGTCGAGACCGGAGTCTGCGCCGCCCCGGCGGCGGCGCTCAACGCGCCTTTCCTCTGGCGCCTGCGCGGCGGGAGGCCGCTGGTCACGCTCAAGATCGCCGCCAGCCTGGACGGGCGCCAGGCGGCGCAAGACCGCTCCAGCCAGTGGATCAGCAGCGAGGCCTCGCGCCTTCGCGTCCACCAGTGGAGGGCCGCGGCCGACGCGATGCTCACCGGCCTCGGCACGCTGACGGACGACCTGCCCCGCCTGACCGCGAGGCCGGGGCGTGATCCTCTGGCCAGGCTGCGCCGCGCGGCCGCGGCCGGATGCCCGCCCCCGGCCTGGCCGCGGCAGCCGGCGCGCGTCGTGGCCGACTCGCGCGCCCGGTCGGGAAGCGACGACCGCCTGCTGGAGCACCTGGCGGGATCGCCGGGGGGGCGCTGGATCGTCGCCTGCGGCGCGCGGGCGCCGCGGGAGGCGATCGCCAGGCTCTCCGGGCGGGGCGTCGAGGTCTGGGTGCTTCCCGAGGGGCACGGAGGCTCCGGCGTGGACCTGGCCGCGCTGGCCGATCGGCTGGCGGAGCGCGGCTTCCTGGAGGTCATGGCCGAGTGCGGGCCGACGCTGTCGAACGCCCTGCTGCGCGAGCGGCTGGTCGGCCGCGTGCGCCTCGTCGTGGCGCCGCTGCTGCTGGGGGGGGAGTGGACCTGGACGCGGGAGATCGGGGTGGGGACTCTTCCGGAGGGCCTGCGGCTGGGCCCGTTGCGGGTGACGAGAGCGGGGCCGGACCTGCTGGTGGAGGCCTGGGAGTCGCGGGTCGAGGCCTGCCTCGAGGAGGCGGCTTCCGCCGCGCGGGGGGAGGCCGCCGGCCGCTCGGGCGACGCCGAATCGGGCGCCCGGGTGACGCTCGCAGGAGGAGAGGCGTGTTCACCGGCCTGATCGAAGAGATCGGGACGCTGCTCGAGACGCGCGCGTTCCCCGGCGGCCGCCGCCTGCGCTTCTCGGCGCCGGCGACGGCGGGCGGGCTGTCGGCCGGGGACTCGATCGCCTGCAACGGCGTCTGCCTCACGGTCGAGGCGAGCGACGCGAGGGCGGGTCGGTTCGCCGCCGCCGCCGTTGCCGAGACGCTCCGCCGCACGACCGCCGGCGGCTGGCGCCCGGGCGCGCGCATCCATCTCGAGCGGGCGCTGCGCGCCGACGGCCGTTTGGGCGGGCACTGGGTGCAGGGGCACGTCGACGGGCTCGGCCGCGTCGTCCGCTGCGGGCGGCGGGGCCAAGACCAGACGCTGGCGATCGCCGTTCCCGCCGGCCTGGCGCGCTATCTCGCGGCCAAGGGCTCGCTGGCCGTCGACGGGGTCAGCCTCACCGTCGGGGCGTTGCGCGGGGCGATCTGCGAGCTCTACATCGTCCCCGAGACCTGCGCGCGCACGCTTCTCGCGCGCCTGCGCCCGGGGGCGCGCGTCAACCTCGAGGTCGACATCCTGGCCAAGTACACCGAGGCGCTGCTGTCCGCACGAGGGGCGGCGCGCGGGCGCGGCGAGGGAGGAGGGAGCGCATGGTGAAGCCGAGGCGGGAGCGGGGCGGGGCGCTGGACCGAGTCGAGGAGGCGATCGCCGCCATCCGCGCCGGCGAGATCGTCATCGTCGTCGACGATCAGGACCGCGAGAACGAGGGGGACTTCATCTGCGCCGCCGAGAAGGTGACCCCCGAGGCGATCAACTTCATGGCCACCCATGGTCGCGGCCTGATCTGCGTCTCGCTGGAGGAGGAGCGCCTGCGCGCGCTCGACCTGCCGCCGATGGTGGCGCGCAACACGGCCAGGATGCAGACGCCCTTCACCGTTTCGGTCGACGCGGTGCGGGGGACGACGACCGGGATCTCGGCCCAGGACCGGGCGCGCACGGCGCTGGCGCTGATCGGCCCCGAGACGCGCCCCGAGGACCTGGCCCGCCCGGGGCACATCTTCCCCCTGTGCGCCGCGCCCGGCGGCGTCCTGCGCCGCGCCGGGCACACCGAGGCGAGCCTCGACCTGGCGCGGCTGGCCGGGCTCACCCCCGCCGGCGTCCTCTGCGAGGTGATGGCCGAGGACGGGTCGATGGCCCGGCTGCCCGAACTGCTGGCCATCGCCGATCGCTTCGGCCTGCGGATCACCTCGGTCGCCGACCTGATCGCCTTCCGCCGCCGTCACGAGACGATCGTCCGCCAGGTCGCCGAAGTGCGCTTCCCCACCCGGTTCGGGGAATTCCGCGCCCACACCTTCGAGAGCCTGATCGACGGCGCGCACCACCTGGCGCTCGTCCGGCAGGGGAGGGGCGCCGCGCAGGCGCCGCTCGTGCGCGTCCACTCCGAGTGCCTGACCGGAGACGCGCTCTACAGCGCCCGCTGCGACTGCGGGCAGCAGCTCGAGCGGGCGATGGAGCTGATCGCCGCCGAGGGGGGCATCCTCGTCTACATGCGCCAGGAGGGGCGCGGGATCGGGCTGGTGAACAAGATGCGCGCCTACGCGCTGCAGGACGAGGGCCTCGACACGGTCGAGGCCAATCTGCGGCTGGGCTTCCGCGCCGACGAGCGCGACTACGGCATCGGGGCGCAGATCCTGGCGCAGCTCGGCTGCCGCCGGATCCGCTTGCTGACCAACAACCCGGCCAAGCGCGTCGGGCTGGAGGGGCACGGGCTCGAGATCGTCGAGCGCGTGGCACTGGTCGTGCCCTCCAATCCGCACAACGAACGCTATCTCGCCACCAAGCGGGAGAAGATGGGCCACTGTTTCGACGAGGATCCGGCCTGCGGCCGGCGGGCCGCCCACCACTCATGAGGGAGGAGCACATGCCCAAGGAGTTCTCCGCCAAGCTCGACGCCCGCGGCTTGCGGGTCTGCATCGTCGCCAGCCGCTACGGCCGCCTGGTGACCGACCAACTGGTGGCCGGCGCCGCCCAGTGCCTCGCGCAGCACGGCTGCGCCGACGAGGACATCCGCGTCTTCTGGGTCCCGGGCTCGTTCGAGCTGCCGCTGGTGGCGAAGCACAAGGCCGCCGGCGGGGATTACGACCTGATCCTGGCGCTGGGCTCGATCGTGCGCGGCGAGACGAGCCACGCCGACCAGGTGGCCAGAGAGGTCTCGCGCGGCATCGCCCAGGTGGGATGGGAGTCGGGCGTGCCGGCCATCTTCGGCGTCATCACCGCCGAGACGATGGAGCAGGCGCTCGAGCGCAGCGGGGTGAAGGGCGGCGGGCGCGGCTGGGAAGCGGCCCAGGCGGGCATCGAGATGGTCCACCTGCTGCGCGCGGAAGACGGCAGGGCATGAGCGGAATCCTGGAGCGCCGCGGCGGGCGCCCGAAGGCCCGAGAGGTGGCCCTGCGCGTGCTGTACGAGGTCGACCTGACCGGCGACGACCCCCGGGAGGCGCTGGCCCTGGCCCTGGGCCGGTTCCGCTTCACCGCGGAGGGGCGCGAGCACGCCCGGCGCCTGGTGCACGGCTTCCTGGAAGAGGCCGATCGGGTCGACAGCGCGCTCGCCGGCGTCCTCCAGCACTGGGAGCTCGACCGGCTCGGGGGGGTCGAGCGGGCGCTGCTGCGGCTGGCGGTCACGGAGCTGCTGCTCGAGCCGGGGGTGCCGGCGGCGGTCGTGATGGAGGAGACGCTGCGGCTGGCGCATCGCTACGGGGACGAGCGCAGCCCCGCCTTCGTCAACGGCGTGCTCGACGCGGCCGCCCGCTCGATCCGGCCGGGAGAGCTCGCGCCGCCGGAAGGCAGGGGTTGAGGGGCGCGTGGACCGGCCCGACGGGCCGTGCTACCTTACCCCCCATCATGGGACGGAGAGCGGCGAGGGATGGCCCGATGAGGAGCTCGACCCCCGGACACTGGGAGCGCTACTGGCGCGAGCGCCGGGAGATCGATCAGGTCTACACCAATGAGGACCGGCTCCTGGACCAGCTGCGCGAGCTCCCGCTGGAGCGCATGCGCGCGCTGGAGGTGGGCGCCGGCAGCGGGCGCGACAGCCTGCGCCTCGTCCAGGCCGGGGCCCGGGTCTTCCTCCTCGACTACGTGATGAGCGCCTTCGAGGTCATCCGGCCCCAGGCGGCGGCGCTGGGCCTGCGCGTCGAGTGCGTCTGCGGCGACGCCACGAGGATGCCCTTTCGCGACGGCGCCTTCGACCTCGTCTTCCACCAGGGGCTTCTCGAGCACTTCCGCGACCCCCGCCCGCTGCTCGACGAGGGCTTCCGGGTCACCGCCGGCGGAGGCTACGGGCTCATCGACGTGCCGCAGCGCTACCATCCCTACACGCTCGTCAAGCACCTGCTGATCGCGCTCGATCGCTGGTTCGCCGGCTGGGAGACGGAATTCACGCCGGGCGGGCTGAGCCGCCTCATGCGCGCGGCGGGATACGAAGTCCTGCGCGTCGGGGGCGACTGGATGGTCCCCGGCTTCTGGTACCGCTCGCTGCGCTACGCGCTGCTGCGCGTCCGCCTGGCCCGGCTGCCGCAATACCCGCGCGAGATCCCGCTCCTCGGCCCGCTGGGGAGATCCTGGCGCGGCTGGCTGCGGCGGCGGCGCCTGGGGCCCTACACCTTCGCCATGGTCAATGTCCTGGCCCGCAGGCCGGCGGCATCGGCGGGGAGGCGGGCGTGACGCGGCCGGGCCGCCACTTCGCGGTGGTCAGCTACCGCGACATCCGCCACCCGGAGTTCGGCGGGGCGGAGGTGATCCTCTACGAGATCTTCCGCCGTTTCGTCCGCTGGGGCCATCGCGTCAGTTTCGTCACCGGCAGCTGGCCGGGCGCGCCGCGGGAGGAGGAGATCGAGGGGCTGCGCATCCGCCGGGCGGGCAGCCAGTACGACTTCAACTTCCGCGCCCCGGCGCTGCTGCGGCGAGTGATGCGCGAGTCGCCGGTCGACCTCGTGGTCGAGGACATCAACAAGATCCCCTTCTTCACCCCGCTCTTCCAGCGCCGGGCGCCGGTGCTGGGGATCGTCCCGCACCTCTTCGGCACGACCGTCTTCCGCCAGGCGGCGCTGCCCCTGGCGCTCTACGTCTACTTCTACGAGCAGTTCATCCCGCTCGTCTACCGGCGCAGCCGCTTCTCGGTGCTGTCGCAGACGACGCTCGAGGACCTGGTCCGGCGCGGGATCCCCCGGGAGCGGATGCGGGTCATCCGCGCGGGGATCGATCACGACTACTACCGCCCCCCCGACCGCGGGGAGGAGCCGCCCGGGCCGGTGATCACCTACCTGGGGCGGATCAAGAAGTACAAGCGCATCGACCTCGTCCTGCGCGCCCTGCCGGCGATCCTGGCGCGCGTCCCCGGGGCGGAGTACTGGATCGTCGGAGAGGGCGACTACCGCCCGCGGCTGGAGGCGCTGGCCGAGGCGCTGGGCGTGGGGAGGCGGGTGCGCTTTCTCGGGTACCAGGAGGGGGCCGCCAAGCTGGAGACGCTTTACCGGACCAGGGTCCTGGTCTACACCTCTCCCAAGGAGGGCTGGGGGCTCTCGGTGATCGAGGGCAACGCGCTGGGCATCCCCTGCGTGGCCAGCCGCTCGCCCGGGCTGAGCGAGTCGGTGCGCGACGGGGAAACCGGCCTGCTCGTGCCCCACGGCGAGGTCGGGCCGCTGGCCGAGGCGCTGGTCCGCCTGCTGAGCGACGATGGGCTCTGGCTGCGGATGGGGCGCGCGGGCCGGGCGTGGGCGGCGCGGTACGACTGGGAGAGCTCCGCGCGGGAGACGCTGGAGCTGGCCGAGGAGATCATCGCCAGAGGGAGAGCCTAGACGATGCGGGACTGGCGCGAACGGCTCGGCGCGTGGGTTCGGGATCCCGTGGCCTGGGGGGCCGCGGCGGCGTTCCTCGTCGCCCACACGGTCTACATGATGACGCTGACGATCAGCTCCCCCTTCTGGGACAGCGGCGAGTTCATCATGGCCTCGTACACCCTCGGCGTCCCGCACCCGCCCGGGACGCCGCTCTACGTCCTCATCGGCAGGCTCTTCTCGCTCGCCCCCCTCAGCCAGATCTCGGCGCGGGTCAACTACATGTCGGCCCTCGCCGCCTCGCTGGCCGTGCTCTTCTCCTACCTGATCATCGTCGACCTGGCGCGGCGCTGGGCGCGCGGGCGGGAGACGCCGCTCGACCGCTGGCTGGCCGTGGCGGGGGGGCTGGCCGGCGCCTTCTTCATGGCCTTCGGCCGTACCTTCTGGGACAACGCCATCGAGGCCGAGGTCTACGCGCTCAGCTCCCTGATCATGGTCTTCGCCGTCTGGCTGATGCTGCGCTGGGAGGCCTCCGGCCCCTCGAACCGGCGCGACCCGCGCTACCTGATCCTCATCGTCTACCTGCTCTTCGTCGGCGTCGGCGCGCACATGGGCGTGCTGCTGGTGGCGCCGGCGCTCTTCCTCTATCTGCTGCTCGTGTCGCCGGGGACCTTCTTCAACCGGGACGTGCTCGCGGGCACGGCGCTGGTCGCCGCCGGCGTCCTGCTCTTCGCCCTCCTGCGCTCGGCGGGGACGGGGTTTTCGGCGGCGCTGCTGATCACGCTGGGCGCCTACGGCGGGACGCTAGCCTGGCGCTGGTCACGCCTGGGGGCGCGGAATCTCGCCACTTGGGCGCTGGCGTTTGCCGTCCTGGGACTCAGCGTGCACTTCTACCTGATCCTGCGGGCCCGCCTCGCCCCGACGCTCAACCTGGCCGACCCGAGCAACTGGGAGAACCTCTGGCTCGTCCTCTCGCGCGACCAGTACAAGCCCGCCAACCCGTTCGAGGTGCGCCAGGCGAGCTGGGCGATCCAGTTCACGAAGCACTTCTGGCGCTACTGGCAGGACCAGTTCGATCTCGGCGTGCGGCCGCAGTGGTTCGCCCAGGCGCTGCCCTACCTGATCGGGTTCCTGGGGGCGGGCACGCAGGCGCTGCGCGACAGGCGGCGCTTCCTGCTGCTCCTGACGCTCGTCTTCTTCTGCTCGGTCTTCCTAGTCTTCTACCTCAACTTCCGCGCCGACGAGGTGCGCGACCGGGATTACTTCTTCGTCTCCGGCTACCACTTCTTCGCCCTCTGGATCGGGTTGGGCGTCGTGGCGGTCGGCCGCTGGCTGCGGGGCGACCCGGCGGCGGCGGCGGGCGCCGGGGGGCCGCCGGCGCGGGCGGAGGGGGTGGCCGCGGCGCGCGCCGGCGAGGGGGCGCCCGCGGGAGGCGTCCAGGTAGGCGCGGGCGCCGGCGGCGAGCGGCCGGCG
>Ga0194112_10005025_pt1 | contig 17895 bp, 16 predicted proteins | sample TA2MahC400mmetaG_FD_146191 | JGI IMG/M metagenome (GOLD analysis project Ga0194112, IMG submission 146191) | Freshwater microbial communities from Lake Tanganyika, Tanzania - TA2015016 Mahale Deep Cast 400m | ecosystem: Environmental > Aquatic > Freshwater > Lake | place: Tanzania: Lake... | reverse complement strand
CCCCCGACGCACCGGCCGCAGGCACACCCACGATCTCAAGGACTTGGGACGCTGTCAAAGGCTTGCGCAATCTGACACGTAGTTCGGCGTGTCAGATTGCGCGAGCGAACCAGAGCCGTGAATATCCCCCGGGACCATTACCACAAGTGGCCCGGCGCATTACCTGACGAGCGACGTTTCGGGCCTTCCGGAGCGCGTTTTCCGGTGGCGCGGAGGGTTGCCGGCAGGGCCGGCGTCTCGCCTGCGGGAGAGGCGACGCGATGCGGAATCGGAGATGCCGGAGACGCCGAGAACCACGCGCGGTCGTCTTCGTATCACATTGGTACTATGGCACTTATGGCCAGCTCATTCGCGCGCCCGAGCGGGCTACGTTCAGGGCCGGGAAGCGGCTCGCAGCGTGCGAGAGAGGAGCGGGGAGAGCGGCTCGGCGGGGGTGTTCGAGAGCGCGCGGCTGGAGAATTTCGTCGCCTGGAGAATCACCGGGGGCCGGAGGCCCCATGGGGTTGGGCCACGGATTTTGTTTTGGGCATCTGGGTGGTGCCCTCGGCCCAGCCATGCTGTAAACCGGGGCAGGCTTCATTTCACGTCCGAAAAGTGGCTCCCCGACGAGGACTCGAACCTCGAACCTAGTGGTTAACAGCCACCCGCTCTACCGATTGAGCTATCGGGGAACAGCCCGAACCAACGCTTTACCCTATTTTTATACCATCAGGGTGGGAGAAAGTCAAACTGTCCACGCTGCCGACAGCGGCTCCGCTCTCGGGAGCGGAAGTGTCGGGGAGCCAAGCTCCCGCAGAGGTGGCGGGGGAGAGAACGGTGGGCCATGCTCCGGGGTCGGTGATTCCACCTACCCCATGTTCAGGCTTATCCCGCTCAGGGAAAGCGGAGTTCCCCCGGATTGCGGGCATGCGGGGGCGCGGGTAGCATGTGGTTGACGTGGGCGCCTCGGCGGCCGGGGCGTCCGGGACCGAAGCTTCCTTCGGGTGCTGGCCCCGCTTGAGGGTGGCGGGGCGGCGCCGAGCCGCAGGCGCGCTGGTGCCGGGCGGCCTTCAGGCCGAAGGGTCGGCCCAGGAGTGAACCTCGTGAACACGGCAGCGTTCCTGTCCGCGCGATTGGTCTGGGTCCGGCGCGCCCTGGCGGCCGTCGCGCTGGGGGCGGCGACGGCCCGGGCGGCCGCGGTGCCGCCGCCCACGCCTCCGCCCGCACCCCCACCCGCCGCCGCCGGCAACAGCGAGCCGGTGCAACTGACCTTCCCCGACAACACCGAGGTGAAGCTGCTGGTTGACTATGTGAGCAAGCGGCTGGGGGTGAACATCGTCTACGCGCCGGAGTCGCTTGCGAACAAGCGGGTCAGCATCGTGTCGCCCGCCAAGATTCCCGCCGATTCGCTCCTGGTGCTCCTGGAGAGCGTGCTGCGGATGTCGGGGCTGGCGCTCATCGAGGGCGACCGCCCGGTGTGGAGGAGCATCGTGCCGACCCAGGCGATCCTCGGGGGCACGGAGGCGATGCAGAAGGACCCGCGGGTGCTGGCGGAGACGCCTGGCACGCGGGTGCTGGCGCAGGTGTTCGAGCTCCGCTGCATCCCGGCGGCGAACGCGGAGCGGGCGGTCCGCCCCTTCCTGAGCAAGCCGGGCGGCAACGCTTTTCCCGTGGCGAACACGAACCTGCTGGTGGTGAGCGACTACGTGAGCGTGCTGCGGCAGGTGGCGTCGCTGCTGGCGGTGCTCGACCAGGCCGGCCCAGCCGTTGCCGTGCGCTTCCAGCCGGTCAAGCACCTCCCCGCCGACGACCTTGCGGCCCAGGTGAACGCTCTCCTCGCCGAGCGCGAGCGGGTGGCCTACGCCGGCTCCACCCCGCCGCCAAAGGGGCTGGCCGTGGCGGCCGATGCAAGGACGAACCAACTGGTCATCATGACGCCCCGCGACGACGCGGCGGACGTCCTGGCCCTGGTCGAGAAGCTCGACGTGCCCGAGCCCAAGCCCTCGGAGAGCAACGTCCGCTTCTACAAGCTCTACAGCACGACGGCCGATGCGGTTCTGGAGACGCTGCGGTCGCTGGAGCTCGAGCCGAGCCAGCGGGTGGACATGCCGCCGACGAGCGTGCCTCCGAGCGCTCCGCCCGCCCCCGCGCCGGCGCCTGAGCCCGAGCCCACGCTCCCAGGCACGATACCGTCCGTGGGGCGCCGACCGGCGACGATGGGCACCGAGCGCTTCGCGGGGCCTAACCTGCCCCCCGCCGCCATCGGGGCCACCGAGTTGCCAAAGCCCCCAGCCTACCAGCCCTCGAAGGCCGCACAGCCGAAAACCCTAGGGAAGGGCCGCGGGGCCGTGAAGGCCGGGGAAGCGACCATGACCGCGGACCCCAACACCAACTCGATCATCATCATCGCGCCGCCGGCCGTGCAGCGCACCTACGCGGAGCTCATCAAGCAGCTCGACAAGCGCCGCCCCCAGGTCATGGTGGAGGTCTTCCTGGTCACGCTCGACGAGAACGACGCGAGGAGCCTAGGCGTGGAGATGTCGAACGCCGACAAGGATGACAAGCGGGTGGTGTTCTCGAGCCTCTTCGGGCTGAACAAGGTGGACGAGACGACGGGGCAGTTGCTCATGAAGCCGACCTCCGGATTCCACGGGGGGCTGGTCGGCCCCGACACGTTCAACTTCCTCCTGAGCGCGCTCGCCTCGCGGACGCGGACGAAGGTGGTCTCGGCGCCCAGGCTGCTGGTGAACGACAACGCGACGGCGACCCTCGTGAGCCAGGCCGAGGCCCCCTTCACGAGCGTGAACGCCTCCGACACCGTGGCCACGACCAGCTTCGCCGGCTACGTGGGCGCGGGAACCACCATCACCGTCACGCCCCACATCTCCGAGGGCGACCACCTCCAGCTCCGCTACTCCGTGACCCTGAACAGCTTCGGGCAGAGCGACAGCAGCGCGGGCATCCCGCCGCCGCGCCAGACCAACGCCGTGGACAGCGAGGCCACAATCCCCGACGCCTACGCCATCGTCGTCGGCGGCCTAGCCACCGACAACACCTCGCGCACCACCACCAAGGTGCCACTGCTTGGCGACGTTGACTGGCTCCGCCACCTCTTCCGCAGCGACAGCAGCAGCGACGCCAGGTCGCGCTTCTACGTCTTCATCAGGCCCATGATCCTGCGCGACGACCTGTTTGTGGACCTGAAGCACATCTCTGACCGTGACCTCGAGCGAGCGGCCCAGCCGCCGAACTTCCCGACGAGTGAGGCCATGGTCCTGCCATAGAGGAGACCACCGTGGTTACAGTGAATGACAAGTTCGCCGAGGGGCTGAGGGAGGCGCTGGCCGACCGTGCGACGGCCCTGGAGGGCGGGGACCCGCCGCCGCTGTCGCTCGGCGAGGCCAGGGCGGCCCAGTTGCCCGAGGCGGCCATCGCCGCCGCCGCCGCTGGGGCGCTCGGCGTGCCCTACGTGGAGTCCCTCAACGGCGCCGTGGCGAGCCCAGAGTTCATCTCCACCGTGCCCATCGCGTTCGCCCGCCGCCACGCGCTCCTGGGGCTGGCGGGGGAGAACGGCGGCCTGTCGCTCGCCCTGTGCGATCCGGGCACGTGGCCGCAGGCGCAGGGCTTGGCGAAGCTCCTCGGCAAGAGGCTGCACCCCCTCTTCGCCCCGCGCGCGGAGGTCGTGCGGGCGATCAACGCCGCCTACCAGACGCAGAACGGCCGCGCGCAGCAGGCCATCGAGGAGCTGGGCCGCGCCGGGCAGGACGACCGGGCGGCCGCGGGCGGCGGCGCCGAGGACCTCCTCGACGTGGCCAGCCGCGCACCAGTCATCAAGCTCGTCAACCTCATCCTCTTCGAGGCCGTCAAGCAGCGGGCATCCGACGTCCGCATCCAGCCCTACGAGGACCGCCTCGTGGTCCGGTTCCGCGTGGACGGCATCCTGCGCGACATGTTCCAGCCGCCGAAGGCCCTCCAGGACGAGATCGTGAGCCGGATAAAGGTGATGGGCCACATGAACATCGCGGAGCGGCGTCTGGCCCAGGACGGCCGCGCGACGGTGGAGGTGGGCGACCGCGTGGCCGACCTGCGCATCGCCACGCTCCCCACCAGCTTCGGCGAGCGGGTGGTGCTGCGGCTCCTCGACAAGAGCCTGCGCCTCTACGAGCTCGGCGAGCTCGGCATGCCCCCAGCCGTCCTCGGCCACTTCAAGCACCTCGTCCACCAGGACCACGGCATGATCCTCGTCACCGGGCCGACCGGCAGCGGAAAGACCACCACCCTCTACGCCGCCCTCCAGGAGGTCAACTCCCAGGAGATGAACATCATCACCCTCGAGGACCCGATCGAGTACCGGCTCGACGGGATCAGCCAGACCCAGGTGAGCGACAAGAAGGGGATGACGTTCGCCAGCGGCCTGCGCCACGTGGTGCGGCAGGACCCCGACGTGATCATGGTGGGCGAGGTCCGCGACCCCGAGACCGCGCACATGGCCATCCAGTCGGCCCTCACCGGCCACCTGGTCTTCAGCACGCTCCACACCAACGATGCCTCGGGCGCGATGGCCCGCATGCTCGACCTCGGGGTGGAGCCGTACCTCCTCACCAGCAGCCTGCTCGCCGTCCTCGCCCAGCGCCTCGTCCGGCGGGTGTGCCCGGAGTGCAAGGAGGACTATCGCCCCGTGGCTGGCGACCTCGCCCGCTGGGGCGTGGCCGACCCCGGCGCGCTCCCGCCGCGCCTCGTCCGCGGCAAGGGCTGCAACGCCTGCATGGGCACGGGCTACGTCGAGCGAGTGGGCATCTTCGAGCTCCTCGCCGTGGACGAGGCGGCCCGCGAGATGGTCCTCCAGCGCGCCAAGGCGTCCACCATCAAGGCCGCGGCGGTCCGCCGCGGCATGCTCACCCTTCGCGCCGACGGCATCGCCAAGGCCGCCGCCGGCGTGACCACGATGGACGAGGTCGCCCGCGTGACTGGCCGCGACGAGTTCTGAGCAGCCCCTGTCTCAGGAGGCCCCGGTTCGTAGTGCGGCCTTCAGGCCGTGTCTTTCCCCCGCTTACGGGGGATCTGTTGGTTGCGGAGTTCATGAACTTCGCTATGCATGCTGACGCTCTTCAGGCGGGAGATAGCAGTTGGCGATCTTTGCGTACCAGGCAACTGATCTCGGGGGCGGGGCCACGAGCGGCACGGTGGCGGCCGACTCGCCGCGCCAGGCCCGCGACCTGCTCCGCGAGCGCGGCCTGGCCGTGAGCCGCATGGCCCCGCTTGAGGAACGTGCCGCCGGGCGCCTGGCACGCCGCCGCGTGGCGCGCCGACACCAGGCCGAGGTGGTCTCGTTTGCACGCGAGCTGGCAACGCTCCTCTCCGCCGGCATCTCGCTCCTCTCGGCGCTCCACACCCTGGCCTTGCAGCACGGCCGCCAGTTGCGCACCGCCATCCAGCACCTCGCCGAGCGCATAGCCGCCGGGGAGCGCCTGGCCGACTTCCGCGAGAAGGCCCTGCGGCTCCGCAGCCGCGTGGCCGCCGCGCTCGCCTACCCAGCCTTCGTGTGCGTGATGGGCGTCGGCGTGTCGCTCTTCCTCATGACCTACGTCGTCCCGAAGCTCCTCGCCACCCTGCTCGAGGCGGGGAAGCCGCTGCCGGGCATCACGCTCGCGGTGAAGGCGGCGAGCGACTTCGTGGTGGACTGGTGGTGGGCGGCGCTCGGCGGCCTCGTGGCCGTGGCCGTGGCCGCGCGGGCGGCCCTGAGCACCGAGCGGGGGCGCCTCCTTGCCGACCGGTTGGTGCTGCGCATCCCGCTCGTGGGCGCCCTGGTGCGCAAGGAGGCCACCTCCCGCATCGCCGTCGTCCTCGCCGCGCTCCTCCGCAGCGGGCTACAGTTCGTGGACGCGGTGCGGATCACGCGGGGGACGCTTCGGAACCGCCTGTTCCGCCGGGCGCTGGAGGACTACGAGCGCGCGGTGTCGGCGGGGAGCGACGTTGCGGCCCCCCTCGCCGCCTCGGGCGCCTTCAGCCCCATGGTCGTCCAGATGCTCGCCGTGGGGCAAGAGGCGGGCCAGCTCGAAGACATGCTCGAAGAGGTCGCCGCCACCTACGACCAGGAGGTCGCCTCCGCCACCGGCCGCCTCACTGCCATGCTCGAACCGCTCCTCATCGTCGTCCTGGCCGTCCTCGTCGGCTTCATCGCCCTGGCAACCGTCCTGCCCATCCTGGAGGTCAACAATGTGCTCTAGCCTTCCGCAATCCCAGATTCCAGATTCCAGATTCCAGATTCGTCCGTCGCCCGAAAGTGTGACACGCCTTCCGTTCAGCAGAAATCAAGAATCGAAAATCGAAAATCGAAAATGCCAAGACGCGTTCTCCCTCGTTGAGGTGATGGTGGTTATCGTCATCATCGGCCTGCTGGCCGGGGTGGTGACGCTGAACGTGCGCGGCTACCTGAACAAGGCGAAGCAGAACGCGGCGCGGCAGGAGATTGCCACGGTGGTCCACGCCCTTGAGACCTTCTACGCGACCTACGGCCGCTACCCGACGAACGACGAGGGGATCGCGTGCCTCACCCAGCCGAGCGAGAAGCTGCCCGAGCCGCTCCTGCCGCGCGTGCCGGTGGACCCCTGGGGAAGGCCATGCCAGTACAACTCGCCCGGCGCCGCCGCGCCCTTCGAGGTCATCTGTTTCGGAGCCGACGGCGGCGAGGGCGGCACGGGCGTGGACTCCGACATCCGAAGCGATGCGCTGAAGGAGTAAGCGCAGGTGAGAAGCGACTGGCTGCCCTGTTGTGGCGGACCCACCTCTTCTCTTCCATCGTCCTCGTCCTCGTCCCTCGTCCTCGTCCTCGACTCTTCTCCTCGACAGGCCAAGAGAATCGAGGACGAAGGACGAGGACGAGGGACGAGGACGATAGGAGCCGAGCGACGGCTCTGCCGGCACTTCGGGACGGCGCTGGCGAGCAACCGCCGCGGGTTCACCCTCATCGAGCTGGCCGCCGTCATCCTGGCCCTCGCCATCGTGGCGGCGGTGGCCGTCCTGCGCTTGGAGGGGCCGCTGCGCCGGGCGCGGATGGGCGACGTTGTGGACCTCGTGGCGGCCTTCGACCGCCTGGCCCGCGACTATGCAATGACGCACGACCGCCCGGTGTGGCTGGTGGTGGACGTGCCGCAGCGGCGCCTGCGGCGCGCCAGCGGCGAGGATGGCGCCGACCTCGGCGCCCCGCTCGCGCTCCCGCAAGGCTACCGAGTGGCTCAGGTGTGGCTCCGCGGCCAGCCGCGCAGCCACGCACGCACCGCCATCCCGTGCAGCCAGCACGGGCTGACCCCTACCTATGGCTTGCTGATCGAAGGCCCGGCCGGGCGGCGCCAGTGGCTGGTCGTGGCCGGCCTCAGCGGCCAGAGCATGCAGGTGCAGGATGAACGCGAGGCTCGGACAATCCTGGACTCGGCGGCGGCGCGGCCTCACGCTGGTTGAGGCCGTGGCCGGCGTCGCGCTCGCCGGCTCGCTCGTGGCTGGGCTGGTGCTCGCCCAGGCGCGGCTGTTGCGCCAGGCGCGGCGCGCCGAGCTGCGGCTCGACGCCTGCTCCGTGGCCGACCGCCTGCTGGCCGGCTGGTGGGCCGAGCGCGCCAGCTTCCCGCGGCAGGGCGGCGGCGCCGTCGCAGGCCGGCCCGGCTGGGCCTGGCGCACCCGCACCCGCGAGAGCGAGGTGGCCGCCGCCTTCAACGCCGACGTGGTGGTCCTCAGCCTGTCCGCGCCCGGCCTCGCGCCCGGCGAACCCGCGCTCGAACTGGAAGTGATGGTGCCCCGTGAGGAAGAAGACGAATCGGAGAGCGGCGGGCCTGACGCTCGTTGAGCTCACGGCCACGCTGGCGATAACGGGCCTCATCGCAGCCGCCCTGCTGCCGGTCACGGCCAACCTCTCGCGCGCCGAGGCCCTGGGCCGCCGCTCCGCCGAGCCGGGCCTCCAGCGCGCCGCGCTCCGCGCGCTCATCGGGCTCGACCTCGCACACGCCGACGCCTATCGTCTGGCCCCCGGCGGCGTGGAGCTCCGGGCGCACGTGGCGCTCGCCCCGGGCTCCCTCGCCGTCCAGCACTTCCCCGCCACGGTCGCCTACGCCGTGCGGCGGGTGGGGGGACGCAACTGGCTCGTGCGAAGCCAGCGCTCGGCCCTCGGCGGCGACCTCGACGAACTCGTCTGCCCCGGCGTCGCCGCGCTCAGGTTCATCCCCGCCGGCAAGGCCACGGCGCCCAGGGAGGGCGAGTGGGCGCCCATGCCCGCCTCCCTCCGCGTGGCGCTCGCGGCCGAGGAACAGGGCGCGCCGCCCGTGGAGTTCGAGGTGACGCTGCCATGATGCCGCCCCGCCGAGCACGACGCGACGGAGGCTTCGCCCTCCTCTTGGTGCTGATGGTGCTGGCCATCGCCGCGGCCGTCCTGTCGCTCACGGCGCGCCGCGGAGGTTCGCCAGCTTCGACCAGCTCGTGGAGTTCCAGCACCCCTCCGAACTCGTCGGCACGGACCCCGAGGCCACAACGCTGGCCGACCGCGTGACCTGTTGGGGCGAGGGGCGCGTGAACCTCCGCTGCGCCGAGCCCGCCGTGCTCCGCGTCGCCTTCGCGGGCGTGCTCACGGAGGGCGATGTGGCCAAGCTCGTCGCCCTGCGCCAGGAGCGGGCTGAGTCCACGATGGCCGACCTCACGAAACACCTCGGCCTCAAGGGGCCGCAGGCCGCCGCCTTCGCCCAGCTTGCCGCAGAGTCCTCCGTCTGCTACAGTCTCTGGACCATCGCCGAGGGCTCCACGCGGCTCTGGCACAGGTTCGACGTGGCGGAGGCGGGCCGGGCCTCGGCGGAGGCGTCAGGAGTGGCATTCACATGGTGAGCAGAAGCGCGCGGAAATGGCGGCGGCTCCTCGTGGCCGCGGACCTCTTGCTCGCGGCCGGCATCGCGGCGGCTGTCGCGGGCGCAGCCTACCTTCCCCTGGCCGATGCGGAGCCGCCCTCGCGCCCCGCCGAGCCGACGGCGCCCGCCAGGCCGTTCATCGATCCCCGCAGGGGCCTCCCGGTGCCCGCGCCGGCCCCGCGGCCGGCCCCGGCGCCAGCCCCCGCCACGCCGCCCGAAGACGGCCAGGCCAACCCGTAGGTAGGAGCTCGTTTGTAGTGCGGCCTTCAGGCCGTGTCTTGACGGAACGGGCTAAAGCCCGCACTACCAACGCGCTCGTTCGCCTAGACGCTCATAGGACGACGCCCTTGCTGAGGAGCCGACACTTCCTGGTAGCCTTCGACGCCGACGGCTGGCACGTGGCGAGAGCGACGGGCCGCGCGGTGGAGGTTTGCGACGTGCGCGCGGAGGCATCACCCTCACCCCCTCCCCCCTCTCCCCAGGGGAGAGAAGCACCCTCACCCTCCCCTCTCCCCTGGGGAGAGGGGGGAGGGGTGAGGGTGCCCGCACAGGCCATCGCCGCCCAGCTCCGCTCCTGGGGCTACCGCGGGCGCGGCGTCTGCCTCGGACTGCCCTCCGACCTCGTGCTCGCCGCCGACGTGGACGCGGCCAACCTCCCGCGCAGGAGCCGCCGTTCCGCGCTCCTCTACCGCCTCGAGGAACAGCTCCCCGTGGACGCCGAGGCGCTCACGGCGGACTTCCTCCCGCAAGTCAACGGCCGCGTCCTGGGCGTCGCCGCCATCACGGGCCGCGTCCGCGAGGCCGTCGAGCCGCTCGCCGAGGCCGGCGTCGAGGTCGCCGCCGTCTGCCCCACCGCGCTCCTGGCGCTCTGGGCCGCCCTGCGGCAGCGGCCGCCGCGCGCCCACCACGCGCTCGTGGCCGCGGGCGGCCACGTTGGCCTCTTCCGCCTCGCCGACAACAACCAGCCCGTGGCCTGGGCCACGCTCAGGCAAGACCCCGCCGAACTGCTCCTCGGCTTCCAGGCCGACCTCTTGACCCGCCCCGTGGACGCCCCTCCCGCCCAGGCGCTCGTGGTCGGGCCGCTCGACCCCCAGGCCGCAGGGGCGCCCCGAATGGGTCGCCTGGGCACGCGAGCAGCTAGCCTGCATGCCCGCGCCGGCCCCGAACGAAGGAGCGCCCCCAAAGCCCTGATACCCCGGCATCCCGAACCAAAGACGGGGGTGGCGCCATGCGGAGGCGGCCGGACCTTACGAGGTTCTGCCGGCCCCTTCCGAACCCTACTGGCGCCACCCCTTGTTTCTCTCTATGGCGCCCGGCCACCGCGCTCAGCATACCACAGCGCCGACGGAGGCTCAAGTGCCAGCTTGACAGGGATGGGCGCCCCCAGTATAATGCGGCGGCCTTCGGGTTCCTCGTCCCACCATCGCCTTGCGACGCGGAAAGGGGGTGAGAGCCGTGGCTGACCGCGCGACAGCCTTGCCGTTCGCCTTCGCACTGGTTGCGACGTGACGGGCCAGCCGCTGAATGGCGGCACGCGGGACGCACGTGCTGCGTCCCACGACACCAGCCGACTCCAGGATGGCCCGACGGCGCGACCGGTCCGCCACGGCCCTGCGACCCCCTGTCCCGCGGCCGTGAGCGCGGCCCAGCGGCTCCAATCCGCAATCCCCCCCGTCCCCCCCTGGACTCGGCTCCCCAGTCCGTGAACCGCACTGACCGGCGCATGCTCTGAGTCAAGACGAGGGGACCACCATGTATGGTAGAAGCGTCGTGCTATGTGCTGCATGGGCCGCGGTGGAGGCGGCCCTCGGCCCTGGGCTGCGGGCCGGCGAGAAGGGCCCGGGCTTCCAGTGGCCGGCATTTCAGGACATTCGCTATCGCGAGGACTGGTCCGTCCTGGCCAAGCGGCCGGCCGACGCGCCAAGGGACCTCTTCGACCCCATCAAGTACGTGCCGCTGAGCCGCGATGGCTTCGTGTGGGCCAGCTTCGGCGGCCAGGCGCGCGAGCGGTTCGAAGTCTGGCGCGACTTTGCTTTCCTCAAGGACGGCGGGAACGACACCTACTTCCAGTCCCGCTTCCGCCTCCACGGCGACCTCCACGTCGGCCCGGCCCTCCGGGTCTTCGTCGAGGGCATCAGCGCGCACTCCAGGACCCGCGACCTGCCGGGCGGCACGCGGGCCATTGATGCGGATGCTCTTGATCTCTTGAACGCCTTCGCAGAGGTCAAGATTCCTCTGTGTGCCGACGCAACGGCGGTCCTTCGCGCGGGGCGCCAGGAGTTGGCCTTCGGCAGGGAACGCCTTGTCAGCACCCTGGACTGGGCAAACACGCGCCGCACGTTCGACGCCCTCTCCGCCACGCTCCAGCTTCCGGCCTGGACAATCACCACCTTCTGGGGCCGCGTGGTGGTTGTGAACCGGTACCACCTGAACCACGATGCGGACAACACGGACCTCTACGGCGTCTACGCAACCCACAAGGTCACGAAGGACCTGGTCCTGGACATCTACGGCCTTGGCTTCCGAATGGCCCCGGCAACCTTCAATGGCACAACAGGCACGGAGCGGCGCTGGACGGTCGGCTCGCGCCTGGGCGGCAAGCTGGGCGCGAGCGGCTTCGACTTCGACCTCGAGGCCGCCGGGCAGTTCGGCACAATCGGGGGGCAGGACATTCGGGCCTGGATGCTCGCATCCCAGGCCGGCTACACCTTCGCGGATGCCCCTGCCACGCCGCGCGTGTTCCTCGGCTTCGACTACGCCAGCGGCGACCGCCGGCCCGGCGGCGACGTGCAGACCTTCAACCAGCTCTACCCGCTGGGCCACGCCTATTTCGGCTACATTGACATCATCGGGCGGCAGAACATCGCCGACCTCAGCACTGGGGTGGAGCTGAGGCCGCACAAGAAGCTCCTGGTGAAGCTCGACGGCCATTACTTCTGGCGGGCGAGCAGGCGCGACGCCGTCTACAACGCCGGAGGCGCGGTCGCCCGCGCGGGCGCACTAGGCACCTCGCACGACATCGGCGGCGAGGTGGACCTGCTGCTGCGCTACCAGATTGACAGGCACCAGACGGTCATCGGCGGCTACAGCCACTTCTTTCCCGGCACGTTCATCAAGCAATCAGGCGCGCACGAGGACACTGATTTCGCGTACCTGATCTGGCAGTTCACCTTCTGAGGAGAGACCCAATGGCAACTGAGTGCGGCGTGCGGCGCGGGGTGAGCCGCTTCCTTGCGTCGCGCGCGGGCATCATCCTGGTGGGGCTGGCGATTGGCGTGGCCGCGGCTCTGCTACAGCAGAGCGGGAACCCGCCGAACATGGGCATCTGCACGGCCTGCTTCGAGCGCGACATGGCGGGCGCCCTCGGCCTCCACCGCGCGGCCCCCGTGCAGTACATGCGGCCCGAGATGCTCGGCTTCGTCCTGGGCGCGGCGCTCTCGGCGTTCTTGTTCCGTGAGTTCAAGCCACGCGGCGGCTCGGCGCCCATCGCGCGCTTCCTGCTCGGCGTGTTCGCCGCCATCGGCACGCTCGCCTTCCTCGGCTGCTCGTGGCGCGTACTCCTGCGGCTGGCGGGAGGCGACGGCAACGCGGTGGCGGGCCTCGCGGGGCTTGTCGCGGGCGTGAGCCTGGGCGCCGTGTTTCTGCGGCGCGGCTACACGCTCGGCCGGTCGAGCCCGGCCACGCCGCTCAGCGGCCTCATCCTCCCTGCCGCGATGCTCCTCTTTCTGGGCCTCGTGGCCCTCAAGGTGTCGTTTGGCCCAGGCGGCGCGCTCTTCTTCAGCGAGAAGGGGCCGGGCGCCATGCGCGCCCCGCTCCTCGGCTCCCTGGCCGTGGGCCTGGGGATTGGTATGCTGGCACAGCGGAGCCGCTTCTGCACGGTGGGGGCGATACGCGACGCGGTGCTCATGAGGGACGTACACCTCCTGAGCGGCGCGGTCGCCCTCACCGTTGCAGCTTTCTTGACCAACCTCGCCCTCGGGCAGTTCAGGGCGTTGCCCGCCGACAGGATCATCGCCCACTCGAACCACCTTTGGAACTTCCTGGGGATGGCTCTGGCTGGCCTGGCCTTCGCCCTCGCCGGCGGCTGCCCGGGGCGGCAGCTCTTTCTGTCGGGCGAGGGCGACGGCGATGCCGCCGTCTTCGTCTGCGGGATGCTCGTGGGGGCGGCCTTCGCCCACAACTTCTTCCTGGCCGGCGCGCCCGACACCCTGGCCGATGGCGCGCTCAAGGTGGGCGGCCCAGGCCACTACGGCCGCCTCGCCGTCGTCGCCGGCCTGGCCTTCTGCACCCTCCTCGGCCTCACGGCACGGCGAAGGGCGTAGGGAATGATCGGGGAAACGTGTTGGACACCCACTTCTTCCGTCCCTGTGGTCCCTGATGTCCCTGTGGCCCTTTGGGCTTCTCTGAAAGAGCGAGGGACCCAAGGGACCACAGGGACCACAAGGACTGCATCAGGAGAGCGCATTCATGGCCGATAGAGTCGTAGACGCCCGTGGCCTGTCCTGCCCCGAGCCCGTGCTCCTCGCAAAGCGGGCCATCGAGGCCCTCGCCAGCGGCACGGTCGAGGTGCTGGTCGAGACGACGGCCTCGCGCGACAACATCACCCGCATGGCGCGACACCTCGGCTGCTCGGTCGTGGCCGAAGAGGCCGGCGGCGAGTTCCGCCTGACGATTTGGAAGGGCTGAGCCTTGACCAGAAGCGTCGTGCTCTTCCACACGATCCACGACCTCTTCCGCCTCGAGGCCGACCTGAAGAAGCGCGGCGTCGCCACGAAGGCGATTCCCACGCCGCGCGAGCTGAGCTCCGACTGCGGCAGCGCCCTGGCCTTCGACCCCGCGCACTCCGATGCCGTGCGCGCCACCGTCGCGGCTCTGGGCATGGAAACCGAAGGCATCTTCCACCTGGAGCACTGAAAGGAACGTTCTATGTGCAGTGCGAAGTTGGCATCAGCGGCGGTTCTGGCGGTGGGGGCCACTCTCTGCGCGTGCCTCCCACGGGCGGCCCAGAAGGCAGCCGGCAACGCCCTTGTCGTTGACCGCGCCAGGCAAGAGGTCCGCCTCACCGGAGTCGTTCAGAAAACCGATGCGCCGCGAATGAGCGACTGGGGCTCCGCGGTCCCCGCCCTCCTGGGCACCAAGGACGGCTCGAACGCGCGCTTCTTCCTGTTCCTCCTGGACGCGCGGATTCCCGACATATACCAGGCTCTCCTTACCCTGGGCGCGAGGCCGCGAGTTGCCTTCGGCGACCGCGGGGTCGTCCAGCACGCCGGCCGCCCACTCAAGACCGTCCAGGAGGGCTACACGGCCGGCGACCCCGTCCTCATCGCCATCGAGTGGGACGCCCCGCAGGGCAAGCGGCGGCTGGCCTACGAGGATGGCTTCCTGGAGAAGGCGACGGTGGACGGCAAAGAGGTCATCCGCCCCTGGGCGCCGCACTTCGTCCTCCACGCCAGCGCCATCCTCAGCGAGGCCGGCACCGGCTGCCTCGCCTGCACCCACGACTGCCCCGGCGGCATCATCGGCAACAACTCCCTCCCCCTCCACAAGCCCATCCCCGTCCTCAAAGCGGACTGGGACGTGTTGCCCAAGCCGGGAACCAGGATCACTGTCATCCTGCGCCCCGTGGCCTCAGGGGTTGGCACTCTCGAGCAGACCCCCCAACGTCTTGAGCCGTAAGGACTTGTGACTACCTCTCCCTCGAGAGTGCCACTCCGCTCCCCTCATAGGTTGGCACTCTCGAGGGGCTTGCCGGACCCCTTGCGGTGGAAGGACTTGTGGCGCGCACAACAGCAGCTTCGCACGCCGCTCCCCCAGGCGCGTGGCACTCTCGAGGCCCCCGTGCGCCCTGAAGCGACCCAAGGGTCGAAAGGGCGCCCGCCATCGGCAACGGGCCCCCAATACCCAACACCGCCCCCCTCATTGCCTTCCCACCATCCCCGCGCTACAATCCCTGGAGAAAGGAGGGCGGCCATGCACGGGGGAAGCCTCCTGGCGGTTGCCCTGGCCTCCGCTGCCCAGGCCCCGGCCGGACAAGTGCCGTCCGCCGACGAACTCTTCGCCCGCCTGCGCGAGCGCGCCCAGCGCCTCGATGGCCTCCGCTGCACCCTGGAGATTGAGCGCGAGAGCAACCCTCTCCGCCAGCGGCTCGAGTTCCGAAGCCCAGGACACCTCCGCCTTGAACGCCTGCCCGACCGGGAGCCGGCCTGGCGAAGGATATGGTTCTCCCCCCAGATCGCTGTCCTGACCCCAACCGAGCGCTGGACCCACGTGGCCTGGCGCGACGAACTTGTCACCGGGCCGCCCGACTGCGAATCGCTCTGGGAGTTCCGCCCCGAGGAGCGCCCCAACGACGGCTGGGAGGGCACGGCCCGCCTCTTCGCCGCGCTCCTCGCGCCCGACGCCTTCTACAAGGACTATGAGATTCGCCGCGTCTTCCCCGACACCCTCGCCGGCCGCCCCTGCTGGCTCGTCCTCCTGGCCGGCAAGGCCGTGGCCCCCGAACGCCTGTGGATAGACGCCGAGCGCTGGACGCCGCTCCGGCTCCAAGTCACGGCCTGGACCGAGTGGCGGCGGACCATGCACCACACCCTCACCGTCGCCCACCAGCGCGAGGTCGCCCCCGGCCTCTGGCTCCCAGCCGAAGTGTGGGACGAGCGGCGCGAGTACCACCGCTTCGTCCACCCCTGGCCACCAGGCGCGCCCGAAGGCTTCGAGCGCCTGTTCCTCACGGCGGGCCGCCTGATCGAAGCCAGGCTCGGCGAGGCGCCCGGCGACGAGCGATTCCGCGTGCCGGCCGACGGGCCGCTCCTGCGCCGCCCCGCCGCGATGGCCAATGCACACTTCGAGTGGAAGGCCAATCCCCCGTTCCGCCACAAGATCCCCCGTGCCCTGCTCGCCCCGGCCGACGCGGAAGGGGAACATGCGCTCCCACGCCTCCGGCGCTTTGTGGCCAGCAGCCCCCGCATCCGAGCCGGCTACCACGAGCTAGAGAGCACGATCTACTACTTCCTCAAGCGCGAGGAATGGGCGCCTTCGCTTCGCCAGGTGCATGAAGCCGCCGCGGCCGCACGGCCAGATGATCCGTTTTTCCAGGACCGGCTGCTGTCCACCCGCTTCCACGACGCCCCGACTCTTGAGAACGCCGAGAAACTGGCTCCGCTTCAGGGGCCGTGGTTTACGCGCCAACTGCTTCAGCTCCGCCTAAGGACGCAAGTAGAGGCGGGCGATCAGGCCGCCGCGCGTCGAACTGCCCAGGAGCTTATCCAGCACCTGGCGGGCTTGGACGATCCGGAAGCCATCCCCTTCGCCCCCATCTTCGAGGCCGCGGAGAAGGGGAAGTGGCTCGCCGAGCTTCGGGCCGACGCCCAGCGCCGCGCCGAGGGCGACCCGCCCTCCGAAATCCACCTTCGGCTCCTGATCGCCCTGGCCGCGCGGCAGAAGGACTGGCCCCGCTACAAGGCCCTCGGCGAACGCCTCGACGAGGTTCGTCGCGACGCCCTCGCCTTCCAGGTCGAGTCCGCCCACATGCTGGGCGGCGACGACCGCCTGCGCGTCCTTGACTATCTTCCCGATGGGCATTTCCTGGCCCACGCAGGGGCGCTGTGGAGCCTTCAGTCCCAGCACCGCAAAGAGGCCGACTGGCATCGCGAAAGCCACATCCTCACTCAGCTTCAGGACGACTTCAAGGCGCGATGGCGCGAGATGACCAAGGCCCAGCTCCTCTGGCGGCACCGCCTGCTCGGAGCCTGGCTCGAGAACGAGCCAGCGCGGGCCGTCGCGCACCTCGCGCAGGCCGTCGCGTTGGCGCCCGAGGACGAATCGCTGAAGTTCCGCCTCGTCGAATGCCTCCTGCGGACGCCTGGGACAGAAGAGGCCCTCCGCCTCTTCGACCGCCTGCGCGCGGCGCACCCCGGGCGGCCCGAGCTGTGGCTCGCCGCCGGTCGCGCGCTCCCCGCCAAGGAACACCCCGAGCGGGCGCGGCAGGTCATCGAGGGCCTCTCGCTCGCCGCGCCCACGGAGCCTTCTGCCGCCGAAGCCGCAAGGCGCCTCTGCGCCGAGATGGGTCTCTTTGAGGAGGCCGCAAGTTGGGCAGTCGAGGAGGCCCTGCGGCGCCGGCCGAACGCAGAGGTCGAGCTGGAGCTGCGCACCGAGGCCGCGCTGTCACTCGTCCGCGCGAAGCAGGCCGAGAAGGCGGTCGAGATGTGGCTCAGCGGCGTCCGCGAGGCCCTTCGCCAGCCGATGATCGAGGCGCGCCGCCCGCGCCTCATCGCGGCCCAGGTGGCGCGCATCGCCGCCCCTGCGTTCCTCTTCTCCATCGAGGCTGACGCCGGCTGGCTGAAGAAGCAGTGGCTCCCCGCGCTGGAGGCCGCGGCGAAAGGGCTGGGCAGAGATGCTCCCACGGCCGAGCGCGCCGCCATCGAGTTCCCCCTTGCCGCCGCCCATCGCGCCCTCGGCGACAACGCAAGGGCCGCGCAGCACTACGCCCGCGGCCTCAAGCTCCTGCCCAACTTCGCCGAGGGCAGCAAGTGGCTCGACGAGATCGCCCCCAACTACCCCCTCGACGACTTCTGAGGGGCGCCGGCGCGATTGTCGCGCTTTCGCGCGAAAGCGCGACGGTCCCCGCGCCCGTTCACCCACCGCCGGGGTCGTGCGAAGCTCCGCACGCTGTTTGGCCCGCAGCCTGACCCGCTGCATCGTCGCGCTTTCGCGCGAAAGCGCGACGATCGCGCGCCGCCATCGAGTTCCCCCTTGCCGCCGCCCATCGCGCCCTGGGCGACCACGCGAGGGCCGCCCGGCACTACGCCCGCGGCCTCAAGCTCCTGCCCAGCTTCGCCGAGGGCAGCAAGTGGCTCGACGAGATCGCCCCCAACTACCCCCTTGATGACTTCTGAGCATGGCGCCTCGATCGTCGCGCTTTCGCGCGAAAGCGCGACGGTCCCCGCGCCCGTTCACCCACCGCCGGGGTCGTGCGAAGCTCCGCACGCTGTTTGGCCCGCAGCCTGACCCGCTGCATCGTCGCGCTTTCGCGCGAAAG
>Ga0194112_10005023_pt1 | contig 17898 bp, 17 predicted proteins | sample TA2MahC400mmetaG_FD_146191 | JGI IMG/M metagenome (GOLD analysis project Ga0194112, IMG submission 146191) | Freshwater microbial communities from Lake Tanganyika, Tanzania - TA2015016 Mahale Deep Cast 400m | ecosystem: Environmental > Aquatic > Freshwater > Lake | place: Tanzania: Lake... | reverse complement strand
GCGAGACCTATGACGAGGCCGATAACGAAGCCCGTATCCTGCGGGTCTACCGCATGTCCGCGACCCGCGTGCAGGCGGCCCTGAAGGCACAATGGGACAAGGCGAACCCGAACTATCCGCCGCTGATCTATGGCGCGAGCGGCAAGGTCATCGTGGATGTGCTGTCGATCACACCGGTTGCCGAGAACACCGCCCAGGTCCGCTTTACCAAGCGCCTCGAAAAGCCCGGCGAGCCGGACCGGATCGGCAAATTCTATGCCACGGTCCGCTATGCCTTCGAGCCCACGACCGCGAGTGCGGTGGAACTCGTCTGGGAGAACCCCTTCGGCTTCACCGTCACCGATTACCGCGTCACGGCAGAAAGCTTTGAGGCTCAGGATATGGAGGCCCGGCCATGATCCGCTCCACCACAATCGGCGTACTGCTTGCGCTTTCCCTACCCGCCCTGTCCCACGCCGAGGCCCGCCCCCGTGCGGGCGGAAATGACAGCCGCCTGACCTATGCTACCTTCCAGGAGGGGCAGGTATATACCGTCAACACCCGTGTCCGGAACGTCACTCTGGTCGAACTGGGTGATGGCGAGACAATCCGCTCGATTGCCATCGGCGACAGCGAGGCCTTTCAGGTCGAGAAGCTTGAAGGCTCCAACGTCTTTACCGTCAAGCCGGTGCTCGAGGGCGTCAGCACCAACCTGACCGTTGAGACCAACCGGCGCTTCTACTTCATCCATGCCGTGGAGTCGTCGCGGGCCACGCCCCACTGGTCGGTGAAGTTCACCGTGCCGGGCAGCGGCGGGCCTCGGTCCCGCAGCGCGGCCACGGCGGCAGCAATCCCGCCGGAGGTGCCGATGACCTACCGCGTCCTGAGCCACAGGGGCGCAGCGGAATTCACGCCGGTCGGGATCTCGGATGATGGAAAGCGGACTCTATTCCAGATCCCGCCCGGCGCGCCCATCCCGTCGGTCTTCCGGGCCGATGCGAAAGGCCGGGAGTACAGCGTCAACACCAGCGTAAACGGTACCGTCATCACCGTGGGCGCGCGCTCGGAACGCTGGGTGCTGCGCTATGGCGACGCCTATGTCTGCGTGGAGGGCACGAGGCCTGGTGCTGGTCAGAGGACGCGTTGATGGCGGAAGCCGATCCCCTTGAGGAACGGCTGCGCCGGATGCAGCCACCGGCCGCCAAGCCGCCCCTGTGGCGGCGGCTGGCGCTACCTGCCGGGATGCTGGCGGCCGGACTTGCGGGGGGCGCCTATGTGGCAACGGTGGTCCCGTCGGGAGACCCGGCTCCATCCCCCTTGCCGACCTCGGAGGTCCGCGAGTTCCAGGATGACACGGGGCTTGACGGCTTCACGCTGACCGAGAACGAGCCGAACCCCGCGCCAGCCCCGCCGGACACGCGCACCACCGTGCGCACGGTCGCCGATCCGCAAGCCCAGGCTGAGGCTGCGGCAGCACGTGCGGCCCTGGAGCAGGCCAGAGCCGATCTCGCGGCAGCCAGGGCAGAGCTTGCCGCGGCGCGGGCCAACCCAGAGACCTCCGCCGCCGATCTCGAGGCATTGCGCGCGGAGCTGGACCAGCTGAAGGATGACATGGCCAGCAAGGACCAAGCACTGGATGAACTGTCCCGCGAGAACCTGCGCCTGCAATCCGATCTGGACCTGGCTGCCGAACTGGCCAACCAGACGCAGGTGCAGGCCGATCTGGAAGCGCAGCGCCTGGCAGATCTGGAGCGGCGCCGGTCCGAGCTTGAGGCCCGCCGAGCCGAGGAAGAGGCGCTGCTTCAAGCCCGCACGCAGTCGGCAATGGTGGCATACCGGTCAGGCGGCGGCGGGACAGGCGAAGACGATGGGCCGGGTGGCATCGACGAGCGGTCTGACGCCGCCGAACGTTTCCGGAGTGCGGGTCGGTCCGAGGCCGTACAGGCGGAGGTCATCTCCGAGCCTTCGCGCACCGTGGTCCAAGGTACACTGATCGAGGCGACACTCGCCAATGCCATCTCAAGCCAGCTCGAAGGCAATGTTGCGGCAACCGTCAGCTATGATGTCTGGTCGATGGACATGGCCAATGTCCTGATCCCGCGCGGCGCACGGCTTTTTGGCCGCTACAGTTCGTCTGTCGAGAAGGGCCAGCGGCGGATCATGGTGGCCTGGGACCGGGTGGTGACGCCCGACGGGCAGTCGGTCGATCTTGCCGCCTACGGAACAGACCGCGTGGGGCGGGCAGGCGTGACGGGTCGGGTCAATACCCGCACCCTGGCGCGCTTCTCGGCGGCGGCCGCGGTGTCGATCATCGGCGCCGCCCCCGCGGTGCTCGCGGCCGCCGTTGAGGAGGATAGCGGCGACGGGATAGCCAGCGACACCGCCGAGAATATCGGCAGCAACGCCAGCGACGCGATCGGCGGGGTGATCGGGGACTACATCGACATTCCCGCCACGATCAGCGTCGACCAGGGCGCCGTGGTCATGGTCATGGTGAACGCCGATCTGGAAATGTTCCCATGACAGAGGTAGGCCATCTGGAAACCCGGCTCCAGGTGCTGCGCCCGTTGCTTGGCGACGAGGCCACCATCGAGATCGCCATCAACGCCGATGGTCGGGTCTGGGTCGAGCGCGCAGGCGACAGTCATATGTCCCTGGCCGGGATCATCCTCCCGCCAGTCGAGGTCAGGGATCTGGCGGGTCTGATCGCCAACAAGCAGCGTCTGACGCTGACCGACAGCCAGCCCGCGATCTCGACCACCATTGAGGTTGCGGGAGCCGCCCTGCGCTGCCAGGCCATTATCCCGCCCGCCTCCGCAGGCGGCTCAGTGATCTCGATCCGGGTGTTCCGCCGCAGGGCGGCCGGCGATGCACCCCGTCACTTCCCGTTCTTGCGGGACCAGACCGTGTCGCTCGAGGCGGAACGGCTCCAACAGCTGCGCGCCATCTGTGAACTGGCAACCAAAGTCGAAGATCCCGATGTGTTTCTGCGAGCATGCGTCCAGTCCCGCATGAACCTCGTGATCTCCGGGGGCACCTCATCGGGCAAGACCGAGCTGGCGCGGCGCCTCCTGTGGATGGTGGAAGACGAGCATCGCCTGGCCCTGATCGAGGATGCGACAGAACTGCTTCCAGCCCAGGAGAATACAATCAGCCTGATCGCCGATCGCACGGAGGCCTCCCCGCGCTCGGCGGGCAGGCTCCTGGAGATGACCCTGCGCCTGCGCCCCGACCGGATCATCCTGGGCGAACTCCGTGGGACCGAGGCGGTCACCTTCCTCGAGGCCATCAACACCGGTCATGAGGGCAGCTTTACGACCATCCACGCCACAAGCGCGCGAAAGGCGGTCAACAGGCTCGCCTTCCTGGTCATGCGCGCGGGCATGCCGCTGACGCTGTCGGAGATCCGCGACTATGTTCTCCAGTCCGTCGATGTCGTCGTGCAGACCGGCCGGATCGGCACCGAGCGAGGCATCCTGGAGACCTGGTTTCCGGGGCTCGATGTGGAGACCGGCTGAGGACATCGGTTTCGGTCATTTTGCTGCCGAAGTGCCGATACACCCGATCAGAAGGATCGGGCCGCCGCGCAACCTCATCTTACAGCCATGCTTTTCCTCTGGACCCGCGTCTGTTCATGGGGATGTCACGTTGCATTTGACGCACGTCTGCGTCCCTGGATGTCAACTCCAGCCCTTGAGCCATCTCCATTCCAAGACATTAACGGGTCTTCCACACCCAAGATGGAACAGGTCATGGACGACCCTCAGGCAGCTCTGTGGGAACGCCGGGCGAGCCGGGGGGTTGGTTTGGCCTGTGGATGCCCAATCCGCACTCACTGCTACAGGAGGAAAGCAGATGACACGTGACTGGGAAGATCGAGATCGCTTCAGCCGTGGTTACCGTGGCCGGGAAGATTATTCGCGCCGCGGTGGTTCGCGCGACTGGTCCGACAGGGCAGGTGACGAGGTACGGTCGTGGTTCGGCGACGATGACGCCGACCGACGCCGCCGCATGGATGATGACCGCGATTACGGCATGTCCGACAGGCGCCGCTACGGCGGTCAGGACGACGATTACGGCAGCCGTGGCGGTTCATATGGCGGCTCTGGCAGCCGGTCTGGTCGCGGCGGCTATGGCGATGACTATGGCCGGTCCAGCGACTATGGTTCCCGCTCCGGTGATTATGGCGGCAGCTCGGGCGGCGGGTATGGCGGCCGTTCTGCAGGCGGATCGGGCTATGATCCCTATGGTTCGGGCCGCGGCGACTTTGATCAGGGCCGGGGCGGGGGCTACGGTCGCGGCGGCTATTCTGAAACCATCCGCTCCGGCATGGCCAGTCGCGGCATGGGCATGGCGAACTATTCTTCGGGCACGGGCGGCAATTACGGCGGGTCCGGTTACGGGGAGCGCGGCACTGGCGGAACAGGCTATGGCGGACAAGGCTATAGTGGACGCGATTACAGAGAGGGGAGCTATCGCGGCGGATCCGACGACCGCGGCTTCTTCGAACGCGCGGGCGACGAGGTGGCGTCCTGGTTCGGCAACGAGGATGCGCAACGCCGTCGCGAGAGGGATGCGGGTCACAGCGGCCGCGGTCCCAAGAACTACAGCCGTTCGGACGACCGCATTCGCGAAGATGTCAGCGACCGCCTGTCGGACGATCGCCACATCGACGCCTCTGACATCGAGGTTTCGGTCAGTGGGAGCGAGGTAACGCTCACCGGCACAGTCGAGAGCCGCTTCGCCAAGCGCCATGCCGAGGATCTGGCCGAAAGCTGCTCGGGCGTGAGGCATGTCCAGAATAACCTGCGCGTCAAAGATGGCGGGGCCAGCACTGGCGTGTCCGGCTCCAGCGGGACCGGGAGCACCGGCGTCGGCAGCGGTGGCGGGATCACGGGTGGCAACAGCACCGGGAGCACTGGCGCGAGCAGCATCGGTGCCGGAAGCACCAGCGGCAGCAGTGAAACCACTGGGGGCGGCAACAGCAAGACGGGCTCGTCGCAAACCTAAGAGCGTCATGGGCCGCCGCCTTGTGCAAGGCGGCGGCCTCCACAGGCATGCGCGTCCAGACGGAACTCATCCCTCATCCCGGGTCTTCAGGATGCTGTCTCTACCGCAAGATTGATGAGGCAGGCGTCCTGCCTTGGCTATGGGGCCATTCCCCGAGGAACCGCCGATGCGACTGCCGTTCACCACACGCGCGCCACGCAAGGGCATGCCCGATCCGCATCTTGACCATGCCGCCTTTGCCGCACGCTTTCGATCGCAATTCGCTGGGCCGTCCTTTGATACGCTCGGCCCTGAACTTGACCGCCTGACCGAAGCAGCCTGGCAGGAGTACCATGAGGGCAACAAGAGTCCCCGCACGCGCAAGGCAGGAGAGGGCTACCATGATCCCGACTACGATCTTTCGGTGGACTGGATCGAGGCAAAGGCCGCAATCGATGCGGCCGCCCTGCGCCACCAAGATCCGGCGCGGCCGCCCCGCCTGCTTCTGGTCAACGGTTCCCCTCGGTCCGAGCACACCTGCCCGAGCGAGATGTCCAAGAGCTATCGCCTGATCGAAATCGCGCGAGAGGCGGTGGAGGCAGAGGGCGCGGACGTGGAGGTGCTGGACCTGTCGCGCCTGACATCCGAATACGGGCGCCACATCCATCCCTGTAAAGCCTGCTTCTCGACGGCCGCGGCGCTCTGCCACTGGCCCTGCTCGTGCTACCCCAACTATGCCGCAGGGCAGGTGCAGGACTGGATGAACGAGATCTATCCCATGTGGGTCGCGGCCCATGGCATCCTCGTCATCACTCCGGTGCACTGGTACTCGGTGTCCTCACCCATCAAGCTGATGATGGACCGCCTGGTCTGCGCCGACGGCGGCAACCCTGATCCAACGCTCACCCATGGCAAGGACGCCAAGGAGGCCAAGGCGCGGGAGCTGGAAGGCTGGCCCTATCCGCGCCACCTGGCCGGGCGGTTCTTCGCCGTGGTCGCACATGGCGATGTGGAGGGCGCCGAGGGCGTGCGAAGGTCGCTGGCCGACTGGCTTCGGTTCATGGAACTGAGGCCCGCAGGCCGCATGGCCGAGCTTGACCGCTATATCGGCTACTGGAAGCCCTACGTCACCTCACACGAGGCGCTCGACGATGACGAGGCCGTCCAGGAAGAGGTGCGCAACGCTGCCCGGACGCTGCTGAACGCGGTCAACGATGCGCGGGCCGGGCAGCTTGCCGATCCTTCGAAGGGCCTGACGGCGCCACGGCAGAAGTAATGCAGCGGTCGGCGTGGGCGCGGGACAGCGTGGAGGTCTGATGATTTTTGCTGAACCTAAGAGTGCTGATTGGGGCAAGGGTGGCAGTGTCGCTCCCTTCAGCCGATCGGCTGACGCAGCCTCAGGCTCACCTGCTGCGGTCATTAGACTGTCGCGCTGAAATTTCCCCTGATGTGGTCCAAGCAGTCGGTGATTGAGCACCACGCAGTCCGAGCTGGTCAAAGATCCTGCACGGGCGCGTGATGGCATTGGATACGCAGTCGATCCCCACACCGCTCAGACCCGCATGACCGAAATCCGACCGACGGGCAGTCTGCTCCCAAACGTCCATGAATTTCGTACAACAGTCTCGGCAGGATCACTCGATGGACGAACTCCGAGAGGACCACAGGGGCTCGTCGGGGGCGCAGCCCAGCCGGGTCAGTGCGTCGACATACTGTTCCGCCTTCTTGCCATCTTCCTGCGACGCCTTGCCTGACTGAGTCATTGCAAGATTGTCGCGAAGATCGGCAATCTTTACAGGGCGGCTGATGGGATGGGCGGCGGCGCGGTCAACAAACCCAGAATAGGTTTCATTTTCCCTGCGCGTCATTGCGTCGACGGCTGCGACCAACTGGTCTTCGAGGCCTTCCTCACGCAAGGCATCGAGCGTCCAATCGCTTTTCTCGACCACGTCGTGCAGCACGGCGACGATCCGTTCGTCTGAACCGGAGCAGGCAAGCATGACGCGCAGCGGATGCAAAATGAATGGCTCACCCGCTTTGTTCTTCTGTCCGTGGTGGGCGGTTGCGGCAATTTGCAGTGCGCGTTCCAGGTCCATTTCGGATACACCTTCCTGTGGCTCTGAGGAAAAGGCCGGATCGACCCGATCTCAACGCCTTCCGCCGCCGACGGTTGCTGCCTTTGGAGCACCATATCACTTGCGTCGAGAGGGGTGCTGCGTTCGGCCCAACCAATCTGCTGTAGAAAGTCTGCCAACAAGGATGCCCACATCCCGCCTCACCGTCATGACGCCGCAGCCGGGACATCACCCTTCCGCTTCTTGCCCTGCAGCCTGGTGTCGAATGTATTCATCCGGGTCATGGCGGCATCAGCGGCAGCCGCAGCCAGGGCCGGATCAGCCTCCTCGCCGGCAGCCTCACGCGCTCCGGCCACGTCCTGTGCCAGGGAGGGCTCCCGATCTTGCTCTCCGCCTGGTGTGGCCTCCCCAGTCAGGGGATAGCTCATCCGGGCCTCGCGCAAGGACGCGACCTCGGCCCGCAGATCGTCCAGTTCGGCCCGGATCGGATCAGGATAAGGGAGCGGTCCCTTCTGCGCGTCGATGATGGTCTTGAACCAGGCGTCCTGCCAGTAGACGATCCGGTCCACCAGGATCGGGTTCTGCCTTTCGGGGATCAGGAGGATCTTGTCGGGATCGAGCCTGCGGACCTCGTCGGGGGTCATCAGCGGGCGTTCCTCGTTGCGCCGCGAGACCGACCGCTTCAGCAAGCCCTGCCCGTCTTGCGAATAGCTGTCGCTGAGCGACAGCCGGGTGGTCTTGCCGAGCGCCTCGGACACCTCGCCGGCGGTCTTCTTCTCGTTGGGTGCAATGTAGAGCTTCATGCCGGCAGCAGACTCGATCGAGAGCCGTTCGTTCTCGGAATAGATTGTTTCCAGACCCGGCACCGACTGGGTGATGATCGACACGCGCACGCCGTGACCGGCCAGTTGCTTCAGCGACTGGACGATGATCGGCATGGGGCCAAGCTGATCGAACTCGTCAAGGATGATCTGTACAGGCCAGGGCTCGGTTGTCGGGTCGGGGATGTGCGCACGCATGGTGGCGATCAACTCTCCGAACATCAGCCGCAGAAGCGGGGAAAGCGTCGGAATATCGTCGGAGTTGGCAACGACATAGACCGCATGCGGGCGCCGCCGAATGTCGCCCCAGGAAAAGTCGTTGGCGCTCGTGATCTTGTCGATCCGGGGGTTGAGCCACAGCCCGAGGCCCGAGCCGTCAAGAACCGAGGCGTAGGACGAGAGCGTCCGATCGGAATGGCCCGAGAAGTTGCGAAAGATCGTCGCTGTCTGGGCGTGGCGCGCCTCGGCTGCCAAGGCGGCGTAGGCTGCCTCCTTGTTGCCGGTATCGAAGAGGATGCGGGCAATGGCGCCAAGCGTCGGCGTGCCGCGCTCGATGGCCAGCATGCCGCCGGCCACGAAGAGCTGGCGCGCCCCCACGATGAAGTCCGAGGCACCGCCCTTCTCGTTCTTCGGGATCAGGAAATAGCTGGCGAGCTTTGAGAGCTCGGTGAACCGCTGGTCGGTATCCGCAATCCTGCTGATCCGCTCAAGCGGGTTGTAGCGATGCGACGGGTGCTGGAAGTCAAACGGCGCGATGCGGAACACCTGGTCGCCCTGCGCCTGGCGGTGCCGGGCCGTGGCCTCGAAGATATCGCCTTTCACATCCATCACCACGCAGGAGCCGGGAAAGAGCAGCGTGTTCGGCATCACGTATCCCACCCCCTTGCCCGAGCGGGTGGGCGCGGCCACCAGGGCATGGGGGAAGCGGTCGTAGCTGCCGCAGACAAAGCGGCCCTTTCTGTGCGGCTTGCCGAACTTGCCGAACACCAGCCCTGCCCCTACGGGCTGCAGGAGCCCGTTGCGCCGGATCTCGCGCCGGGTCTGGAAATGCGCTGTGCCATAGGTGGTCAGCCGATGGGTCAGGGTGAACGCCACGGCCAGCAGGGACAAAAGCACGGCACCTGCCAGAACGATCCCATAGGCCGAGCGCCAGGGATCCTGCCCGGCCATTCGCAGGCCGGGAAAGTCCGTGATCAGCACGAACGGGTGGCCGGCGTTCATGTTAGCGCCGAGCTGCCAGTGCAGCCACAGGCCGCCGATCATCAGCCCGACCAGGGCTCCGGCGACCAGCCCGGCCGGAATGGCAACGATCATCCGGTTCATAGCCTGCCTCCCTCAGAGGTCCAGATCGTGATCCTTGCGACGCAACTCATGCTGCGGTCTCTCGTGCTGGTGCTCGCGCGCGAGCAGGCGTTCCCGGGCGAGCTCCGCCTGCCGCCGGCTCAGACCCAGGCTTTCGTGGCTGTCAGCGGCCGCTACCAGGGCGCGGGCAATCTCGCGCCGCTGGCGGGCCTCAGGGAAGTCGGAGGCCAGAGCCGAGGTATCGCCAACCGCAATCTGCTCCATCACCCTCTCGCCGTAGCGCTCCTTCAGGTCGGCGGCAAAGCGTTCAGCGTGATCCTCCCGCTCGAATTCCACTCGACGGTGCTGGTGGTGCACCCGGGCCAGTGTCTCGAGCGTCCTGACCAGGCGATCGCTCTCGTGGCTGTGGACCATCTCGCGGGCGTGTTCGACGCCCAGGGCGTGGTTCAGCACCTTGGCGACGGTGGCATAGAACCGGTCCACCATCTCGGCCGCCTGCTGGCGCTGATCGTCTTGGTCCAGATCGAGGCCCTGGGCCTTGGAGACGGCCTTGAGGTCTGCCTTGACCCATTCCCGCTCCTGCCAGGCATTCGCCGCCGGATGCTCGAGCCGCCGCTCCATCACTGGCCGCTCGATGCCGATGGCTTCGGCCGCGTCCAGAACCCCGGTCCGCACCTCAAGGGCGGCAGTCCGGGACAGGGTCTTCGTGACCGTCCCGCGGGCAATGGCGCTGTCTCCAAGCTCCGTCTGGTAGAGCGCCGAGCGAGGTGCCTGCATCACCAGCTCGGCACCGCGCGCATCGCCCAGATCGCGCAGGATCGCGGTGGTGACCTCCGCCAGCTCGGTGCGCATCTCGCGCCGGTCCTCGGGACCAAGGGTGGCGATCTCACGCTCGGCCCGATCAAGCCAGGTGGCAAACACCCGGTCCAGGCTTCGCCGGGTGTGCGGGACGTCCGTGTTCTGCAAATCCATCATCTCACCCTCCAGGGTTTTCGCACTCAGGATGCCGCCGGTCTCCAGGATCTTGGCCGCCCGCTCCATGCGCAGTTTCACGTCCCCGAGCCGGGCCAAGCTGGCGATCCCGGCCAGCGTCCTGAGCGTGGCGGCGCTGCGCGTGACCACCGCCAGCCCCTCCTCGAGCGCCGGGCCCTGCAACGCCCGCTCGCGCACTGGCCGATGCTCACGCGCCGCCCCCTCGATCTCGGCGCGGGTGGGTCCATAGGTCAGGATGCCCCGCTCGAGGCGTGAGGAGGCGTCGAGCTCCACTCCCATCCCGCCCGCTATCTCGACCAAGCGCTCCTTCATGGTGGCAAGGTTGAAGGCATGATCCTTTGCCATGAAGAACCAGGTGTCCTGCTCGAGCCCGCGGTTGTTCACCACGATATGGACATGGGGATGCGACCGGTCCGTGTGCAGCGCCGCCACATAGGCCCATTCATCCTGCACATGGGTGCCTGACTGGAACATCTCGAAGGCCCAGGCCTCCGCGATCCGCAGCGCCTTCCGGGGCGCAAGGTCATAGGGAAAGGAGAGGAGCAGATGCGTGGTATGGCCGTTCTTCGGATCACCCCGCCAGCCGTCCGACCAATCCAGCGTGATGGCCTTGCGCTGATTGGCTGTGAGCACCTGTGCCTCTGGATCAAGCCCGATCGTGTTGCCGAAGAGCGCATGGGATTTGGTGAAGAGATAGCGAAGCTGCGCCTTGAGCCGACCCGGCGTCTGCGTGCCGCCTCGGGCAATCTTCTTCAGCACTGCGGCGTTCGAGCCCTGGCCCACCCGCCACAGATCGCGCGCCCGCGCCGAGAAGGACGACCCCCCGGCCCCCGAGCGGCGCCCCTTTGTCTTGCCGAACCCACTGTCCCGCAGCACCCGGCCGCCGACGCGGCGCAGCCGGATCTCGCCGATCAGATCATCCGCGAGGCTCGCCATGCTCGGCCTCCTGCCATTCCGCAAAGAGCCGGATGCCGCGCCGGCGCTGCTCGTCCACCACCGCCCGCAGATAGGAGCGCATCTCCGGCAAGGTCTGCCGCAAGGCACTGAGTGCCGCCCATTGCTCATGGCTCGGATCGATCCGGCCCTGGCCTGCGGCGAGCGCGATCTTGTTCACGGCGACGCCGATCTCGTGCAGCTCGCCCCGGATTGCCTCGAGGCCGCCCGCCGTTGCCGGATCCGCTTCCAGCATCCCCGAGGCGGCCCGCACCAGGGCCCGCAGCGCGTCCGAGTTCGAACCAAAGCCATGACGCGCCTTCAGCGCCTCGAGCGCCTCTCCCTCGGCGGGTGACAGCCGGGCCGAGACGGACTTGCCCTCCGTCGTGGCGGTCTCCCGGCTGGGGCGGGACTGACCCGGGCTTGTCGATATGGCAGGTTTGGAACGGACGCGCCGCTTTGCGGTCATCCGGCCGTCATCGCCAAGGCGTGGTGTGTCTGCTGGGGTCGGGGTCGTGTCTCGAAGGGCCATCGGGCGCTCCTGTCCACTGCTGTAGACATTTGGCATTTCCTGCCATCCTTACACTCTTTCAGCATGCCGTATTTCAGGGGATCTGTCACGGGTTTTGTCCCGCAAAGAGAGGAGATCACACCCGCCCCGTCGGCAAGCGTCTGGCAGCTCCTCAGGAGGTCGTCAGAGGGTTGGGCTTGGTCATCGCAGAGGCCGAACCAAGCGAGTCCCTCTCGGCTTCGCTGCTTGGCGTCACCGCACTGCTCTACCCCGCCAGGTCCCTGCTGAACAGAGGGCTCAGGCGACAGGACACAGCAGGTAAGCCGCAGCCTCCAGGAGCTAATGACAAAAGGCACTGCCCCCCTGCCCGAAAGAACAACTATCCCCTAAGGCCCGACGCAGACATAAAGGTCTTATCAGCCGAGCGGGTGTGTGTGGTTGGTTTCAGAGTGTTCCCGCCCGGCTGAGAGATCCCCATCCCCCCACGAGGCGTGTTGTTGCCGGTGCCGGGGTGGGACAAGATCCTCGGGCCTCCCTTGAAGGGCGGTGATACGCTCAGCGCGGCCTTCCTGTTATAAGGCCATACCCTCAGGTTGCGCTGTCGGATAAGGTGCTGGTCCGGCGAGGCGGTGGTGCCTTTCTGATCCGCGTTCGAATGAAGGGCGCAGCCTGCTTGCCGCCGGGACCCTCAAGTTCCAGGATGAGCGTCTCCAACTCGCCGATCTGCTTTCTGATCCGGTCGATCGTTGCATCGCGTTCCTGGTCGGACAAAGGCAGCCGGCCAATGTTGGCCCGGCACAGCATCACGGCCGTGTTGGCCGCCTACAGGTTGGCCTGCAAGGCGCTGTAGGTGGTGATCCGGTAGCTCATGCCCGATCCTCTTATGCGCTATTTGCATAAGATAGACCCGGTTAAGGAGCGGTTAACAGGACCCGGCGGTGCCGACCGATCTTGTGAAGAGGCCCGCACCCGCAGCACGTTTGCGGCAGGGTGGCGACCACCTTTCTCGTCTCAGATGGCTTGCAGATCGACCGCGCTCGTCTTGCCGTTGCGGCCGGTCTCCAGCTCAAAGGAGACTTTCTGCCCGTCCCGCAGCGTGTCCAGTCCGGCGCGCTGAACGGCCGTGATATGGACAAACACATCCCCGCCCCCGGTCTCCGGCGCAATGAAGCCATAACCCTTATCGGTGTTGAACCACTTGACTGTCCCGCGTGCCATCGTCCCTCTCCGCTGCGCAACAAGACATTGCTTGGCATAGCGCTCAGCCGTGCAGCAAGAGATTTCTGATCGGGGCCGGCAGAGCAAACCTACTGCGGTCACGTCCGGGGTGCGACGGCTCCGCCGGGCCCGGGGGACTGCGCGGGTTGTGCACAGGCGACAGGCGGGACGGGCCTGCCCTATTCTGCGAAGACCCTATCTCCTCACCGTTGGCGCCAAACTTCGGGGCCGGGTCCTGTCGGGGCGTGCCCCTGGACATCTCGTCGGTCGCGTCGTTGTCGCCTTTGCCAGTGCTGACTGCATCGTTAGGGTCATGGCCGAGGTCATGACCAGGGGCCATTGAGTCGCCCTGGCCGTTGTTTCCGACCCTGATCAGGTCGCAGATGGCGTAATGCGGCGAAGGGTTATCTCGCAGCCGCCGCCCTCAATGGCGTGATAGCTCTCGACGACGACCCGTTCGTCGGCACCGTCCAGGGACAGCTGCCCCTCATGAGGCCCGTTGATCTGACCTTCGTCGAGGGTCGTGTCTGCGCTGAACCGGATATAATCGCCGCCGGTTTCGACGGTGCCGCTGATCGGCTCAAGGCCGTCAAGCGAAAGTGTCGCGTCGGTCATGTGCTGCCCTCCCTCAGGGATGAGGAGAAACAACGATCCACCTGCTCATAAGGGACCAGCAATTGACAAAAATGAAATACTCGCGGACGTCACGGAACGAGGCGATCTCTGACCTGAAGCCCTCGGCAACATCGGCACCCTGTTCTCACCCCAAGAGTGCTGGAATGACTGTCACGCCGCCGGATCCGTTTCAGGTGGAGCCGAGTGGCTTGAGAAGCTCTCGGGACATCGGCAAGACACTGCCCTCAGATCAGGTGCGAGCGGCATCAGAATGCGCGTCAGAGCGGATGCTCGGACGTCGCAGTCCAGCTCTCCTGACGGCTTGGAGTATCGGAAAAGCCTCCTAAGGTGGTCAGGCGGCCCCGCTTTCGAAGCCGCCCGCGCGAGATCAATATTCGTCGGGCAGGCAAAGGGTGAGAACACGGATCGTCTGCGCGGGATCCGTTTCCACCTCCGGTCCCATCAACCCGTCGGTGTCGTAAAGGTCGATCTTCCAGTAGATGCGCACGATATCGTCTCCGTGCGGCACATCCGGCATGCCGAAGCTGCGGACGCCATCGGTGCCATGATCGTCCATGACCGCCGCGTCGGTGCGCACCCGGTCGAGGGCCGCGTCCACGAAGTCAGGGCCACGGGCAAAGATCCCGCGCGTTACGACCACCCTGCCGCGCAGAGTCTCGGCCTGCCACTCGGTCTGCCCAAGGGCTGCCCGGAAGGCGTCGTTCTGCGCCCCGATGATCCGCACCTCGGCCATGGTAGCTTCGTAGCGGTCGAGATCGAAGACCGGCCCCGCGCAACGGCGGCAAGCGTCTGGACGGGTGCCCGCCGTGGTCTGGATGGCCTCGCAGGAGATGCATTGATAGCGCGTCATGAGAATACCCTCCTTCTGATCTGGCGATCCCCTCCCGGCCTTGCTCTTCTTCAAGAATGGGAGCGGACCGGGAAGGCGAGCCGCGCCCCGGCGCGTCTCACCTTCCTGGGCTGCCTCCCGGCGAGGGCGGGAGGGGGGCCCGGCAACTGCAAAATCAAGCCCCAAGGGTCGGGGGCCCCGTCTGCACAAGCCGCCGCCCGGCGGCGCGGAAGATGGGGGTGCCCCCTTGGGGCGCCGCATTTTGCGGTTGACGGGGGAACCGGCGGTTCCCCTCTTCCTTCCCTTCCGACACCGGTGCGGGCCAGGCGCTATGCTGTCCTGCAGGGGGCGTTCGGCTCGTCCGAATCCCCTCTGCACGGCGCTCCCCGCGCCACCCGGACCTTTTGCTGAACCACCCGCCACAGGGCGGCGCAGCAGGCGGTGTCTGACAACGACCCTGTGGCTGGCAGAGGGCGGTAGAGAACGGCGCTTACGCGCCGCCCTCGATCTTCATGACCGGGATGCCCAGCTTGCGGGCCTTGTCAGCCAGGTTCTCCTGGATGCCGGTGCCGGGGAAGACCAGGACACCGACCGGCAGGACATCGAGCAGCGCGTCATTGCGCTTGAAGGGCGCGGCCTTGCCATGTTTCGTCCAGTCGGGACGGAAGGCGATCTGGGGCACCTTGCGGTGATCGGCCCAGCGGGAGGCAATGAGTTCCGCGCCCTTGGGTGAGCCGCCATGCAGGAGCACCATGTCCGGGTGCTTGGCATGGACCTGATCAAGCCTGGCCCAGATCAGCCGGTGATCGTTGAAGTCCGCGCCGCCGGTCAGGGCCACCTTTGGCCCGGCAGGCAGCATCACCTTGGTCTCGGCCCGACGCTTGGCGGCCAGGAAGTCGCGGCTGTCGATCATTGCCGCAGTCAGGTGGCGATGGCTGACCATCGAGCCCGTGCGTGGCCGCCAGGCACTGCCGGTGTGGTGCTCGAAGGCCTGGGTGGCGAGGTCGCGGAAGAGCTCCATGCCGTCGCGCCGTTCGATCAGGGTCTGCCCTTCGGCCGTAAGGCGCTCGAGTTCGACGGATTTCACCTCGCTGCCGTCCTGCTCGCGCTGCAGCCGGCGCTGCGTCTGCTCGTTCATGTCGAGCTCGCGCTCCACGCGGGCCACGGCACGGTGGAAGAGATTGACGGTGCCCCAGAGCAGTTCCTCGAGATCGGGCTCGAGCCGGGTGTCACTGAGGCTCGCCACCAGGGCGTCGAAGATGTCGGACACGGCGCTGGAGACGGTATCGGCCTCGGGCAACGGCCGGGGATCGGGCTCGTCCTGAAAGGGGCGCCAGCCGTAAAGCTGGAGTTCGGTGAGGACGTGGTCGGTCTGGGAGGCGGTGTGGACCGGCTCGGGGGCCTGGTCGTCGGGATCGTGGGTCATGGGCGTTCTCCTTCAATGGGGGCGAGGCCTGCGTTTCTCGCGGTCTTCGCGGGCATCGAAGCGCACGGGCGGAACGGACGGGCAGCCCTCGCGCCTCGCGAGGGCCTTGATGGCCAAGGCCGGCTATTTTGCTTCGCGATGCAAAGCGTCCGCAGGACGCGGCGGAAAATAGTCGGCCGCCGCCATTGCCGGGCCGGGCTGGCTGTGCGCCGATTGCCCCCCTCGAAGGCCCGGAACGCGAAACTCTGCGCGTGAAGGAGACGTGACCGGGACAGGGAGGGACCCGGCCAAAAGGCAAAGACTGGCACCCCTGTCTCCTCCGGCCTGCCCTCACCCCTGAAGGAAGCGGCGTTGGTCGTCGGGATGGAGCACATCCTTCAGCGCCGCGCTCAGCGCAGCAGCGCCACGAAGCCGTAGGTCGTCATTGAAGTCACCCTCCACGGACACAAGGGCAATCGCCTCGATGCCGAGGCTGGCCGCTCGGGCCAGAAGGCTGTCGCGCGCTCTGTCGCCGGCGGGGTCACGGTCGCAGAGGACATAAAGGCGGCGCAACGTGGGAGGGAAGAGCACGGCCGCAAGATGGGCGGCCGAGAGGGCTGCCAGCATCGGCATGCGGGGCAGCACCTGGCGCGGCGACAGCACAGTCTCGATGCCCTCGCCTACCGCCAGCACATCACCTGCCACCCCGAAGCGGACGCCGTGACCGAGAAGCTCCCCCATGGCCCGGCGCGGCGTGGCGATCGGGGCCTTGTCCAACCCATCGGCGGCAAGCCAGGTGCGATGCGCGCCGGTCTGGCGGCCAGAAAGGTCGGTGACAGCGGCAATCATCGCCGGACGGGTCTCCGTTGGCCCATGCCCGTCCGGGCGGTAGTAGCACCGGGGGTGGAAGCGCAGCGCGGCCATGGAGGAAAGGCAGGTGATTGCCCTTCCGGCCAGATAGGTTGCCGCGAGCGTGCCGCCGATCGGCTCGGCTATGGCGAAGAGCCGCCGTGCCGCCTGCCGCGAGCCGGGTGCCCTGCGGGATGTCCCGCCACCTGCTGTCTGGACCGAGGCCGGATCGGGATGGGGAAGCGCAAGAAACCGGCGTGCCTCGGCAGCCACATCCTTGAAGTCGAGAAGGCCCGTCGCTGCGCGGATGAGGTCGAGCAGATCGCCGTGTTCGCCGGTGGCGGCATCTGACCAGCGGCCCACGGCACCCCCGCCGGTTTCCGGGCCTGCCAAACGCACGAACATCGAGCGGCCGGGAGTGTTTCTCACATCGCCGACCAGCCAGTAGTTGCCGGTCTTTCGACCAGAGGACAGGTAATGGCGGCAGACCGCCTCGGCCTCCCGGCCAAGACGGATCGCCAGATCGGACGCGTCACGATGGGGCATCAGAGGACCTCCTGTGTGCTGGGGCATCTGCCGCCGCGGGATCGGGCCGCGGACCTCGGTCGCGGCGTTTTCCCGGGGGCGGAAAGCACGAATTCGCGGGACTCTCTCGACCGCATCGGCTCACCCTCCTGCCCCGACCCCCCTCTGTCTTTGCCGACTGTCTCCATCACCGCACCACGGCCGGGCGGCACACCCTCACAGCCTTCCGTGATGGCCATCCCCTGGTCTGCTGGCGGAAGCAGGGTCTTGGGCTTCAAGGGCACAGGTCGGCGACAAGTCCCTGCAGTCATGTGACGAGGCGGCGTCCACCGTGACAGCGGATGCCGCCGGGCGCACAGCGCGCAAGGTGGTCAGACGGAAGCGTTGGTATGACCCTCAGCGCTTTTTTGACGGGTGCACCATGCGCGTCGACTTGCGGCCGTAGTTCTTCACCGTCTCGCGCAAGGTCGCAATCTGGTCATCAATGGTGGGTGTGGACCGCAGACGCTCGATCTCGTTTTGGAGAGCCAGGCGCATGGCTTCCGTCTTGTTGACACCGAGCATGTCCGCCAGGGTTTGCGCCAGGTCATCCAGGCGTTCATCGCGGGTTGCGCGTTCATCCATCGTGGGGTCCGCCTTGCATGCACGGCCATGACCATCCGGTAACCCTAAGCTGGGCTGCTCGGCAAGACAGCACGAGATTGCTGCCAAGCCGCTCCACAAGGGCCGTTTTGGTAACCACGCGCCTGCTGATCGGACCGCCTTCTGCCAAGGATAACGACCTGATGCGCATCTTCTCCTCGGCCCTAGATCCCGGCACGTGTCCAGGAGGC
>Ga0194112_10005022_pt1 | contig 17899 bp, 6 predicted proteins | sample TA2MahC400mmetaG_FD_146191 | JGI IMG/M metagenome (GOLD analysis project Ga0194112, IMG submission 146191) | Freshwater microbial communities from Lake Tanganyika, Tanzania - TA2015016 Mahale Deep Cast 400m | ecosystem: Environmental > Aquatic > Freshwater > Lake | place: Tanzania: Lake... | reverse complement strand
GCGGTGAGCTCGAGGGGGAAGTCGAGCTCGGGGGTCGAGCCGCGCGGGGCGTTGCTGCCGAGGCCATTGCCGGGCAGAGGCACCTCGACGTGGCGCCAGTCGGTGAAGTCCAGGGTGCACAGCTCGCGTTCGCCGTCGTAGATGCGCTTCCAGCCGCCCTCCCAGAAGTCGGCCGCGTCCGTGTAGTCGAGGAAGAGCGCGAAGAGTCTGGCGCCGCTGCCGTCGCCTTTCACCCAGACGCCGAGGCGGAAGGGGTTGCCTGGCAGATAGCGCTCGCGGGCGCAGTAGACCGCGGCGTCGCCCGTGTAGTCCACGCGCAGGGCGAACTGGCCGAACGGCGCGGGAAGCGCCGCCGGGCGCTCGGCGTCTGACACGAGGACGCGGGAGATGGCGGCAGAGGTCTGAGTCCAGGGGCTTGCGCGTTGGGCCTCGCCGTGGGTCCAGCCCGCCCAGGAGCGTGGGTTCTGGCGGATGTCGCCGGGGTAGCCGGCGGTGAACCAGCGGCCGAGCGCGTCGGACATGTCGTCGAAGAGGAAGACGCCGTTGGCCATCACGAGCTTGTGCTCGGACTTGGCGGAGAGCTGGGGCAGGTCGGCCGACACCACGTCGCACGCCAGCGTGAAGGGCGGCAGGTAGGCGTCGAGCTTCTCGGGGGCGAGCTCGAGCCTGGCCTCCCGCGCCTGCGAGGGGGCGAGGGCCACGTCGAAGTCGCGGTCGGCCACAACGTTCCCGTTCCGGTCGGTCATGGTCAGCCGGCAGCGGGCCTTGGCCGGCGCCGCGATGAAGCTCCGCGCGTCGAGCGCCACGGCCACGCTCGTGGCGAAGTCGCGCGTCGGCGGCCCGATGAGGCGGGTGGCTGACGTGGCCGGCGGGCCGCCCGAGGCGGGGTAGAGCCGGAGGTCGTCCAGCAACACCGCGGCGTCGGACCGCTCGCCCTCCTTGCGGCGGCCGTGGAGCTCGAGGCGGTCGAGCCAGATGGCCCGGCCCGCTGGCACGCCGCGCAGGTCGAACACCACCTCGCGCCACTCGGCGAAGTCGAGCTTCACGCGCGGCAGCGCGACGCGCGCGTGGTCCTTCAGCCGCCGCTCGCCGCGGTCGTCGAGGAACGACTCGGCGTGGTGGACGCTGAGCTGGAGCTCGTCGCCCGAGCCATCGGGCCTCACCCACAGCCTCAACTGCCCCGGCCCTGGGATGCGAATGGCCTCGTGCGGGAACTGGAGCCAGGCCTGCTGGACCTTTGGCGTGAGCGCATAGGCTAGGCGGGCGGCCGCCAGGCCGACCCTGGCGCTCTCAAAGTCAACGGCAGCCGTCACTGTGCCGTTGCCGGGCAACTGAGCCGTGAAGTTCTCGACGAGGTGATAGCCGGCGGGGAAAGCGGGAAGAGAAGGGAGAAGGCAAAGGGCAAAAGGCAAAAGGCAAAAGTGGGAAAGCGAAGAGGCCGGGAGGCGGAGCCGCTCCGCTCCTCCAGGTCTCCTTTTGCCTTTTGCCTTTTGCCTTTTGCCTTTCTCACTTTGCACTTGGCTTCTCCAGCTTCGGCCCCCACACGATGGAGGCGCCCTCATAGGTCACATAGGTTCGCGGCGTGTTGCGGAAATCCACGTCGGCCTGGGCGGCGATGAGGAAGAGCTTGTCGCCGCAGGGCACGGCGGAGATGACCTTGCCCGGGCTTTCGGGCGGCACGAAGCGGGGGTCGGGCTGGCCGTCGGCGCGCCGCAGCGCGAGCACGCCTCTCTCCGTGGGCACGATGGCCTGGCTCTGCGTGGCGAGGGGCTGGCCGGTCACGCGCGCGCCGAGGGCGCGCTTCCAGCGCACGGCGCCGTCGTGCGCGACGAGTGCCGCATCGCCCTGGTCGTTGGCGAAGAGCACGCCATCGGCGGCCACGGCCGGGCAGGTTGAGATTGTGCCGCCGAGGTCAGCGGACCAGAGCGGTTTGCCGCTGGCGGCCTCGAAGCAGTGCATGCGGCCATCCTCGTCGCCGATGAAGACGCGGGGCGGAGACGCCCCGCCCACAAGCACGGCAGGACTGGAGCGTGTGAACCTGGCCACCTGCGCTTTCCAGGCCAGCGTGCCCTTGTCGGCGTCAACGGCGTAGAGGAAGCCATCCCAGGAGGCGAAGAAGACCAGTCCCCCGGCGAGCGCGGGCGCGCTGCGGATCCTGCCGCCCGTGGGGAACTCCCAGAGCAGGATGCCCGAATCCACATCGAGCTTGTAGAGGCGGCCGTCGTCGGAGCCGAAGTAGACCTCGTCGCCGTCGGGCACGGGCGCGGAGTAGACACGGCCGCCCGTCTGATACGACCAGAGGCGCATGCCGTTGTCGGCGACGGCGTGGAGCTTGCCGTCGGCCGTGCCCACAATGAGCCGCCCCGCATAGCGGGCCGGCGTGGTGGTGGGGGTCACTGTGCCGATTGCCCAGGCCGGCCCCGCCTCGCCTTTCCATTTCGGATTTCGGATTTCGGATTTCGGATCTCCGCCCCGCGGCGCGTCGGGCTCCTTGACCTGGAGCGAGCGGATGGTGCCGCCGGCCTCGCCGTAGGCGAAGGCGCCGCCGGCCACGGTGCCGCTGACGTTGTAGGCCGGCGCGCCGATCCGCACGCGGCCAAGCTCGACGAACTCGCCGGCGAGGTCAGCAGGGAGCTTTCCCGGGACATGCGACGGCGCGCCCATGAACATCGGCGTCGCTTCCGGCTCGTCGGCGAACCGCTTCCCCGCCCCGGCCATCTCGGGGCCGCCGGGGGGGCCGTAGACCTCGATCTCGGTGAGGCACTCCTTGCGCGAGCCGTGCAGGCCGGGCAGCACCTTGAGCGAATCGGTGTGCAGCAGCTTCGGGAAGTGGACGACGACGAACCGCCGCCGGTTGCCCCGCACGAGCGCGACCGCCACGGGGATGCGTTTCTCCATGTCGTTCGCCAGGATGCTGATCGTGCGGTAGGCGTTGTCGGGCGTCGCGTTGTTCAGGTAGAGGACGAGGTGCGAGACCCAGGCGGCGCGGGTGAGGACGATGCTGAAGCCCGCGTCGTCGGGCTGGTAGAACCAGACGGGGCCGATGTCGTCGAGGCGGCCGTTGTGCAGGAACGCCTGCTCCTGGGTGAAGCGCGTGGCGGAGGAGACGAGGCCCTGCTTGAGGACGGCCACGCGGTTGCGGCTGCGGAGCTTCTCCTCGAGGCTCGGCGGAATGCGGCTGTACTGGACGCGGATGTCGCGGACGAACGTCGGCTCGACAGCATGGAGCTCGGCATTGGCGAGGAGGTTGGCCGACGGGAAGCGGATGGTGCGGAAGCTCGCGTCGTCCACCAGCACGGCCCCGCCCTCGGCCTCGAAGCCGACCTCGATGGCCTGCGTGTCGGCCAGCGTCTTCACCGCCAGGCGCCCGAAGGCCCATTCGCCGGGCCTGCCAGCGAACTTCGACGCCGTGAGCGTCTCCTTCGCGCCCTTCAGCAGTGCGCCGGCCACCAGCCGCGTGTTGCGATCCTCTACGCAGTAGCGGAACTCGAGCAGGTATGTAGCCGATGGGACCACCTTGCGCTGGAGCGACCGGGTGCCGAGCTGGCCGGGCGCAAAGCGGAATTCCTTCCATTTCTTGGCCAGTTGCTCGATGCCCATGCGCAGCACGCCATCGTATTCGCCGGGCTTGTCCTCCCCCACAGGGAAGAGCTCGGCGGTCGAATCGGGGTCGCGGGCCAGCGCAGCGCGGATGTAGTCCGGGTAGTCACTGCCCGGCACCTCGTGGTGCTCGCGCAGCCGCGACTGCCAAACCACCTTGCCGTTAGCGTCGAGACGCACAGCGGCCCCGTTCTGCGCGCCGGCCACCAGGCCATCCGCCGTCGCGCACAGCGTGGCGGGGAAGGGGAGCTTGTGCTCCCAGAGCGCCCGCCCCGTCGCAAGGTCAACGCACTTAATGAGGCCGTCGCGGTCACAGCGATAGAGGCGCATCTCGTCGCTGCTCACGCAGTCGAGGCCGGGGACGAAGATGCGGTCGGACGCGGCGGTCCAAAGGCTTTTCCCGTCGGGCGCGAAGCGCTCGACGCATGTGGGCTTCATCACAAGGCGTCCGCCATCCTTGAGCCAGCGGCCATCGAAGGAGACAAGTGGCCCGCGCTTGCCATCGGCCAGGAGGGGGAAGGCGAGGCCCTGGGTGTGAATCCAGGGCGTCGGGGAGTGCGCGGGCCAGGCGGTGTGCCAGCCGCTGGGGTTCACCTGGTTGCCGGGGTCGTCGGTGTTCTCGGCGAGCACGGCGCCCGTGCGGGCGTCGAGGAGCATCGGCACGTAGCGCCAGACGTTTGCGATGTGCTCGGGGTCGAGCCGGGTGGAGCCGCAGACCTGGTATTCGCCGTGGGCGAGGCGGCTGCCGTCGGGGCTGAGGGCGAAGTCGCCGACGTGAGCTGACTTGCCGAAGGCGGCGCCGGCCCACTGCACGGCCTCGGCGGGGTACGACGCGATGGCCTCGGCCTTGTCGCGATACCACATCTTCCGCCCATCGAAGTCCACGGCTATCAGCCCGGTGCGTCCGCCGATGAGGATCTGCCGCAGGGGGGGATTGACGGCTATCTGGACCTCGGTGTTGATTGCGCCTTCCTGGTAGGTGTTGAAGCCGCCGTGGAAGTCGGGCCACTCGGTCGCCGCGAAGCGCTTGAGCACGCGCCCGTCGGCGCCGTCGAGCAGGAAGACGAAGAAGCCCCGGCCCGTCGCCGCCACCACACGCTTTCCCGCGTCGTACCAGCGGGCGAAGTAGACGTTGTGCTCGGGGAGGAACTGCTTCCAGAGGAGCTTGCCGTCGCGGCCGAAGCAGAAGAGGTTGTGGCCAAAGCCGTTGGTGCCGACGAGCGCGCGACCAGAGGCGGCGTCAACGTCAATCGTGCGGACGAGGTCCTCGCGGCTGATCATATCACGGAAGCTATCCGTGACGCGTGACGCGTGACGCGTGACAGGAGCGCTCTGGCCGACCGCTTCGGGCTTCTTCTGCACCTCGTCCCGCGTCCCGCGTCCCGCGTCCCACAGTGCCCCGATCCCCTCAGAAAGCCCATCGCCATCGTTGGCGAGGATTGCGATGGTGTCGTGATCGTTCGAGAAGCCGCGCCGGACCCAGGCGACGACCGCTCGGCCAGGGCCTGGGAAGCTGGCGGAGACGGGCGTGGCCAAGACGTCGCGGCGCACGAGGGCCTCGATGAGCCGGTTCTCGAATCGCTTGCCGAGCAGGATGAGCGGGGCATCAACGAACAAGCCGGGGTCAACCAGGTTGCCGCGCCAGAGGCGGGCGCCGTCGAGGGTGGGCGCCTGGTCGTCCCAGTCCGCGGGCAGGCGGATGGCCTGGGAGACGGGTGCCACCTTCGCCGCGCGCCCGCGCGCGGCGAGCGCCCTGGCGAGGGCCTCTGCGTGCGGGCGCACCCAGGGCTGCTCATCGTCCACGGCGATGGTGACGGGGCCTTTGGCCGCCAGGAACTCGCGGATTCGCTCCGCATCGCCGGCCCACACGGTGCGGGCATCGAGCGTGGCGGCGGGCGCCTTGCCGGGCTTGACTTCGATGGCCGCCTCCGCCGCGGCGCCGCTGATCAGCTCACGCACGCGCAGCTTCCACGTGCCTGCGGGCACGTTCGCCGGCAGCGGGATGGTCCCGCGGTGCTCGGGCGCTGCGGCCCGGAAGATGGGCGGCCCGGAAGCCTGCGGGGCCGGCGGAACGAGCGAGACCTCCAGCGGGAAGCCGGCGTCAATGGCCGCGCCTGACTTGTCCTGGATGGTCACTTGGTAGTTGAGATCGGAGCCGGCGGCGACGGCGGCGGGCGCGGCGAGCGCCACGCTGCCGATTTCGGCGGGCAGGAAGGCGTATATCTTGCCCGGATAGTGCCGGAGGTCGGCCTGGAGCGTCATAGTTGCCGAATCTGTCCTGACTTCGGTGCGCTTCATCTCCAGCACGTCGTAGCAGACGGGCGGGCGCTTGGGGAAGCGGAGGGTCGGCGTGTCGGGGGCCTGATAGAGGGTCTTGTAGAGGCCCGCGAATCTAGTGGGGGCGAAGTTAGACACGACCAGGTACTCAGCCTTGCCGCAGCGGAGCCAGTCGGGGCCGACGAGCAGGTTGTGCTCGGCGGCGGGCGCGATGCGCTTCGCAAGGAAGGCGCGAACGAGTCTCGTCATCTCCTCGGTCTGGTCGAAGACCGACTCGAACTCGAAATCAATGTTGCGTGGGAATGAGCCGCCGAGCTTGTCGTCGTACTCGTCGAGGTCGGAATCGAGGCGGACGATCCCCTCGATGGGCAGCTTGCTGGCGCGCTCGACGGCGACCGTTTTGCCGGCGTTCACCAGGCGCGCGAGCGCGGCGAGGAGGTCGGGCGGCGTCTCGCCCTCGATGGTGAAGCCGGGGGCGAAGACGACCTCGTAGTCCATCCCCCGCCCCTCGCGAATCTGCTGGTCGTAGAGGAAGTCGGCGGGGAAGCCGGCCCGCGTGCAGGCGACCCAGAGCCCCTCGCATGCGCACGACAAGTTCTCGGGCTTGCGCGAGGCAAGGTGGTCGGCCTGGCGCGAGTAGTAGACGGCGACCTTGCGGTGGCCCCGCTGTAGCTTGGTGAAAAGGTCGCCGTAGCGGGTGCAGAGCTTGTCGGTGATGTCGCGCACGACGTCGCGGTTGTCAATCGCCTGGGGGTGCTCGTAGTCGTGCGGGATCGTGAAGAAGGCCAAGCCGTCCACCTTCTGTGACAGGGCGAAGAATGCTTGGCGGAGGATGTGGTCGTTGAAGAGCGGGGGCGAGCCGAAGGTGTGCAGTTGAGTCCACACGGGCAGTCCGTCTCGGACGCGCATCACGTCGGCCTGCATGGGCGCGAAGACGGGGCGGTCTCCGTAGCCGCCGTCCTTGTACATCACGCAGGCGGCGATGTCGAGGCCGGCGAAGGCGTCGTCGGGCGTGCCGTTTGGCGCGATGTTGCCGCCGTTGCCGCCCCAGAAGCGCTGGAGGGTGAGGTTCCGCGCGGCGGGCATGACGGCCTTTGCGGCGGCGGACATGCGGGCCGAGAAGTCGCGCCAGTAGGCGTCCATGTGCTCGGCCCAGGCCCGGAAGGCGGCAAGGTCCTCTGGCCGCCGCTGGCTTGCCGGGCGGCCGACGAAGCGGTCGAGGGCCTTCAGCGCGTCGGCGCTCGCCGTGCCCTTGTGCTTCTCGCGAAAGGCCACCTCCTGGGCCTTGAGGAAAATCTGCGACATCGCCGTGCCCGTGTCGGCAGTGTCGTAGAACTCGTCGTAGAGGCAGAGGCCCTTGAGCGCCGGGCTGTGCCGCACGGCGGCCGTCTCGAGGCTGATGTAGCGTTCGCAGGCGTCGAGGGTCTTAGGCTCGCGCGGCAGCATGGTGTCGTTGTAGGTGAACACGTTCTCGTAGAAGGCCAGGTTGTGGCGGACGCAGGCGTTGAGGAAGCGGTCGCGTCCGCTCGGCTGATAGTAGCTCTCGGCTGGGCCGAGCTCAGGCCGCTCGCGGACGAGCTGCTCGAGGTCGGCGTCGCGGCGCGACACGCGGCTGATGTCGTAGGCCATGCCGATGAAGGTGTTGTAGCCCATCGCGGCAATCTCGCGGGCCAGCTCTTCCGCGCCCTCCCCCGTGCGCAGCACCCGCTGGTACTGCTCGCCCATGACGTTGTACTTGCCGTAGAGCACGTTGGCGAAGTGGGTGCGGGGCGTGGGGTCCACGATGTCGAGCGCGAGCGGCCGGGCGGCGTGCTCGCCGACTTTCGCCTCGACGCGGCAGCGGCCTGGTGCGAGGGCGCGGCTCGCCGCGGCGTCCACGCGGATGATGAAGCTCTCGCGCCTCTCGATGGCCTTGGCCGCCTTCTCGCGCAGGAGGGGCAAGCGCCTGCCGGTCGAATCCACAAGGTCTGCCTCGACAGGCGAGCCCACAGGCAGGATGCCTGTGCCACCGATGGAGATGATACCCAGGCCGATCCAGAATGCCTCGCCGCGGAAGAAGGCGTCGCGGCCCCGCTGGGTGAACAGGCCAAGCCCCACAGGGCGCTTGCGCGTGACGGAGACCCATTGGTCGGTGAAGAGAGAGGGGATGCCCAGACGCAGGCGATACACGCCATCGGGCACTTCGCCGATTGCCACCTTCACGCCGCCATCCTGGCCGGCCTCAAGCTTGAGGTCCGTCCATTGGCTGCCGTCGTACGGCCTTAGTTGTGCGAATCCCGGAGCCACAATGAGAGCAGAGGCATCAGCGGCACGCACCCGCGCATTGAGCGTGCCGCCGGGGCTGAGGTGTCGCGTGGCCGACTCGACGACGACGACGCGGGGCACGCCGGCCGCCTTGTCCGGCACGTCCATTCGCAGGCTCTTGAAAGGCAGCGCGCGCAGGTCGCCCGACACCTCGAGCGTCGGCCCCTCCTCCGAGAGCTGGATGCTGTACGGATGCTGCCTCGGATACCAGTTGGTGAGGAACTTGCGGCCTTTGTCGTGGCCGCCCCAGACGAATTGCTCGACGCCAGGGACGACGAGCTTGCCGCCCACCGGTCCTTCGACGGGGAAGCCATAAAGCGGCACCTCGATGGTGCCTCGCTCGACGCGAAGCCCCTCGACGCTCTGGCCGCCGCCGGCGCCGGGCTTGACCCCCTCAGGCCCCAAGTGGAACGTGAGGCCGAGGGGGTGAGCGATGTAGCCCTTGCCCGCCTTGTTCGCTGGCAACCAGATCGTGAGCGGGGCGAACTTGTCGAAGACCGGCAGCAGCTCGCGCGCCTTGCTCGATTCCCCCTTCTTCGTCGGGACGTTCTTCTCGTGGTCATCTGCCTCACGAATCGTGAGGTCGGGCAGGGGCGTGACCCGCATCGTCATCGGCAGGTCGCCTTCGTCGGGATTGGCCCGGAAGGCCCGCACCGTGACCGGGTAGCACTTGATCCGCACCACCTGGCCGTCCACGGCCAGCTCAGGGTCGGCTGTGGCCACCTTGCCGTCCTTGTCCACGGTGAACACGTGGTCGCCTGGCCAGAGGGTGTGCGGGCCGGGCTTGAGCGTGGCCCGGGCGACCGGCACGCGGCCGATGTACTTCTTCTCGTGGTAGCGCTCGAAGACCGGCTCGCCGTCGAGGAGCACGTTCCGCGCCCAGCAGACGAGGTCGAGGCCGACCTTGACCGTCTCCATCCCGCGTTCGGTGGGGACGATGTTGGTGATGGGCCGCTGCCGCTCAAGCTTGTCAACCGTCAGGTCGGGCTGGTCGTGGGCCACCAGGCGCAGTTCGACCTCGGCCCCGCCCGCAAGGGTTTCGAGGACGAGGACGACGACGAGGACGAGGACGATTGAAAGAGGCTTCATCTTGTCTCAATGCGTGAGGGCGAAGAGGATCCAGTTGGTGCACTGCTGGTAGATCATCTCGCGGTAGCGGTTGTCGCCGCCGTGGCCGATGCCTTCGCCGATGGGGTTGGAGGCGGTGGGCGGCGTCGAGATTTCCCAGGCGCAGCCGTCGTCGTTAGGGCTGAAGAAGACGGCCGGGCGGTCGTCGAGCAGGAAGTAGAGCCAGGGCCGCGTGAACGCCTCGCCGGGCCACGGCGTGGGGTAGATCATCTTGAAGGTGTCGGCCACGCGCGGGTCGGTCTTCAGCAGCCAGACAGGCTCGGCGCCGGGTATGAGCTTCGAGACCTCCGGCCGTACGCTGTCGGCGAACGGGCTGCCGCGGAGGTAGCAGTCGTCCAGGTAGAGCGTGCCCCCGCGCTCGAGCCACCGCTTCAGGTTCTCCGTCTCCCGCTCGTTCAGGCTCCAGCGGGTGTGCGAGGTGAGGTAGACGATGGTGTAGTCGAAGAGCTCGTCGGTGGCGAGGTCGAGGCCCTCGTTGTCGGTGTAGACGGGCAGGTCGGTGCGCTTGTTGACCTGGTAGAGGAGATAGGGGATGGCGGTGGGGTCGGCATCCCAGTCCACCCCCGGCATGGCCGGCTTGATGCGGCGGATGGCGATCTTGTTGCGGCGTTCCTTGGCCTCGGCGGCCGAGCGCTTGCGGGCGTCGCTGGCCGAAAGCTCGGTGCGATTCATCTCCCCCGCCCGCTCGGCCCAACTGCCGCCGCAGGAAGAAGAGTCGAGGACGAGGACGACGACGAGGACGAGGCCGATTGGAGACAGAATCCTCATGTTCACTCCGCTCCGGAGAGAAGCCTGAAGTAGTCGCCGACGGCGTCCTCCGAGCCGCTGGGCCAGGCTTCGTCAGCCACGCGCGCCTTGAGGTCGTGCCTAGCGATCTCGTGCTTGGGCTCGGTGCGGACGGTGCGGACCGGCTCGGCGAGGAGGTCGGTCTCGCGCTTGATCCTCACAAGGCCGCCGAGAAGGGCCTGAGCATCGAAGCCGAAGCGTTTCTCGGCGAAGGCCGCAAGGTCGGGGCGGACGATCACGATCTCGACGGGCTGGGCGCGGCCGGTCCGCGGGCCGGTCTCGCTGTTGTTGTCGCGGGCCGCCACGTTCAGCGTGATGCGGTCGCCGGGCTCGAGGGGCGGGCTGAGGCCTTTGAAGAGGTCGGCGAACCTGCCCCGCACGCGGTCGCGCGGCGGGTCGAAGCGCTGCGACACTGAGCCCTGGCGCACCGGCCGCCCGAGGAGCGGGTCCAGCCCCTCGGCCTTGTAGTCGAGCGTCACCTCTGCCACCCCGAAGTCGTCCTCGGCCACCCAGCCCAGGGCGAAGGCGGCGGCCTCCTCGGCCATCATCGTGAGCTTGCGGTTCCGCAGCAGCACCTGCACGGTTGGGGCATCATCGGCTTGCGTGGCGATCTCGAAGGAGAGCGGCCGCTCCATCTCGAAGCCCGGGCCGCAGGCGCCCGTGAGGTGGAGAGTCGCGCGGTCGGGGCGGGCAATGGCGACCGAGAAGTGGCCGAACCGCCCGTTGACGGAGACCTGGGTCCACGAGCCGTCGAGCCACTCCACGCGGCAGTGGTCGGGGTGGAGGTCAGTCGTGGCGGCGAAGCTCACGAGCACGTCGGTGCCCACCAGGCCCTGGAGCCGCGCGACGTAGCCGACGAGGGTGCGCGGCGCCTGCCCCGTGTAGGCGGGGTAGCCCAGCTCGTAGTGGATGGCGCTCACCGTCGGCAGGTCGCCCACCGTCACCGTGTGCTCCGCGCTCTTCCGCCCGGCGTAGTCGAACCGATACGTGAACGACTCGTCGGCCTTTGGAACCGTGAACGACGCCTTGCGCTCGCTGAGTTCGAGTGGGTGGTGCCGCGGCTGCTTCGTCCCGGCGTCGGTGCAGACAAGGGTCACGGCGCGGCGGCGAGCGCCCTTGGCCTCGACGCGGAGCGTCACTGGCCGGCCGCGCACGACGGCCACGTCGCCCGGGTATGCCACGAGGGTCACGGGGAAGAGGCTGTCGAGGGCGGCGGCCCAGGCGTCGCGCAGCCGCTCGATGCGTGCCATCACCGCGCCGCGGGCAAGAACCAGGCAGAGCACGCACGCGAGGGCCGTGGCAGCCGCGCCGCGCAGCAATCGCCTCGCGCGGCGCAGGTCGAGCAGGCGACGGACGTTCATCTCGTCCACCACCCGCGCCGTGCGCTCCACCAGTGCGACCACGAGGCCCTCTGCATACCCCAGCCCCCTCGCCCCTCGCCCCTCGTCCCTCGCCCCCTCTGCCTCGGCCACCTCATGGCCGAGCTGGAGCGCGCCGATGAGCTGGTTGTCCAGGCCGCCGTGCAGCGACTCGATCAGGAGTGCCTCCTTCTCAATGCGAACACGTCGGAGGCCGGGCGGGACAACTCGGAGCGCGAGCGTGGCCAGCGCGGCGAGCACGGCGAGCGCGAAGGAGCCCAGGAGCGGCCACGCGGGCAGCCGCACCGCCCAGTCGAGCGCGAACCAGGCCAGGAGCGACCCCGGCCCGATGATCACGAACCAGGCCAGCCCCGCTGCCACGGCCCAACGCTTGCGAAAGAGGCCGAAGCCCCTGACGGCGGCCATGACCGCCGCCAGGGGATTGCGGATTGCGGATTGCGGATTGCGGATTTCAGAGGAAGTCAAGGCAGCATCACTCCTCTCCTCCGCAGCTCAATCCGCAATCCGAAATCCGAAATCCGAAATGGGTGCTCATACCATGCCTCTCCGCTTGCGGATGAAGCAATCTACGGCTACGAGCGCGAGAACGATCACGAGCGTGGCGGGGAGGTTCCAGAGGGCGATGGTGGCGGTGGTGGTGAGGCGGCGCGGGGCGAGGGCCAGCTCGGCGGGAAGCGCAGACGCCTCGTCGGGGGTGAAGACGCGGCCGCCCGTGGCCTTCGCAAGCTCGGCCATTGCCTCGGGCCTGGCGCGGGGGTCGTCCAGCTCGTCGTCGCCCTCCCCCGCGACGATCTCATCGCTGCTCGTCTTGCCGCCGAAGGTTGCAGCGACCTGCCAGGGGCCGGGCTCGTTGAGGGCCACGCTGTACTCGTAGAGGCCGGGCGCGTCGCGGCCGTCACGCGGATAGATGCGAAGCACCTTGCCCGAGGGGCTGGTGACGGCCACGCGCAGGTCGGCCTCGCGGATTGGGTGGAACGCGGGGTCAACCAGGCGGGTCGCCAGAGTGATCGTTTCGCCCACGGCGGCGCGGGACTGGTACCGGAGCACCTGCGGCGCATTGGGCGCGATGCGCGGGTCGGGGGCAAGGAACCGCACGGCGTTGCCCCAGAAGCGGCGGAAGTGGTCATCGCCCTCCGCCGGCCGCTGCATCTCCCAGCGCCACGTGGTGTCCATTGCGAGCGAGAGGACTTTGCCCTTGCCGACGTTCTGGATGGCCATGACGGGGAGCGATGCCGGACGCGTGACGCGTGAGGCGTGATCCGAAGCCTCGGCCTCAGCAGCTTCCCGGACTGCCAGGAGTGTCGCTCCCGGCTTGATGCGCTCGACGCGGTTGCAGCCGTCGAGGGTCGGGAGGTCGAGCCAGGCCTCGCGGTTGGCCTGCGGCTCCCAAGCCAACTGCATGACGGGATGGCTCAGGCCCAGCGGCGTGGCGATGGCCTTGAAGGGGTGCGGCACCTGCGGCTGGCGGGCCGGCTCGACGGCGAACGGCAGGATGGCGGCCAGCGGCGAGCCCTGGTACTGCCCTGCGGCGTAGACGCTTTGCCCGCCAAGCGTGACGAGGCCCCCGCCGCGCCGCGCCACGAAGTCCACGAGCCGCTGCATGCGCGCCTCGGTCACGTCCCCGCCCGCGCGGAAGTAGGCGCGCGGGATGTCGCCCAGGATGATCACGTCGTACTGGTAGAGGTCGGCCTCGCGGTCGGGCAGGCCGTCGGCAACGTCTTTGTGGCGGAGCGCGCCCTGGGCGTACCAGCCGCCCTTGGGCAGAAGCGTGAGGCTCGCGAACTCCACCACAGGGTCGCGGGCCAGCCAGTGGCCGACGATCTTCCGCTCGTCGCGCGGGATGTCCACCGCCAGCACGCGTATCTTCGCGTCAATCACCTGCACCTTGTGCTCGGAGGCGAGGAGCCGCGCGCTCGCGGCGTCCCGCACGCCGTCCAGGACGAAGCGATAGGTTCGCGTGCCTGCCCGCGACGGCTTCACAACGAAGGGCACCGCGACGGGCTCCTTGCCCAGGCGGACGTTCTCGCGCGCCGCGATTGGCTCTTTGCGGCCGTCCTCGTGGAGGAGCACGCGGACGGCTTGCTCGCCAAGCTCTGTGGCTGAGAGCGACGCCGTGAGGCGCAATTCGTCGCCCAGCCGCGCGTACGATGCAGCCTCGGAGACTTTCACTCGTGCGACCCTCGGCGCCCCAGCGCTGCCAAAGACGACGGGATAGACGGGCAGCCCGCGCGAGGCGAGGAGCGGCGCGACCAGGCTGCTCCGCGTCCCCGCCGTGTCGTTGCCGTCGGTGAGCAGGACAATCGCCTGGAGGTCGCTCTCGCGCCGGGCGACATCCTCCACTGCGGCGATCAGGCGGGTCATCCCCTCAGCCGTGGCCGAGCCGTCGTCGGGGCGGAGCCGCCAGTCGAGGGCATAGGGCACGACATTCGCGCGCTTGCCCAGGGCGGCCATGGGGCCGGCGGCGAAGGCGCGCGCGGCCTCGAGCCGGCTCCGGCCCGATGCGTCTCGAAGCCCCATGCTGCCCGAGGTGTCGGTGAGGACGGCCACGTTGGGCGGCAGCGCGCGCTCGAGGGTCAGCCGCAGCTCGACCTGGCAGAGCATGGCTGCGAGGAGAGCGAACCCGGCCAGCCGCACGGCGAGGAGCGCCACGCGGGTGCGCCAGCGCACGACGTTCTGCGGCAGGAGGTTCAGCGCGGCCACGGCGGCCGCCACCACTCCCAGCGCGGCCAGCACTGCGACGCCGACGGGCCGAGCGGTACAGAACCCCCAGCGCGTGGTGCCCACCACCGTCCCAGGGGCATCGAGGCCGAGGAGCCAATAGACCACGCTCATTGCCCGGCTCCTTCGGTCCGCTGGCGCTCGCGGCGCGCATTGAGCAGCCACCCCACGCCGCCTTCGACCGCATAGGCCGCGATGAGGAGCAGGACCAGCAGCGGCCAGAGCTCGCCGCCTGGCAATTCGAGTTCAAGCGGCTCGGCCACCGTTGCCACCCGCATGCTCTGCCCGAAGAGGCCGGCCAGCTCAGACTCCGCGATACGAACGGTGCGACTCTCGCGCGGGTCGTGGTTCACGGCCAGGAGGCGACCGCCCGCGGCCCGCCGCCCGGCGCCCACCGACGGCTTCTGCACCAGGTAGTTGCCCACGGGCAGGCCAGGCACCAGCAGCGTCCTGTCGCGTCCTACGGCGAGCCGCATGGGCGGCTCCGACGAGGCGAGCGGGGCAAGCTCCAACTGGTCGAGGAAGGCGAAGCCCGGCTCGGAGACATCGAGGACCGCGGGCCGCGCGGCGGTGAGGAGATCGGGCCGGCGCGGGCGTAGCTCCCCAGCGAGGTAGCCCACGAGTTGCCACATCAGGGCAGGGAAGACGCGGGTGCGGGCGAGGCTGCCGCGTTCGAGCTCGAAGCCGAAGGCCAGGAGCGCGGTGCGGCCCTGGCCCACGGGCATCTCGGCCGCCAGCACCGAGCCGTCGGTGCCCAGGAACATCGCGCGGGCGTCGGGGGCGAGCCGCCGAAGCTCGCGGAGCGCGGCGAACCGCACAGCCGTCAGGTCGCCCTTGAGCCTGTCGCGGAAAGGGGCGAGGACCGGGTGCTGGCTGTCGGCGTGGCGGATGCCGATTGGCGGGTCGAGCGCCCGCTCGTTGCCGACCTCCGCGGGCGACAGCGCGGCGAACGTGCGGCTGAACTTCATCGCATTGGTGTCGGCCGAACAGACGAAGAGCACCGCCCTGCCCTGCCGCACGAAGGTGTCGAGGTCCCTCAGCGCCTGTTCGCCGAGCGTGCTCACGCCGTGGAGCACGATGGCGTCGTACTTGCTCAGCGGCTGGGCGGCGAGGGCCTCGGGCGCGACGGCCGTGGTGTGGATGCCGGTGCCGTGGGGCTGGCCCAGCTCGCGGCCGGGGTTGAGGGCGAAGCGGAGGATGCGGACGCCGTCGAGCGTCGGCTCCTGCTCGCTCTTCGCCGTCACAGGCAAGATGCCTGTGCCACCGACCTCAGTGCCCTTTGGTGGCACAGGCGTCTCGCCTGTGGCCCCTGCCCCACTGACGATGAGGACGCGGCGGGCGTCGGCAACGTCGAGCGGCACGGCGAAGCGGTTGTCGGCGGGCAGGCCGTCGTCGCCGTCGAGCCGCACCTCCACCATCGCCTGGCCGGCACGGGAGGCGCGGAGGGTGAGGCCAACGTCGGCCTCTCCCCCGGGCGGCAGGGCTATCTCCCGGACGGCCGGCTCGCGGCGCTCGCCGACGGCGAGCTGGAGCTTGGCCTTCCGCTCGGCGGCGCCGCTGTTGAACACGCGGGCCACGATGCGGGCGTCGTCGCCCATCTTGGCGCGCAAGCCGCGCACGCCGGCGTCGAGCACCGCCAGGTTGTCGGCCTGGCCGCCCGCGAGGTCGAGGAACACTATATCGAGCTTGCGGCCGAGCTCGCGCTGCGCGTCCTGCACAACCCGCAGGTCATCGCTGTTCCGCGTCTCGAAGGCTGAGGCCGCGAGGTCGGTGAGCACTACGATCTGGGAGCGAGCCTCGCGGCGGCCCCACACCAGGCCGCAAGCTGTGGCAACGGCGCGCACAAGCCCCCGCCCCGCACCATCGGCGGCATCGAGGCCCGAAAGGGCGTGGAGAGCCCGTTGCGGCGATGGCTGGAGGGGCACGACGCTCTCGGCGTCCTGCCCCGCGGCAATGAGCGCGCACTGGCTGGGCGCGGCGATGGCGCGGAGGAGCGCCTCGGCTTTCGCCTTTGCCAGGGCGACGAGCGGCGCCCTGCGGCCATCGGCGCCCGTGCCCAACGCCCGCATGCTGGCCGAGCAGTCCACCACCACCACCAGGTTGCGCGCGGCCCGCCCGAACGGCGCCCAGCCAGTGAAAAGCCGGGCCATCGCCAGCACAAGGAGGGCCAGCACCGCGAGCCGCAGGAGAAGCTGGCCCACGTCCACCAGCCGCATTGCGAACACGTTGGTCCGCTCGTCGGCCCGGAGGAGCTGGATGGAGGGGAACTCCTGGACCTGGTACTTGTGCCGCGCGATCAGGTGGAGCGCCACCGGAATGGCCAACCCCACGAGCCCGAGCAGCATGCCAGGAAACAACAAACCCATCTCACTGTCCCTCGGAGAGAGGATGAATGGATGGGTGGATGGGTGGATGAATGTCAGAGAGAGCCGGCTGCCAGTCTTTCATCCATCCATCCATTCATCCAATCATCCCCCCTCGTCACGTCACCGAGCCCTCTCTCTCCGATAGAGCAAGTAGTCGCGCAGCACGAGCTCGATCGGCTGCGAGGTGTCCACGAAGCGGTAGTCTGCGCCGCAGGCCACGGCGCCGCCCTCGATGGCGCGGCGGAAGCGTCCGAGGCGCTCAAGGTAGAGCGGCCGCTGCCGCAACGGGTCGCTCATCAGCGCCCCACCCGTTTCCATGTCGCGGAACGTCGTGAGCGGCTTGAATGGGAAGGCCACCTCGTCGTGGTCCATGAGCTGAATCACGATCAGGTCGTGCCCTCGGGCGGCGAGGTGGCGGATGCCGTCCACCACGCTGCGCGGCTCCCCGTAGCAATCGCTGATGAGGAGCACGATGCCGCGGCGGGTGAGGCGTCGGCCGATGGCCTCCAGGACTCGTGCGAGCGCGGTCTGCCCCTGCGGCTCGATGGCCTCGAGGCGCGACAGGAGCGTGTAGAGGTGCCGCTGGCCCTGCTTGGGCGGGATAAACTCGCGGAGCTCGTCCCCGAACGTCGCCAGCCCGGGCGAGTCCTGCTGCCGGTGCGCGAGGAAGGCCACCGACGCGGCCAGGTAGCTAGCGTACTCCAGCTTCGTGAGCCTGTCGCGCGCCGCCGCACCGTAGGCCATCGAGCGGCTCGTGTCGAGCAGGCACACGACGTTCATGTTCGACTCCATCTCGAACCGCTTGACGAAGTAGCGCTCGGTGCGGGCGAGCATCTTCCAGTCAATCGTCCGCGGCTCGTCGCCGGGCGAGTACTCGCGGTGGTCCACGAACTCCACGCTGAAGCCGTAGAACGGGCTGCGGTGCCGCGAGGCGTACATCCCCTCCACCAGCAGGCGCGCGCGAAGCTCGATGTTCGCAACGGCACGCAGAATCTTCGGATCAAGGAAACGCATGGCGGACAAAGCCCCTGAATGACCAATTCCCAATGCCCAATGACCAATTCAGGACAGGAAACAGGTCTAGCCATTGCGTCATTGGTCATTGGTCATTAGTCATTTCCCCTTTGGGGTCTCGGGCACGAGTTCCAGCAGTCTGTCCACGATGTCATCCGCCTCCACCCCCTCCGCCAACGCGGTGTAGTTTGTGACGAGGCGGTGGCGCAGGACGGGGTGTGCGACGGCGCGGACGTCGGCGATGGTGGCCTGGAGGTTGCCGCGCAGGAGCGCGCGGCTCTTGGCCCCCAGGGAGAGATACTGCCCGGCCCGCGGGCCGGCGCCCCA
>Ga0194112_10005018_pt1 | contig 17922 bp, 15 predicted proteins | sample TA2MahC400mmetaG_FD_146191 | JGI IMG/M metagenome (GOLD analysis project Ga0194112, IMG submission 146191) | Freshwater microbial communities from Lake Tanganyika, Tanzania - TA2015016 Mahale Deep Cast 400m | ecosystem: Environmental > Aquatic > Freshwater > Lake | place: Tanzania: Lake... | reverse complement strand
GCCTCGCCGCCGGACCAACTATCATCGCCGCGCCGGACAACACTACCTCTCCCCTCAAGATCCACGGCCCCGGCTCCAACCTCGGCGACAGCACCCTCCTCGAACTCACCGCCAGCGGCGAACTCATCCTCGCCGGTGGCTCCGGCAGCGGCTACCGCTTCGCCGAGCTCGGCAACGCCAGCAACCCCAGCGGCTGGGCCGGTGTGCTCAAAGTCAAAACCCCAGCCGGGACTACCCTCGGCTACATTTTGCTCTACACAAACCCATGAAGATCCAACTCGATCACGTCCAACGTCTCAACCTTCACGCCCTCCTCGGCGCCCAGCGTGGCGACGTCGCCACCATTCGCGCGCTGTGGGCCCTCCAGGACAAACTGGCGCTGTCGCCGGAAGAGGAGAGTGCTGTCGAACTCAAACGCGAAATGGTCGCTGGGCAGGGGCATGTGACGTGGAATCCTATGCCAATTCTCGAGCCACGGTGTTCGTTCCGGCGAGGCGAAGGCGAGGGTCCAGGACGCGGTCTTTCGACGCAATAGCGCAAGGGGCCCGGAACTCGTCTGTGACGACGAAAACTGAGACTTTCGGCCATCCAGGCGTGCGGCGGCAGGAGCGCTTGGAAGATGCCTGTGCACCAGGCCAGCGCGGTGGAGCAAGATCTCTCAAAAAAGGCCTCTCACGGAGGCCTTTCGTGAACACCGTGCCTCCACGGCACGAAGACGGCCATCCCGCGCGTGGGCAGGGACCGAAGCAGGCGCTGTCGCCCCGCAGGAGCGACCGTCGTACTTTGGTGCGTACCGCGCCCCGCTCATCTGCAATGCAGCTGTAGCGAGGCTGTTGGCGCGGTATGATCGATGGGGACTTCTCCGATGCAATCGAAACGCTTGAATAGGCGCGGGGCGCTAAAGACCCTGGGAAGCGCGGCGGCCGTGGCTGGCTTCCCGACGATCATCCCCGCCGCGGCGCTGGGCGCGGATGGCAGTGTGCCGCCCAGTGACCGCATCGTCATGGGCTCCATTGGCATCGGGGGCCAGGGCGGCGGCCACTTGCGGAGCCTGTTGAACTTCGACGACGTACGCGTGGCCGCTGTTTGCGACGTGCAGGAGAGCCGCCGGAAGAGTGCGCAGGGGGCCGTGGACGCCCGGTATGGGCAGCAGGCTTGCGCCGCGTACAACGACTTCCGCGCGTTGTTGGCGCGCCGCGATATCGACGCGGTGCTGATCGCGGTGCCCGATCACTGGCATGCGCTGATTGGACTGGAGGCGGCGCGCAACGGCAAGCACATGTACTACGAAAAGCCGATGGGCGTGAGCTTCGCCGAAGCCAAAGCCATGCGTGAGGCGGTGCGGCGGTACGGCGTGACCTTCCAGTTCGGCACGCAGCAGCGCTCGCAGCAGCAATACCGTGTCTGCGGAGAACTGGTGCAGAACGGCAAGATCGGGCAGCTAAAGGAGATTCTGATCTCCTCGGCCGGTACGCAGTACGTTCCCAACCAGCCGGAGCAGCCGGTGCCGGCGGGCTTCGACTATGACCTGTGGCTGGGTCCGGCGCCGTGGGCTCCGTACACGGCCGAGCGCTGCACACGCAACTTCACGCTGATCTACGATTATTCGCTCGGGTGCATCAGCGGCGCCTGGGGCGTGCACGACGTCGACAGCGCGCAATGGATCAACGGCACGGACGGCACCGGACCGGTGACGGTGGAAGGCACGGGCGTGTTGCCGAAGGAAGGCTTGTACGACACATTCTCTTCCTGGGACGTGGAGCACGTCTATGCCAACGGCGTAAAGTTGAGGCACATGGACCGTGTGACGGCGGCCAGGGTCCACGACCAGTTCAAGATCGGCGGCATGGCTTCGATGTTCATCGGCACGGAAGGCTGGATCTACGTCAGCCGCAGCGAAATGCGCACCAATCCACCAAGTCTGTCGCGCGCCGGAGCGGGCCCGAACGAGATCCAGTTGCCGCGCAGCAACGAGCATCGCAGGAACTTCCTCGATGCCGTCCGCAAAGGGACGCCGCCCATTTCGCCGATCGAAGCCGCCGTGCGCGCCGACACGATTTGCCAGCAGGCGGACATCGCCCTCCGTCTGGGACGCAAGTTGCGCTGGGACCCGGTCCGGGAGCAATTCGACGACGAGCGGGCCAACCGCATGCTGGCCCGGCCGATGAGAAGCCCCTGGCACCTGTAGAGAACTAGCGAGGAGTCTGTCATGAAATCGCTGTTTGCCTGCTCCCTACTGCTGACGCTAGCCGCTGCGCCGCCGGCCGCCACGCCGGATGCGCTCAGCGACGCCGAAAAGGCGAAGATTGACGCGGCGCTGCCGGTCAAGGCCGCGGTGAAGCCCAAGCGCGCGCGCAAGATGCTGATCCTGAATGCGAACGTGCGCGAGGACGGACGCCGCCCGACGATCGAGCCGGCCATGCTGGGCGGCAACTATGCGCTGATCGAGATGGGCAAGCGGACCGGCGCCTACACTGCGGTCTTCACCACGGACGTCGAGTCGCTGCGGCCGGAGAACCTGAAGCAATACGACGCACTGTGCTTCAACAACACGCAGGGTGTGATCACCAAGGACGAAGGCCTGCGCCAGTCGCTGCTCGATTTCGTGGCGCGCGGCAAAGGCTTTGTGGCATTCCACGCCGGAGGCGCAGCCACGTTTGTGCAGTACCCCAAGTACGACCAGTTTCCGCCGTTCGGCGAGATGGTGGGCGGCTACGAGGACGGTGGGCATCCCTGGTCGCCGACCGACACGATTCGCCTCCGCGTGGAGGACCCGAAAAACCCCATCAACGCGGTCTTCCAAGGACAGGACTTCACGATGCAACACCAGGTGATGCAGTTCCGCAAGGGGTATTCGCGCGAGAACCTGCATGTGCTGCTGAGTATCGACGTGGACAAGAGCGATTACGATCCCAAGCGCCGGCGCGTCTTGCCCGAGCGGCAGGTGGACAAGGATTTTCCGATGGCCTGGATTAAGACCTATCACAAGGGGCGGGTTTTTTACAGCGTATTCGGTCACAATGCGGACATCAATTGGAATGAAACGATGCTGAAGTTCCACCTGGCGGGCATCCAGTACGCGCTGGGGGATCTGAAGGCGGATGCGACGCCGAGCGCCAGGCTGGCCGCCAAGCGGAAGTAGGATTCTGGTCTCCACATGAACACCGTTCGATTCACCACACTCGCCACAGTCGTTGGGTGCGCCGTGGCCTTTGCCTGGCAGGCCGGTCTGGAACCGCTGCCGATCGTGCTTCCCAAGCCCCTTTTCGAGGGCACTCCGGAGAATTTGAAGGTGGCCAACCTGGAGAAACCTCTCGGCAAACCACGCCCGCCGTTTCTGGCCCCGGCGGGAACCGTGAACGTCGCGCGGAACAAGCCGGTGACGGGCAGCGGCGCGGAGCCGGCTATCGGCGATCTGGAGATGATCACGGACGGCGAGAAGTCCTCCTTGGATGGCTCCTATGTTCAACTGGCTCCCGGGCTCCAATCCATCACCATCGATCTGAAACAGAAGTGCACCATCTACGCGATTCTGTTCTGGCATTATCACAAGCAGGCGCGCGTCTACAACGACGTGGTGGTGCGCGTGGCGGAGGACGCGGATTTCATCACCGGTGTCAGAACGCTGTTCAACAACGACTTCGACAATTCCTCCGGGCTCGGCGCCGGCAGGGACCTCAACTACGTCGAGACCGCCGAGGGAAAGCTCGTGGATGGAAGGGGCGTTGAGGCGCGCTACGTGCGGCTGTACGCCAACGGCAGCAGCGCCAGCACGCTGAACCACTACGTTGAAGTCGAAGTCTTCGGCCGGCCCGTACGCTGAACGGCCACGTCGCGAAGCGGCGCAGGTTACCGGGCCTGGGGGGCCTTGGCGCTGGGCGTGTCGTCGGCCTTCAGGTCGCCGAGCGCGTATTGCACGCCGGCCAGAAAATGTTCGAGCAGCGCCGGCTTTGAGAACACCTCCGGGGAGTGGCCCATGGTCGAGTAGAAGACGCGGCCCTGGCCGTAGGGCTTGATCCAACTGACGGGGAAGTCGAGGTCGCCCTGCCGCTGTTTGAGAATGCGGCGCTTGGGGTCCGCAGCGGTGCGCGTCATGTCGATGCTGAGCAGAACGCGCAGGCGGCCGCGCAAGGACGGCTCGCGGAACTGGAAAGCCTCGTCTTCGATTTCAAACGGCTGGCCCTTGAAGGCGGCGTTGATGGGGTGGCGGGGATCGTCGATCTTGACGGGGGTCTTCTCGGTGTGTTTCCAGGGATGACCGCCGTCCTCGTAGCCGCCCACCATCTCGCCGAAGGGCGGGAACTGGTCGTACTTCGGGTACTGCACGAAGGTGGCGGCGCCGCCGGCGTGGAAGGCGACAAACCCTTTGCCCGAGCGCACGAAATCGATCAGCGACTCGCGGAGAGCGGGATCGTCGAGAATGACGCCGACGGTGTTGTTGAAGACGATCGCGTCGTACTGCTTCAGATTCTCCGGCCGAAAGACGCTCTCATCGTTATTCACGACGGAGACGAATGCGCCAGTCTGTTTGCCGGTCCACTCGAGGAAGTAGTTGGCGTGCGGGATAGAGGGGTGTCCGCCAACCACTTTGCCATTGCTCTTGCACAGGTGCACCACCAGCAGGCGCCGCGCCTTGGCCGGGCGCGCTGGAGCACGCTTGGGAGCCGCGGCCTGAATCGCCTCCTTTTCCGCGGAGGTCAGTTCTCTGAGCGGCACGGTGTCGGCCAGGGCCGCGCCGGCGAGCAGCAGTGCTGCGATGGCGGTGATTCGCATCATGGTTCTCCTTGTGAATCCAGTCTCTCTCATGGGTGGGTTGGCTGGCGGTCCCAGAGCGATTTCGCCACCCAGCCGCGGATCTCCACGGCGGGGCGCAATTCGACCGGCGCCGGAAACAGCTCCATGTACATCTCCCGCTCGCCGGGCGGCGGGCCTTCGTAGATCCGCTGTGCCACGGCCGCCTCCATGGCGGGTGAGGCCAGGATGATCCGCGCTGGGCGGCCGCCCTCGGGGACGGCCCTGTACCACCGCACGTTTCGATACGCGCGCAAGTACCACGGCAGCGGCCAGAGATTCTCATTGCTGTAGACATCCAGCGGCACGGCGGCGTCGCGCGCGAACTCCGCCACACGGTCCCGAATCGTGAACACGCCCGTTCCCGTCTGCGCGTAGGCCCACTGATTCCGTGGATGGCTCGACTCGACGACACTGGCCACCCAGGCCTGCCAGGCGAGGTGTGCGACCACAACGACAGCAAGCGAGAGGACCGGCAACGGCCAGCGTCGCACCATGGCCTGGGCGGCGATTCCCGCCAGCAACGTTAACGCGAACAAGATGCTGATGACGCACCAGGGTGTCTTGTAGGGGATGCCGGAATAGAGCGTGGCGAGCAGCAAGGCGTATCCGGCCACGAAGCGCGCGAAGGGCTCCCGGGAACGGAACGCGAGAACAAATCCGGCCACCGCGGCAAGCGCGATGGCGGCCTCCGTGAAGCGCCCCTGGCCGAAGATGAGGAGTTGCAGATAGTAGTACCACGGGCGCCCGTGCAGGCCGCCGGATACGGCCCGGCCGGCGTAGGCGACGGCGGCATCGAAGAAGAGCAGCGGTGGCAGTGCCAGCGTTCCGAGTAGAACCAGCACTGTTCGCCGGCCGGGGCGGTAGGCGGCGATGTAGGCGATAGCCGCGCTGGCGATGGCCAGCACGGCGGTCTCTTTTGCCGCGAACATCAGAGCGGCGGCGGCGCCAGCGGCGCCCCACGCCAGCACGGGCCGAGCCACACTGGCGCCAAGGGCGGCGAGGAAGAGCGCCGTGAAGAGTGCCAGCAGCGTCTCCGGGATGTAGTCGCGGCTGTAATAGGCCAGAGCAGGCGAACCAGCAGCAAAACCCGCAGCAGCGAGCACTGCCCAGCGTCCCAACCAGGGCGCGAAGAGCAGGGGCGCCAGGGACAGGAGGATGCCCGCGATCGCCGGAACAGCGCGCAGCGTCGTCTCGGAGAGCTGAATGTAGGATGTCTGCCCCGCCAAGTGCGCGGGGATCAGCGAGACGTAGGCTAGCAGCGGGCCGTGGTAGTCACGCGGGTCGTAAGCAAAACCACGGCCTTCGAGCAGGCTGCCGAAGCGGTCCGCCTGGATGGCCTCGTCGGCATGCATGGGTCGCGCCTCAAGGCGCGGCAAACGCAGTCCCGCCGCCAGGGCGGCAACGGCGAGGACTGCGCCCGCATACGCTACTGTGCCGGTTTGCCGAATAAACCCACCTCTACGTCATGGTTGCCGTGGAGTCCGCGGCGCAAGCCGCTGGCGAATGCGGTCCACTGCAAGCTTCGCTTCGCCGGCGACGTCCGGATCGTTCAAGGCCGTTTCGGCCAGGGCCAGCGCCTCAGGGGCGCTGAGCAGAGCGAGTTGGGAGAGGACCGCCTTCTTCTCGTCGGCCTGGCGGGCGAGGCGCAGGGCATCTGCCAGCAGGCGCACGGTCTCCGCGGGGGGGCGGCCTTCGGGGAGGCCCACCAGCCGGATGTAGCCGCGCAGCGCAAGCACCTGCGCGGCGGCGTCAGGGGCACTGCGGGCGAGGTCGAGCAGGTCGGGGAGCGGCTTGGAATTAGGCCATTCCGTTAGCGCGAGAATCGCGCCGCGGCGAAGGTCGGAGTCGGCGTCCTTCAGCGCTCCGCGCAACACTGGCAACGCCTCTTCGTTGCCTGTTTGTGCCAGTGCTGCGAGCAGTGCCGCTTTCAGCCCGGTGTCCTGGGATGCCTGATAGGCCGTGATGACGGGCGCGAGCGCCGGCGCTCCCGGGCTCCGCAGGACCGCGGCGAGGGCGCGGCCGATCTCGGCGCGTTCGCTGGCAGTCTGGTTCTGCGCGAGCAAGGCAAGCAGTCCCGGGATGTGCGGCGGGGCGGCGGTGGTTCGCAGGGCGCGCAGTGCGGCGCGGCGAACCTCGCGATTCGCGTCAGTCGCGGCCTGCAACAATGCAGGCGCCGCGTCTGCCGAGCCGCGCTCCGCCGCCGCGGTGATGAGTTCCAGCCGCACCTTGGATTCGCCCGCCGCCATGCCGGCGATGATTGCGCCGTCCACGTCACGGCCGGGCAGGCGGGCCAGGCTGAGGCGCGCCGCGCCACGCTCGGCGTCGCCGGCTTCGCTGGCGGCGGCAACGGCGAGCAGATCAACGCTGGTCGCATTGCCGATCTTCTCCAGTGCTTGCAGGGCGGCAATGCGCACCGCCGGGATCGCATCCCGGGTGGCGGCGGAGACGACTCCGGCGGCCGACTGATCGCCCCGGTCCGCCAACGCCGAGATCACCAGCAGCTTGTCCCCGGGATCCATGCCGGCGGCCGCCTCACCCAGCAGCTTGACCACACCGGGGCCTGGGATGACGCTTAGCTGGCGGATCGCCTGCCTACGCACTGGAGGTTCAGCGGCCCGCAACGCGGCGGAGAGAAGCGGGATGGCATCGGCGCCGCCTGAAGCGGCCAGACCGCCTAGCGCAGCCACGCGGATCATCTCGGGTTCAGCCGGAGCGGAGAGTTGCCGGAAGACGGCGAAGGCGCTCTTGCGGTCGCCGCTGGCGTTCATCTGTTCGGCGCATTGCAACCGGGCGTCGTCAACTTCCATCCGCAACGGTCCGGAGGTCCGCGGGCGGACAGCCGACAGGGCTCCCGCGGCGCCCGGGCCGCCGATTTGGCCCAATGCGTGCGCGGCAGCAAGGGCTGCTTCCGGGCTGGAGCCGGGAATGAGCGCCCGGAGCGCGGCAACGGCGGCAACGTCACGACGCCGGCCGAGCGTATTGACGATACCGATCAGGGTCCTGCCGGCAGCCTTCGGCAGCATGGCTCGCAGCGCCTGGTCCACGGCCGGTCCGGGGATGCGCTCCAAGGCGTAGCGCGCCATGTCGGCGGTCTCTTCCACCGCCAGCATCTTCGCCAGCACCGGAGTTGCCGCGGCGGAGCCCATCAGGCTCAACTGGCGGCAGATCCGGTCTTTGCCGGAAAGCGTCGCCTTGCCTTCCAACGCCTTGAGCATCGCCTGCTCCATGCGCCGCACTTCCTCCGGTTGGGCCAGCGCCGCGGTGACAAGCTGCTCCAGGCGCACCAGCGCCGCGCGGCTGTCGCCCACCTCGTAAGCGGCGACTTGGGCCAGTGTCCCCTCAAAGCCGGGAGGCTGCGCCGCCGCGGCCAGGCACAGGCTGATCAGAATTGCTGCGTACTTCATCGAGTGTCCTTTTCTCTTTCCATCACAACCGCCACGGAGCGCGAAGCGGCCGCGACAGCATGCGCGACGCTGATTCGTCCCCCACGATCGTTTCGCTCGCCGGATCCCAGCGGACCTTCCGCCCCAGCAGCATCGAAATTAAGCCCAGGTAACCGGGCGTGGCCGATCGCAAGGCGACGTCGGCCGGCGTCAGCGTGCGGCGCCGGGACCGGACGCACTCCAGAAACTCGCGGTGATGGCCGGGTGAACGGTATAGTTGCGTATCGTTTGGACCCAAGCGCGAATTCAGCAGACTCCTGGGGGATGCGTCGATGCCCGCGCGGTCCACCCAGACCCAGCCTTCCTCGCCGCGCCATTTGGCGCCGCGCGCAACGTCGTCGTAGCCGCCGGAGATGAGCATCGAGACTCCGCCGGCGTAAGTCGCGCGCACACGGAACTTCTCCGGCGCGTTCCAGACGCGGCTGGCGAGCGAGAACTCGCCGGTTCCTTCCACCTCGACCGGTCCGGTCTCATCGAAGCCGAGACCCCAGTGGGCGATGTCGACGTGATGGCCGATCCAGTCCATCAGCATGCCGCCGCCATAGTCGAGGTTCCAGCGCCAGGTCTTGTGCACGCGAGCCGGACAGTAGGGCGCGAAGGGGGCCGGTCCGAGCCAGCGGTCGTAGTCGAGCGTTCGCGGCGGCAGCGCCGGCGTATCGAGCGTGGCGGTCTTGTCCCAATCGGTGAGCCCGCCGGGCAGTCCGACTTCCACGCGGCTCACCTTGCCGATGCGCCCGTTGCGCACTAGTTCCGCCGCGAAGCGGAACTCGGCGACCGACCGCTGCCAACTGCCGGTTTGCCAGACGCGGCCGTAGCGCGCCACCGCGTCCCGAATGGCCACGCCCTCGGCAAAATTGTGCGCCAGCGGCTTCTCGCCGTAGATGTCCTTGCCGGCGCGCGCGGCGGAGACCGACAGCACGCCGTGCCAGTGGTCGGGGACGGAGAGCACCACGGCATCGATGTCCGGGCGCGCCAGCACTGCCTCGAACTCCCGGTAGGCCGCACAGCCCGTGTCGCCGTACTTCTTGTTGACGATGGCCTGCGCCTCGGCCAGGTGCGTGGCATCCAGGTCGCACACCGCCACCAGTTGCGCGCCGGGCTCCTCCAAGATGCTCTGGACGTTATTGCCGCCCTGCCAGCCGGTGCCGATGCAGGCGACAGCGATGCGCTCACTGGGCGCCCACGCCGCGGCGGCGCCGGTCAGGAATGTGCGACGGTTCAGGCTGCGCGGAGGCATGTTAGCGCCGCTTCTCCACGGGCTTTGCGCCGGCCTTCAGGTCGCCCAGCGCGAACTGGATACCGGCAAGAAAATGGGCCAGCACCGGAGCGTCCCAGAAGACGGACGGGTTGTGCCCCAGCGAACAATAAAAGACCCGCCCCTTGCCGTATCGGCGGATCCAACTCACCGGGTAGTCGTTCTCCGCGTTGGTGCACGTGCCGAAGCAGCGGCCCTGGTTCATGTCCGTGCGGGCGACATCGATGCTCAGCAGCACGCGGTTGAGCGTGCGCATCCGTTCCGTGTTGAAGCGGAACATCTCATCGGCGAAGACGAAGCCGTCCCTGGGGAAGCCGGCGTTGAGCGGGCTCTTTGGCTCGTCCAGGCGGATGGTCACCTTCTCGTCCGGCATGCGGTGCATTGCGCCCTTGGCGCCCAGGATGCGTTCGAACTCCGGCCAGCCCGGGGCCGTCACGGAGGTCGCATGGTTGCCGATGACGCCGCCGCCGTTGCGGACGAATGCGGCGAAGCTCTCCCGGGCGGCGCCGCTGCCGAAGATGTCGCCGATCGTGTTGTTCAGAAACACGGCGTCGAACTCGCGCAGGCGTTCCGATCGCCACACGGCCGCATCGCTCAGGTTGACCGTGGTCCACGCGCCCAGTTGCTTGCCCATGAGTTCCACGGCCAGGTTGGCGTGCGGGATGGAGCGGTGGCCGCCGCGGCCGGTGTTGGAATCCACCACCAACAGCCGGCGGGGCTGCCGCGGCTTAGCCGCGGCTCGCTTGGGGAGCGCCGCCGCGATCTTGCTCTGCTCTTCCGGGCTGACCATTGCCGGGCGCTGCTGGCCGCCGCAGAGCCCGGCCAGGATTGTCAGTACCAATCCGTTGCGTGTCATCGGACTCTCACCAAGTCCAGGGACTGCGCATGGGCCGCCCCATCATGCGCGTGGCCTGATCATCGCCGATAAATTCCTCCTTCACGGGGTCCCAACGCACTTTGCGACGTAAACGCATGGCGATGTCGGCCTGCTGATTCACCATCTCGCCGTGCACGGCCGAATCGATGCCGGCGATGGTCGCCGAGCGGGTGCGAACCGCGTTGAGGAAATTGCGGCGGTGATCCTCACTGAAAATGACTTTCTTTTCGTTCGGTCCGATTACCTCACGCATGACCGATTCAGGGTGCGTGCGCATGCCCTGGCGGCTGACGTAGATCCAGCCTTCGGAGCCGAACATCAGGCTGGCCATGCTGCCGGTGCGGAACTGCTCAACCCGCTTGCGGGCGGACGTCATGTCCATGTGCACCACGCGGACACCATTGCCGTACTTATGCTCCACCGTCCAGGTGTGCATGACATCGCGAATGTCCTCAAAGAAGACGCCCTCGCCTTCGGTCTCCACCGGCGTGGTCATGTCGTTGCCGCTCACCCACTGGGCGATGTCTACATCGTGGATGCCCCAGGCGCCGCCCAGGCTGCCCAAGCCATAGTCGTGGATAAACATCCACGTTCGGGCGACTCGCTCCGGCGTGTAGGGCACCCACGGCGCGGGCCCCAACCACATGTCGTAATCAAAACCAGGCGGCGCCGGTTGTGGCTTCCGTTCCGGGAGGGGACGCATGTCGCCGGAGCCAGCCGAGGCGATCATGACGGTTTCCAACTTCCCAATCCGGCCGTTGAGGATCAACTCGCAAGTGTGGCGGTAGTTCTGGTCGGAGCGTTGCTGGCAGCCTTCCTGAAAAACGACGCCGTAGCGTTTCACCGCCGCCCGCAGCGCCTTGGCCTCGTTGATGCTGAGCGCGACGGGCTTCTCACAGTACATGCTCTTGCCCTGCCGCGCGGCCTCGATGGCGACGAGCGTGTGCCAGTGCTCCACGGTGGCGATCATCACAGCGTCGATATCCGGGCGCGCCAGCACTTCGCGGTAATCGCGATACACCGCACAGTCCTTGGTCCTGTAGTGGTTGTTCACCGTGTCGGCGTTGCGGCGCCGGGCGGTCTCCTGCACGTCGCAGATCCCCACCACGCGCACGTCCGGTTGCTGCAGGAAACCGCGCACATGGCCGCTGCCCATGCTGCCGACCCCAATCATGGCCATGTTGATGCGGTCGTTGGCGCCAAACTCGCGCGCCGGTACCAGCGCCGGGAAGCCCGCTCCCACCAGCGCGCGCTTGAGAATGTCCCGCCGGCGATAACTTTGTCTCACGAAGGCCCCTTCTTTCGGTTGACGGCTCTCAAAGATCATCTCATATAGGCGTGCCGGTCCGGAAGTATTCGCGGACAACCGCCGGTCCGCTCCGCAGCCGCGAACCGGCTTCGCCCCGGGCGATCGCGTACGTGAGATGTGTAGAACTTGTAAGGTACGGCTCCCTGCCGGGGCGGCTGCGAGAATCGGCTCTGTTCCACCGGCCGAAAATCGCGCAGATCAGGCTGACGGAATTCCGGGGGAGGCGCGGCGGTGGCCTCCCCCGGACCGGTCGGCGCCTACCACTCCACGCGCATGTGGATCTGGCAGAAACGCGGGATGGTCGAATCCAGCGTGCTGTTCCGGTCCATCACACTCGTGATCATCCCCGCGCTGGTGCCGGAGATCATCGTGTTCGGATCGGTGTAGTTGGGATGGTTCAGGGTGTTGTTCATCAGCAGCTCCGCCCGCAGGCGGATCCGCTCCCACAGCAGGACCGACTTGGAGATCCCGCTGTGCATGGTCTGGATCGGCACGCCTCGGATGCCACCCACCTGGGCGTTGCCCAGCACCCCGGTGATGGGCGTGGTGAACACGCTGGTATCGAAGTAGCGGGCAATGGTTCGGTTCGCGAGGCTGTTCGGGTCGCCGTTCTGGTTCGGCCGCACGCTCGAGTTGGAGGCCGTCCGGCTGGTGGTGTACGCCGTCCCGTAGGGATCGCGCAGGCTCCAGCTGGGCGTCAGGAACGAACGGGATTGCATCGCGAAGATGCTGGAGAGCTGCCAGCCGCCGAACATCGTATTGGTGACGCGGTTCCAGCTGGCTCCCCACTTCTTGCCCTTGCCAAATGGAAATTCCCAGACGAAGTTGGCGGAGAAGCGGCTGGTCGGGATGCCGGCGAACACCACGCGTTCGAACGGGGCGCGGGCGTCCTCCCCCAACTGGGTGCTGATGGCCCGGGCCCAGGTCCAGTAAGCCTGGTAGTACACGCCCTTCTTCATGCGCCGCTCCACCTGCAGCGTGAGCGAGTTGTAGCTGTAACTGGTCCCGTTCTCGGTGTAGCTGATGCCCGGATACTTCGGGAACGGGATGGTGTCCAGCTTGTCGACGTACAACCGGGAATCCACCGGCGGCTGGTTGATGTTGCGGCCGTAGGTGCCTCCGCGCTGGTAGGTGCCAACCCACCCGATGTGGAAGCCCATGTCCCAGTGCTCGCGGTCAATCGAAAAGCTCGACTGCAGTGTCCGCGGCACGTGCAGGTTGGGGTCGCCGGCGCCGGAGATGGTCACCGAGGACGGACCGCCGCTTCCCTGCGACGGAAACACCGTGGGCAGGGTGAGGAAGCCGGTGGTCGGGTTGGTGTAGCTCGGCTCGCTGATATAGTACGGCACCGACGAGGCGCTGGCGCTCGCGGCGGACTGGTTGAAGTAAATACCGGCTCCGCCGCGGAACACCGTGCGGTTGCCCCACGGCCGATACGCAAAAGAGAAGCGCGGCTGGAAATTGTTCCTGTCGGCGGCGTACAGCCGCTGCGGCCGCCCGGCTTCCGAGGCCTTGATCACTCCCACGTAGGAGAGCGGCATCAGGGGGTTCACCTTGCCGATCATGTCATCCGGCACGACGATCTTGCCGGACTTCACGTCGAACGCCGAAAGGTAGTTGTTCTGCTCCCCTTGCGGAAGGAAGATGTCCCAGCGCAGCCCCAGGCTGAGGGTCAGCCGGGAGTTCACCTTCCACTCGTCGGTGACGAACAGGCCATGGCTCCAGGGCACAACGCTCTGGGCCAGGCTCGGAAAACTCCGGCTCATCGTGGTCGGGATGCCGAGCAGGAAGTCCGCGTAGGCATGGCCGCTGAAGTTCCCCGTGAAGGTGCCCATACCGAAGGGGTTGCCGGTGTTGCGGGAGTAGTAGTTTCCGCGCTTGAGGTAGTGGCCGAACCTCCAGTTGTGCGCCCCCCGGATCATGGTGATGTTGTTGGTGAAGTTGTGCCCCCACTGCCCGTTGTCGCTGCGGGTGCTGTCGGAGGGCGCGCTCATGGTCAGGTTGCTGAAGCTGGCGGAGTAGATCCCCGTCGAGTCTTCCGTGATGCCGGGCGCCAGCCCCTGTAATCCGAGTTTCTTGGCGAATTCCAGACCGTTGATCTGGCCCCAGCCGAAGCTGTAGTCGTTGGAAAGGCCAAAGCGGAATTCATAGAGCAGGGTGGGCGAGAACGAGTGCGTCGCCGCGACGGTCACCGCGTTCAGGTTGCGCTGGGAACGGTTCCATTTCGTGGAAAGCGGCAAACCCGACGCCACGTTGTCCATGAACCAGCGCGTCGCCGTCCAGCGGCCGAACAGGAAGGTCCGGTCCGAGAAGCGGTGATCGATGCGCTGCGTGAAGGTGGGCTGATGGCTGGCAGTGCCCCCGCGCGTCTCGCGGTAGTTCTGGACCGCGTACACCTTGGTGTCGCCGTAGTTCGGAAGGGGCATCAGTTCCTGCAGCCCGAGCGCCACGGAATTGAGACGGGAGGTGGGGATCCTCTTGTTCGCGAACGGGGCGTTCCCGCTGAGGGGGTCCTTGATCGCGGCCGTCTCGGAGGAGAAGTCGCCCCCGCGCCAGGCCTCCGTGGGAACCGTCCGGTTGATGTAAATGTCGGCTCCGCTGGTGAAGTTGGCTTCGGCGGTGAAGAAGAAGAAGGTCTTGTTACGGCCGTCGTAGATCTTGGGGAGGTAGACCGGGCCGCCCGCAGCAAACGTCATGGCGTGCAGTTTCTGCCGGTCGCCGGTGGTCGAAAAGGGGTTGCGGGCCTTCAGCCGGGGGGTCTCATAGTAGTCGGCGACGGTGCCGTGCAAGGCGTTGGTGCCGGAGCGGCTGACCAGCGTCACCTGCCCGATGGAGGCCGACTCGGCGCCGGTCTGTGCCACGTCGATGCGCATCTCGGAGATGAAGTCGCTGCGGTCCATGATCGGGCCGGGAAGATTGACGCCCACCAGTCCGAGGCTCGTGCCGTCGATGGTGGCGTCGGTCTGGTTGCGCTGGCTGCCCCCCAGCCGGAACTGCCAGCCGTTGTTGTCCACCATGGGGGTCATGGTGACGAAGTCCCAGACCCGGCGCAGTGAGAGCGGCAGGTTGCGCATCACCTCCCGCTCCTTGGTGTTGGAGATGCGGGAGGACTCGGTTTCGATCAGCGCCGCGCCGGCGGTGACCTCGATCGAGGCTCCCACCTGGCCCACCGCGAACGCAATGTCGATGCGGCGGTTCTCGCGTACGTCCAGGTTGATCTCTTCTACCTTGAAGTCGTTGAAACCAGGCGCCTTGGCCACCAGCGTGTAGCGCCCGTTGGGGATGTTGGCAAAGGTATAATTGCCGATGTCGTTGGAAGTGGTGGTGAACTTCTGGTTCCGATCCACGAGAGTGATCTCGATGCTGGTGTTCGGAACGACCGCACCGGTCGGGTCGCTGACCACGCCGGTAAGGGTTGCGAAGGTGCTTTGGCCCCGGACCGCGCTCACCGTGGAGACGGCTAGCAAGGCGGCCAGAATGAGCTGCCGAAAACGCACTGTTTTCACGGTTGCCCTCCTTAGATTGGGTTGAAATTGGGTAACTGCTCAGGTAGGCATCACCATGATGCCACCTGAGGGATTATACCTGAACACGAATTTCCGTTTTGGCTCCCCGTAGGGTCCGAAAACTCAATTGGCCCCATTCCCCTGACCAGCTTGGTGTTACTTCTCTTTGCGACGCCCGTTGAATTCGCGTTTCGGGCTCGAAACTTAGCCGCCGCGCGCGGCGCGGACGTGGCCGATCACGCGACAGGAGCACCAATCCCGGACACTGTACAGACCTCCGGCGCCTGAATTCCCACTCGGACCGAGATGGCCAACCTCATCCCGCCCGATCAGGCCGTGTCGCGGTAGTAGTAGTTCAGCATGCCGCCCAGGCGCTGGCGGCGCTGGATGGCACCCGTTACTCCCAGGTGGCCATCCTCCGGACAGATGATCCGGTTCGCGAGGCCTTGATGATTGCGCTCGGCGTGATAGTGCTCCACGAAGTTCTGAACGGCCGTCCGCAGGGACGCCTCGCCGAAGAAGATCATGCGGTCCAGGCAGGACTCCTTGATGCTCCGGACGAGCCTTTCGACGTGCGGGTTCAAGTTAGGCGACCGGGGCGGCGACTTCACCGACTTCACACCGGCAGACTCCAGCGTTTGAAGGAACTCGGCCGTGAACAGCGGATCGCGGTCGTGGATCAGATACCTCTTCCCCGCGAGCACTCTATCGACGGCATCGGTAAGGTTTCGCGCGACCTGGTTCATCCAGCGGCCGTTGACGACCGGGGCGATGCCGGCGATCTCCACCTTGCGGGTCGCCAGGTCGATGAAGAACAAGACCATGAACCGCTGCAGGCCCCGCTTCGTCCAGACCTCCACGGTGAAGAAGTCCGTCGCGACGATCAGGTCCCAATGGCGTGCCAGGAACTCCTTCCACGTCGTCTTCCGGATGCGCTCCGGCGCCGGTTCGAGTCCGTGCCGCTTGAGGATTGCAGCGATCGTGCTTTCGGCGATCTCGTGGCCAAGGTTGGACAAGGCACCCTGGATGCGCTGATATCCCCAGTCGCGATTCTCCCCGGCCAATCGCACGATCAGGGCTTCGAGCTCACCCTCGGTCCGCGGCAGGCCAGCGCCCCGCCTGCCTCTCCCGTCGTACTTCTGGGCGATCAGCTTGCAGTGCCAGGCGAGCAGCGTCTCCGGCGTCACGAGGGTGGCCACCTCCGCAAGGATGGTCCGCCCCAACCCCATCGCTTTGGCAGCCAACCGGCGGCGCTGATCGTCGGTGAACCGCAGGCGCTTGGGGCCAAGTTGCTCGCGGAGGACTCGATTCTCCTCGCGTAGATACTCGATCACCTGCAACTGGCGTTGGTTCATCCAGCCGGCGACGGTGACCAGCAGGAAGCGGAATGGATCCAGCAGTTTCGACATCTCGTCGATCCCAGTTTGGCAGAGCAGAAGGGGTGGACCGGCGGCGCGAAGGCATATAGATTTCGCGCTGGCAGTCCGTGCGCTTTTAGCGTAGAGTGGTAGATGTGTTCTCCGTCCCGATGACCGTGGTGGAAACGCCTTGGTTCCTGCGGGACGCCGCGTCCGCGTTGACGGAACCAGAGCGCCAGGAACTGGTGGCGTTTCTTGCCGCGAATCCGGAAGCCGGAGTCGTGATGGCGGAAACCGGTGGAATCCGAAAGCTCCGGTGGGGCACGCAAGGGAGAGGAAAGCGGGGAGGTGTTCGCGTGATTTACTACTATCACTCCGAAGCGCTTCCGCTGTTCCTCCTGAACGTGTTCGCCAAGAACGAAAAGGCCAACCTGAGTAAAGCGGAGCGCAACGAGTTGAGGCTTTTGGTGCCGCGGCTTGTCACCGGCTACCAGAGGAGAATGGCAAAATGAAGAAGGCACGCACCAGCATGGAAAGGAAATCGAGCGCGGGCAGCCGGATCGTCGCGAGTCTGCGGGAGGCCGTGGACTGGGCGGAAGGGAAAGACGTTGCCGTTCGCGTCACGCAGGTCGAAGTGCCCACGGTGGACGTGCGGGAGGTGCGGCGGAAACTGGGGCTGAGCCAGTCGGCATTTGCCGCCAAATTCGGTTTCCAGCCCGCGACACTCCGCAACTGGGAACAAGGCCGGACGAGGCCGGACGGTCCTGCGCGAGTTCTGCTGGCCGTGATCGCTCAACACCCTGAGGCCGTGGAGGACTCTCTGAGGCGGGCGAGCTGACTGCTTGGTTTTACATATGTCATTTACAATCAGTAGTTTACGGACTCTCTTAAAATCCCATCACGGTCTTTGTTTGACTTGGGGAGCCATGTTTCCAACAACTTGCAGGCATCACCGATTTCCTGAAACTCGAGTTGCCAGAAGTTTGCCACATCACTTCACCCTGCCCTTCCTGCCCTTGCCGCTGATCGCGTCGAGAATCGTCACTTCCCGCTTCATGTAATCGGGCGCTAGGTGGGCGTACCGGAGCGTCATCCGGATGGACTGGTGGCCCATGAGCTTCTGGACGGCCGCAAGGCTCGCCCCGCCCATCACCAGCCAGGAAGCGAATGTATGCCGGATGTCGTGGAAGCGGAACGGCTGTCAGTAGTCAAAACCCTGTGGTCCGGTGTAATCAACAACTTGCGGCCGCCCGGCGGAGGCCCTCTGTGGGGGTGTTGCGCATGCTACAACGTAGGGCCTGTGCTCCAATTCGTCCTTGCTCTCCTGGCTGCCATTCGCGTCTTCTTCCGCAGTCGCCAGGACACCGCCCTGGAGATCCT
>Ga0194112_10005015_pt1 | contig 17924 bp, 9 predicted proteins | sample TA2MahC400mmetaG_FD_146191 | JGI IMG/M metagenome (GOLD analysis project Ga0194112, IMG submission 146191) | Freshwater microbial communities from Lake Tanganyika, Tanzania - TA2015016 Mahale Deep Cast 400m | ecosystem: Environmental > Aquatic > Freshwater > Lake | place: Tanzania: Lake... | reverse complement strand
CGACAATCGCGACCGTGGGACCAGCGCTGGCCGAGCCGGCGGCAGGGACTTTGGCGCGTGGCGGGCCTCTTGGGTGCCGTTGTGGCGCCGCGCCGTATCCCACACTTGGGGAGGTACGGAAGCGATTGTCGCGCTTTCGCGCGAAAGCGCGGCGCTGGAGGCCCTTATGGGGACCAGGGGACCGCGGCGAGTTCTACCTGGGCGTGTCTTCCACGACGCGAGCTAGAGAGCGGGAGCTTTGCCCTTGTCGTCTTCTTTGAGGAGGGCGTATTCAATGCTGTCCACGAGGGCCTGCCAGGAGGCCTCGATGATGTTGTCGCTGACCCCCACGGTGCCCCAGACGGCGTCGCCGTCGGTGGACTCGATGACGACGCAGGTTCGAGCGGCGGTGGCGGCCTTGGGGTTGACGATGCGGACCTTGTAGTCCACGAGCCGCACCTTCTTGAGGCCGGGGTAGGCGTCCTCAAGTGCGGCTCGGAGGGCGACGTCGAGGGCGTGGACGGGGCCGTCGCCCTCGCCGACGGTGAGGCGGGACTTGCCGCGGACCTTGAGCTTGACGGTTGCCTCGCTGATGGGCGCGCGGTCGCCGCCGCGCTTCTCGACGATGACGCGGAAGCCCTGGAGGTCGAAGAAGGTGCGATGTGTGCCGAGGAGCTTGCGGACGAGGAGCTGGAAGGAAGCCTCGGCGGCCTCGAACTCGTAGCCCTCGTTCTCCAGGTTCTGCACGGCGTCGAGGATGCGGCGGCTCGTCGCGCGGTCTATGCCCGCGTCGAGCTTGCGGGCCTTGACCATGATCGCTGCGGTGCCGGAGAGCTCGGAGATGAGGATGCGGCGCTCGTTGCCGACCGCGGCGGGGTCCACGTGCTCGTAGGTGAGGACGTTCTTCTGGACGCCGTCCACGTGGAGGCCGCCCTTGTGGGCGAAGGCGTTTGCGCCGACGTAGGGCTGCTTGAGCGGCAGGTTGAGGTTGGCGACCTGGTAGACGTAGCGTGAGAGGCGGGTGAGCTGGCCGATTGCGCTGGGCGCGAGGACCTGGCAGCCCATCTTGAGGGCGAGGTCGGGGATGACGACGCAGAGGTCCACGTTCCCGCACCGTTCGCCGATGCCGTTGATGGTGCCCTGGACCTGTGTGGCTCCCTCCTCGACGGCGGCGAGGGAGTTGGCGACTGCGAGGCCCGCGTCGTCGTGGGTGTGGATGCCGAGGTCGGCCTTGAGGGCCTTGCGTGCGGTGCGGACGGCGGCGCGGAGCGGCTCGGTGAGGGTGCCGCCGTTGGTGTCGCACAGCACGATGGCGTCGGCGGCGGCGTCCTGGGCGGCGCGGAGGCAGGCGAGGGCGTAGTCGCGGTTGTGGCGGAAGCCGTCGAAGAAGTGCTCGGCGTCGAAGAAGACCTTGCGGCCCTGAGCCTTGAGGTGCGCGACCGAGTCGGCGATCATCGCAAGGTTGTCGTCGAGGGTCACGCGGAGGACTTCGCGGACGTGGAGGTCCCAGGCCTTGCCTACGATGGCGACGACGTCGGTGCCTGCTTCCAAGAGGGAGCGGAGGCCGTCGTCGCGGTCGGCGGTTGTCTTGGCGCGGCGGGTGTTTCCGAAGGCGACGACGCGCGCCCTGCGGAGCGGGCGCTTGCGAATCTCCGCGAAGAACGCGGCGTCCTTCGGGTTCGAAAGCGGGTAGCCGCCCTCGATGTAGTCCACGCCGAACTCGTCGAGGCGGTGTGCGATGGCGAGCTTGTCGGTGAGCGAGAACGTGACCGCCTCGGCCTGCGCGCCGTCGCGGAGCGTGGTGTCGTAGATTGCGATGCGCTTCAAGAGCACCTTCCTAGTCCAGGAGCCCTCACCCCGGCCCTCTCCCAGCAGCGATTCAGACGTGAGCACACCCATATCGTGTTCCTGCCCCCACCGACCTTGCGTCGGTGGGGCGTAGGATTGGCAACTAACAAAGCCCCGGCCCTACACCCCCCTCTCCCTCCGCCCGCCCCTGGCGGGCGGAGGGAGAGGGGGGAAGGGGGGTGAGGGGCATCGTGGGTAGTTACCAATCCCTTGCCCCACCGACGCAAGGTCGGTGGGGGCAGAAAATCAAGGGCTTCGCGATGGGCTCCTTAGGTCTGCATTGCTGCTCTCCCAGTGGGGGAGGGAGCCATGACCTCTGGATTGACAATGTTCGGCGGCCTCTCGCCGCGGAGTGCGGCGAGGAGGTTGGTGGCGGCGAGGGTGGCCATCTTCGTGCGTGTGCCGATGGTGGCGCTGCCGACGTGTGGCGGGATGACCGCGTTGTCGAGCCCGGCAAGGCCGGGGGCCAGCTCGGGCTCGTTCTCGAAGACGTCGAGGCCGGCCCCTGCGATGCGCCGCTCGCGAAGGGCCGCCACCAGGGCCTTCTCGTCCACCACTGGGCCGCGCGACGTGTTGAGGAGGTAGGCTGTGGGCTTCATGATGGCCAGCTCGCGCGCGCCGATGAGGTGGTGAGTCGCTGCATCGAGGTTCACATGGACGGATACGAAGTCGGACTCGCGGAGGAGAGTATCGAGGTCAACGCGCTGTGCGTCGACGGCCTGTTCGAGGGCCTCGTTCTGGAGCTTGTCGAAGTAGAGGACTCGCATGCGGAAGCCGCGCGAGCGGAGGGCGACGGCGGTGCCGATGCGTCCCGCGCCGATGATGCCGAGGGTGCGGCCGGAGATGTCGCCTCCGAGCATGAGCATGGGCGCCCAGCCCTTGAAGCGGCCGGCGCGGGTGTAGCGGTCGCCCTCGGGAATGCGGCGAGCGACGGCGAAGAGGAGCGCCCAGGTGAGGTCGGCCGTCGCGTCGGTGAGGACGCCGGGGGTGTTGGTCACGGCGATGCGGCGTGCGGTGGCCGCCGCAACGTCAATGTTGTTGTAGCCCACGGCGCAGTTGGCGAAGACCCGCGCCCCCTTCGCGGCGTCGAGCACGCCGGCGTCAATCGTGTCGGTGAGCAGGCAGAGCACGGCGTCGCGGCCCTTCACCGCCGCGAGGAGCTCCTCGCGTGCGAGCACGCGGTCGTCGGGGTTGACCTCCACGCGAGAGCAGGCCTCGGCGAGCATATCCAGTGCCGGCTGGGGCACGCGGCGGGTGACCAAGACGTTTGCGTTGATCTTAGCCACGCGGCTTCTCTCCTTGGCACGGCGCAGGCGTGCCCTCAGCGGAGGCGGGCGAGGGGGTAGCTGTCGAGGAGGTACTCCACGCGCGCGAGCTCGCGCTTGCGCCAGGCTCGGGCGATGAGGTCGAGGGTGGCACGGCCGGCGGCGACGACCTCGGCGCCGGCGGCGCTGTGGGCGACGAGGCCCTTTGCCGACTCGATGCGCTGGGCGAGGCGGACGCGAAAGGCGTCGGGCACGGTCGCCCCGGCATACTGGATTCGCGCGCCGGTGGTGAGGACGCGATATGAGCGAAGCTGGTAGGGTTCGAGGCGGACGTGGAGGAGCGCTCCGCTGACGGGCTGGGTGGCGTTTGGGTCGCGGGGGGCCGGCCCTTCGTCCTCGGGCAGGGCGTGCTCGGAGACGAAGTCGGCGGGGAGCGCGACGGGGAGCTGGCGGTTCTCGGCGTGGGCGAGCGCCAGCTCCTTCTGGTCAACGAAGTCGCGCAGCTTGACGTCCTTGCCTGAGAAGGCGGCGTAGGCGTCGAGGGGGGAACCCGTCCTGTTGACGAGGTAGAGGAAGTGACCGTCGCGGATGAGGAGCTCCCTGAGGCAGAGGGGGTCGGCCATTCCGAGGACGGTGTTGAAGGGTTCGTGCGGGAGCGCGCGGAAGGCGCGGGCGAAGTCGCGGATGGCCTCTTCGTGGCCGGCGGTGGCAAGCGTGCCGCCGCCGATGGTGAGGGAGAGGCAGTCGAGCTCCGCGACGGCGTGGGCGAGGGGTTCGAGGAAGCGCCTGCCAGTTGGGGTCGGATGGGAGGCCCGCAGGGGGTGCTCGGGCCACCAGAGGCCGGGAAGCGGGCGCACGGCGCCGACGCTCGACTCGAAGTAGCGGTTGGAGGAGGCGACGGCGGTCCGCGGGAAGGCGAGGAAGGGGGCGGCGCCCTCGCTGAGGAAGGCCAGGTCGCGCGCAAGGACGGGGTGCGGGTTCGGCCCCATGCCCATGAAGCGGTAGGCGAGGGAGCGGTCGTCGTTGGGGAAGGTCGCCCTGCGGAGGATGAGGTTGGCCGGGCGGTCCCTGTAGAGGGCGGGGTCGAGGCCGGCCTCGCGGCAGAGGGCGTCGAGAGAGAGCTGGCGGTTGGCGAGCGTCGTGAGGTTCAGGAGCGGGTTCCAGCTCATGCTGTCGGGCAGGCCGACGGTGAGGAAGAGCTTGAGGCCGGGGCGCTTGCTCTCGACTCGGCTGGCGAGGTCGCCGTAGACGGCTCGGAGCTTTCGGCAGCGGAAGGCCACCCACTGGTCGAGCTTGTTGGCGAGAATCCACCTGGCGCGCTCGGAGAAGCGGGTTGGGCCTGACTTGCCCTCGGGGAGCTCGAATTTCTCCTCCTTCACGAAGTCGGCCACCGTCGCGTCGTCGTAGCCGCACTGGATGGAGCCGAACCAGGTGGACTGTCCGGCTCCGAGGTGGACGGAGACGCCGAGTAGGGCAGGGGACTTGCCGTAGCGTTCGACGATGTCGGTCACGCGGTCGAGGAGGGAGGCTCGGACGGCGGGATGGAGGGGGTTGTACTTGGGGAGCTCGCCCGGCCCGCCGCGGGCGAGCGTATCGTCCCAGGCGACCATTCGGGCGGTGGGGGCGCCGGCGGCGACCTCCTCGAAGGTCTGCGCGCCGAAGGCGTTGGAGAGGGCAACCGTGTCGTCGAAGATGATCTCAGGGAGGAACTGGATGCCGCGCCGCTCGCAGAGGTGGAGGAGGTATTCGAGCCAATCGGCGGGGTGCGCCTCGGCGCCGGCTCCGAGGCGGAACTCCTCGCTCTCGGAGGGGTAGAGGAGCCCCGCGTGCCAGACGACCGGGTAGCAGAGGAGGCGCTGGCCGGTGAAGAGCATGTAGTCGGTGAGGCGGCGGAAGCTCTCGTAGACCTCGTGCGGGCGCTGGCCGGGCGCGCCGAACTGGAGGGGGACGGCTGGGTCGTCCCAGTGGACTCCGAAGGTCCTGCCGCCGTCCTTGGGCGCCTCGGCGCTCGCGGGCGGGAGGCGGCCAGGGAACTGTCGGACGACGACCCTTGCGCAGGCGGCGGGCTGGCCCGCGGAGAGTGTGCGGAAGATGAGAGCGTTGTCCCGCTCGCGCGGCCAGAAGTAGATGGGAAGCTCGACCATCCGCTGATCGAGGGCGTCGGCCTGGTCCACGAAGTAACCGGTCGCCACGTCGCGCGAGGAGGGGTAGCGGCGCGAGGTCATGATGATCTCGGCGCTGCGGACGCGGTCGGCCGGGTAGGTGACGACGGCGACGTGGGGGACGCCGGGGTTTGCGACGGCGAACCTGAAGGCGAACCTGGCGTCGGGGTATGCCCCGGCCTCCACGTAGGCGTCGGCGCCCGTCCCGATCCTCACGAGGCGCGCGCCGCCCGATTCGCAGAAGGCGTCGCGAGTCAGCCGCTTCGCACACTCAATCGTCTCGACGAGTTCGAGCTTGGGGGCAGCTTCCGCGCCCGCGGGCTCGGGCTCCGGGGCGACGACGAGGAAGAACGCCCTGGGGCAGGAGAGGCGGCCTTCGCAGGCTGTGACCACCTCGTAGAGCCCCTCGGCGGCCAGCCCCTCGGCGGGGAGCGGGATGCGGAGGCGTGCCCAGTCGCGCGGCGGGGCCTCGAGCGGGGCCTCGGCGCGGGCAACCTCTGTCCCCGCGGGACTGAGCACGCGCACGGTGAGGCGGAACGCCGCCTTCTCGTCGAGCGGGTTGTAGAAGCGCGCGAGAAGCTCGGCGGCGGCGCCCCGCTCGTAGAGCGTGCGACCGAGCTGGAGGACGAAGGGGAGGAGGAACTGGAATGCCTGCTTCTGGACCTGCTCGCGCGGGAGCGGGGCGTCGTAGAAGCGGAGGTCGTCGAGGAGCGCGCCGGCGGCGATGCGTCCGGCGAGTGAGCCGACGTGGAGGCGCTTCGGGAGGCCAGTGCCCCAGGTGGCCTGGGGACCGCCGGCGCGGCCGACCTCGCGGCCGTTGACGTAGAAGACGGCCTGCTCGCCCCTGCGCCAGGAGGCGGCGAAGTGGAACCAGTCGCGCTCGTCCCAGCGCGGGAGCGGCTGGCTGAAGGCGAGGGGCCAGAGGCTGAAGATGCCGCGGTTCTCCCCCTCGCGGTCGAGCCACAGGGCGAGGGAGCCAGGGCTGACCCTCTGGGGGTCGGCAGCGAAGAGGTCGTCGCTCAGAAGCACGCCACGCCAGAGCCGCCGCTCGGGCAGCGAGGCGGCCCAGAGGCTCAGCGCCCCGGAATCCCGCGAGACGTTGCGCTCGAAGGCGTAGGCGAGGTTGAGGCCGGAGCCGGCGACGAGTGCCTGGCCGAGGACGCCCTTGGCGAAACGCGCCCCCTCGGCGGCGACGGGCCGCGCGCTCCCGGCCGCGGTCTGGGCCTCGAGCACGTTGTCGAAGCTCGCGTGGAAGGTGAGGCGCGGCGGCTTGGGCTCGGGGCGCCTGGGCTCGGCGGCTTCCTCGCGGGCCGGAGCGTTGTCGGCCTTGAGGTTGTGGATGAAGGCGAGCTCGGCCTCGGTGGGAGTGAGGGCGCGGTCGTAGAGCCGCAGTTCGTCGAAGAGGCCGTCGGCGCGGAAGCCGCCGCTGCGGTCGGCCCCGACGTAGAGCAGCTCCGACTGCGGGAGCACCCAGTTCGCCTCCTGCTCCGCCACCCGCTCGCCGTCGAGGAAGAGCTTGATGCCCGAATCGGCGTCCCAGGCGGCGACGATGTGGTGCCAGGTCTCCGGCCGCCAGCGGCGGACCGGGGCGGACACGCTCGCGGCCTGCTGGGCCTGTAGGCCGAAGATGATGGAGCCGCGCTCGGCGACGAGCCAGAAGTGCCCCGCGGCGCCCGAGGGCTTCTCGTCGGTCGCAAGCGTGCGGGTCGTGGACTGCTGAGTCGGGTTGGCGGGGTCCCAGAGGGGCATGTACCAGAGCTCGATGCTGCCGCGGGCCTTGTCGAGCAGGCCACGGCAGGGCAGGACGATGCCAGAGGGAAACCGGTCGGAGCCGAGCTCGGCCCCCTGGGCCTTCACGCCCGGCCGGTAGGCCGCATGGAGGTAGGAGGCCTTGAGGCGTCCCGTGACGGAGAAGGCGGCCTCCGTCGTGCCGTCGAAGGGGACGTGCAGGAGCACCTTCGGCGGCCCCAGCGGGCGCGGCGCCGCGGCGAGGCCGATGGCCCCCCACGAGGCGAACATGTATGCCAGGACGATTCGCACCTGCAAGGGTCCGGCGCACCACACGCCCCGCCGCGGCGCTGCACCGCGAACAGAGAGGATGGATGGGAGTGTGGGTGAAAGGGTGATTGTCTGGCACTCATCCACACATGCACACATGCACTCATTCCCCACAGACACCCGCAAGGCAAGCGAGAAAGGAGGACGAACAGCCATCGCTCGCCCGGCCTGTACTATATCACAACAGCCGCCATCTCTCAAACAGGTCATCTGCCGCAGTGCGCTTGTGGGCACATTCGGCATGCGGTGCCCCATTCTGAGTGTGCCACCACGGCGGCTGGAAGCCCGCTATCCGTTTCTCCGATTGATTGCGGCGGTGGGGCGCTCGTTCCATACTTGTACAAGTGTGGAATAGTCGTTCGCAGGTGTCTCTTCTCAATCGGGCGGTTAGCGACCACTATCGGCTGGCCGGGATCCCTGCTGTCGGACCGCTTTGCTAGTGGCAAGGGCGCCGGGAGACCATTCCAGACTTGTACAAGTATGGAATGGTCATTCGAAGGTGCCTCTTCTCAATGAGGCGGTTAGTGACCACTATCGGCTGGCCGGGATCCCTGCTGTCGGACCGCTTTGCTAGTGGCAAGGGCGCCGGGAGACCATTCCAGACTTGTACAAGTGTGGAATGGTCATTCGAAGGTGCCTCTTCTCAATGAGGCGGTTAGTGACCACTATCGGCCGGCCGGGATCCCTGCTGTCGGACCGCTTTGCTGGTGGCAAGGGCGCCGGGAGACCATTCCACACTTGTACAAGTGTGGAATGGTCGTTCGAAGGTGCCACCTCTCAATGAGGCGGTTAGTGACCACTATCGGCCGGCCGGGATCCCTGCTGTCGGACCGCTTTGCTGGTGGCAAGGGCGCCGGGAGGCCATTCCACACTTGTACAAGTATGGAACGATCGTTCGAAGGTGCCACCTCTCAATGAGGCGGTTAGCGACCACTATCGGCTGGCCGGGATGCCTGCTGTCGGACCGCTTTGCTGGTGGCAAGGGTGCCGGGAGATCATTCCACACTTGTACAAGTATGGAATGGTCGTTCGAAGGTGCCACCTCTCAATGAGGCGGTTAGTGACCACTATCGGCTGGCCGGGATCCCCGCTGTCGGACTGCTTTGCTGGTGGCAAGGGCGCCGGGAGACCATTCCACACTTGTACAAGTATGGAACGATCGTTCGAAGGTGCCACCTCTCAATGAGGCGGTTAGCGACCACTATCGGCTGGCCGGGATGCCTGCTGTCGGACCGCTTTGCTGGTGGCAAGGGCGACGGGAGGCCATTCCATACTTGTACAAGTGTGGAATGATCGTTCGAAGGTGCCTCCTCTCAATGAGGCGGTTAGCGACCACTATCGGGTGGCCGGGATCCCTGCTGTCGGACCGCTTTGCTGGTGGCAAGGGCGCCGGGAGATCATTCCACACTTGTACAAGTGTGGAATGGTCGTTCGAAGGTGCCACCTCTCAATGAGGCGGTTAGCGACCACTATCGGCCGGCCGGGATCCCTGCTGTCGGACCGCCTTGCTGGTGGCAAGGGCGCCGGGAGACTGTTCCACACTTGTACAAGTGTGGAATGGTCGTTCGAGGGTGCCTCTTCTCAATGAGGCGGTTAGTGACCGCTATGGGATGGCCGGGATCCCTGCTGTCGGACCGCCTTGCTGTTGGCAAGGGCGCTTGGAGATGATTCCACACTTGTACAAGTGCGGAACATTCTCCTGGAGACGCGAGGGGACCTGCGGCGGCCCCTCGCGCGCTGTCGCCAATCACCTGTGGTGGCGTGATGGGGAAACCGCGTGGCGGTCTCACGGCGGGAGACCCCGGGCTTGTGCGAGCCTGCTACGGCGCCCATATCCCGGGGACAGGCGCGCCGCAGTGGGGACACTGCCCATTCGTGATGCTGTTGCGGACTACGGTGTGGTTCCATCGTTGGACGAGGGGTGAGCCGCAAGCGTGGCAGCGGGTGTTCTCGGCGGGATGGCCGGTCACGTTTCCCACGTAGACGTAGTGGAGGCCGCTCTGTGCGCCAATGGCCGCGGCGCGCTCGAGGGTTGCTACGGGCGTCGGCGGCAGGTGCCGGAGGTCCAGGTGCGGGATGAAACGCGTGACGTGCCAGGGGGTGTCATGCCCGAGTGTCCCGGCGATCCAGCGGGCGAGTCCGCCAAGCTGGGCATCGTCGTCGTTGATGCCTGGGACGATGTTTGTGACGCACTCGACGTGGAGGCGGTGGAGCTTCTTGGCCCGCTCGGCGGAGTCGAGGACGCCGTCGAAGTCGGCGATGTTGGCGAGGCGCAGGTAGGCCTCGCGGTCGAACGCCTTGATGTCCACGCGGTAGGCGTCGAGGACCGGGGCGAGGAGGTCGAGGGCCTCGGGCGTGATGTAGCCGTTGGTCACGTAGTTGGCGAGGAGGCCGCGCGCGCGCCCCAGTCGGCTCGCCTCGATGGTGTACTCGAGCCAGAGCGTCGGCTCGTTATAGGTCCAGGAGAGTCCCAGGCACCGCCGCTCGATGGCCAGCTCGACCAGGCGGGCCGGCGCGATCATCTCCACGGAGCGGTCGTTGGCGTCCACCCGCGCGTGGGCGAGCTCCCAGTTCTGGCAGCCTGGGCAGCGGAAGTTGCAGCCGAGGCTGCCCATCGAAAGCCATTGGGAGCCTGGGAGGAAGTGGAAGAGCGGCTTGACCTCGATGGGCGAGACGTGAAGCGCTGCCACCGCGCCGTAGGTGAGCGAGACAAGTTCGCCGCCCCGGTTCTCGCGTGTGAGGCAGAAGCCGCGTTTGCCCGGCGCGATGGCGCATCGCCGCCGACACACGCGGCAGCGCACCGCGCCGCCCTCGAGTTTGTCCCATAGCACCGCGGGGTGGGCCATTGTTCGCCTTGTCTTCAGGCGGCCTGTGGCCGCAACCAAAGGGCCGGAGTATCGAATGATGAATGCTGAATATCGAATATTGAATGTCGAACTGCGAAGAGCGGAGCGGACTCCTGGCTAGGTTCGTCATTCGACATTCAACATTCAGCGTTCGACATTCAACATTCCTTCTGCCACATGCGCGCAAGGCGCGCACGAGTCACGACCGGAGGCCCTACCCGGTCGTTTGCCCTTCGGGCGCGCCGGCGACCCAGAGCTTCCTTGCGGAGCGGAAGAGGAGGATGGGCAGCCCTGGGGCAAGGGCGTCGGCCAGCTCGCGCGTCCGCCGCACGGCCTCCTGAGCGGGGTAGCGCGAGGAGAGGTGGAAGAGGATGAGGAGTCTCACGCGGGCGGCTACGGCGACGCGGATGGCCTCCTCCACGGTGGCGTGGGCCGGGGCGTCGCGGTCCGCCGGGGCTAGAAACGTGGCGTCGTGCATGAGCACCTCGGCGTCCTGAACCACCGCGGGGTCGAGGGGCATGGAGTCGCCGCTGTAGGCGAGGAGGATTTTCTCGTAGGTCTCGCTTAGCTCCGTGCGCGGGACGGAGCGGGCGAGCTGGGCGAGCTCCTGCTCGGAGAGGCCGGCGTATTGCGGCTTGAGGCGCTTGCGCTCCTCCATCACGTTGAAGGCGAGGGCGGTCGAGCGGCCGACGTGTCGGGCGCGGAAGGGGACGAGGTAGCCGCGGCCGCGCCCTGCGCCCAGGGGCACCCGCTGGCCCGGCTCCACCGCGTGCCAGGAGAGGTCGTAGCCGGAGCGGTACATGAGCGCCTCGACGTATTGGCGTTGGGCGGCGATGAGGGGGTCGGCATCGGGGTAGTAGACCTCGAGGGGCTTCTCCTTGTCGCCGCGCGCCGAGCGGCGCGACTGGAGGAGGCCGGGGAGCCCGCCGATGTGGTCGTAGTGGCCGTGGCTGAGGAAGACCTTCTCGATGGCGAAGACGAAGTTCGCCATCGCCGCGCTCACCCCCTCGCCGGCGTCGAGGAGCATGCGCGCGGGGCGGTAAAAGAACCAGGTGGCGTACATGGCCTTCGAGTAGCCGCTGAGGTTGGCCGCGATTTCGCTTGAGAGGCTCATGTCAGATTTCCGATTTCCAATCTCCGATTGCCGATTTCAGTCAACAGTTCCCGAACGACCAGTCACCTCGAAGCTGCGGCGCACGACGCGGCGGGTCAAGGGGTCTGTGACGGCGATGGCCCATTGGCCGAGGCGCTCGTTGGCGGCCAATGGCTCGGAGACCTCAATGACGCCATCGGTGCTGAGCCGCTCGCCGCCAAGCTCGGGGCGCTCGACGCCGGTGGGGTCGGTGATGGAGACATGAACGATGTGGTTGCCCCGTGCGGGCTGGCCCGATTCGTTGAGGACGAGGACTCTGTAGCGCATGGCGCCGCCGTGGCGCTGGATGGCCTCGGGGGCTTCGAGCCGGAGGGTGAAGGGCCGCTCGGGGTAGAGCGCCCACACGCCGCCATCGCGTGGCCCCAGGCTGACGGCAACGTCGTGGGCGGGGCCTCCGCGCTCCGCGAGGTCGAAGGCGCAAGCCGTGGGAACAGCCTGGGGGTCAAGCTCCACCCGCGTCTGGATCGGCGTGTCGCTGTGGTTCACGGCCACAAGGAGCCAGGTCTGGCCTGCTACGCGCAGGCCGAGCTCGACCTCGGGGTCGAGGGCCCGCGCCCGCGGGTGCACGCCCTGCTCAGCAGCAGCTTCCTGGACCGCGCGCGCCAGCTCGCGCTGGGCTACGGGGTCGCGTGTTTCGACGGCGCGGCGGTGGGCCGCCACGATGTCGCGCGAGAAGAGCATGGTCCGGCCAGCGCTGAAGCGTCGCCGCCTGACCGTGATGGCCTCGAACAGGGGCGTCTCGGACGCCCCGAAGAAGCCCTCGGGCCAGGCGAGCGGCTGGCCGTCCTCGTCGCGCAGCTCCGAGTTATCGGCAAGGAGGAGGCCGCCCTGCTCGACGAATTGGACGAGCGCCGCGCCCACTCGCTTTGGGAGCATCTCCGCGCCGAGGAGGGCCAGGAGGCGATAGGGCGCCAGGCCCTCGCCGGTCGCCAGCCGCTCGTGCAGGAGGTCCACCTCGCCCACCGCGGCCCGTAGGAGCTCGAAGGCCGCGAGCACGTTGCGGTTGCCATTCACGGCGGCCTCGGTGAAGGGGAAGATGAGCGCGGCGCGGGCGGGTGGACGGACCGAGTGGGCCAGGAGCGGCGCTACGCGAGCCAACTGCTCGAAGAGGCCGCCCAGGGCCTCCGGCAGGGGTGGCTGGCGGCTGGCGAAGAGGAAGCGCGGGTTCTCGGCCACGCGGAGCCAGGAGGCGCCGCACGCGATGGCGGTGTAGGCGGCCTCGGCAGGGGGCAGGGAGTCCTCGGCGATGTCGAATTGCGCGCCGAGGCGCTTGCCGAGGCCGGCGGCGGCCGCGTGGTGGCCCATCAGGGAGAGGCGGTAGCGGGCGATGTCGCCCTCAGGCGCCACCTCCAGGGCGTCGGCGGCCCGCGCCCACACCAGGGGGTCGGAGAAGGGGGCCTGCGGGCCGTCGCGCAGGAAGGCGGAGGCGTCGAAGCCAAGCGACAGCTTCACCCCAGGCGCCGCCTCGTCGCGGAGCTTCTGCGCGGCCGAGAGCGCGTGCCACCAGTATGAGGTCACGAACGAGGCCAGCTCCCTGCGTTGCCCGAGGTCCAACGAAGCCGGCTCCCCGGCCGGCATGTCCACGCCGAGGTTCCGCTTGTAGGCGGCCTGGCAGGCGTGACAGCGGCACTGCTGCGCGTGGCTCACCGCCATCCGCGGCGCGGCCTCGTGGAACAGGAGGCCGGGCACGCGTGCCGCGGCGGTGAGGAGCGGCCTCATCTGGCCTTCGAGCGCGTGGCGGAAGTCGGGCGTCAAGGGGCAGGGCGCGAGGGGCGCGGCTGGGCTCAGCCCGGGGAGCAGGCCGCGGCGATGGTGGACGAGCCCCAGGCCGGCCCGCGCCGCACGCTCCTCGGCGTAGGCCAGCATCGCGTCGCGGTGCGGCATTTCGCCGACCCGTTGGAGCGGCGGGCCAGGGAGCGAGAGGGCGCTCACGCCCGCCTCCGCGAGCTGCTTCACCGCGTGCTCGGTGGTCGCGCGGTCGAGGTGGTAGCCGCCGTCGGCGATGAGCAGGAACGCATCGCTGGCCGCGGCGTGAGGGACGACGAAGAGCTCCTCGTCGGCCACGTCGGCAAGCCCCTCGCCCACGCGCAACTCAGCTTTGAGGTGGTAGCGCCCGGGGCGCAGGCGGGGGAGGGGAAGCGACACGTCGAGCTCCTCGTAGGCGGCGTCCCTGCGCCTCACAAGCCGCCGCCGCGGGGCGAGGACTGGCTGCCCGTCCTCGTCGAGCACGGAGAGGTCGAGTGCGAGCTCCGCGGGCGGCTCCTTGAGGTCGCTCGCCGTCTTGATGCGAAGCCCCGCGGCCTCCCCTGGGGCGAGGGCCCTTCGCCCGTACTCGAACTCGACTGCGAGGCGGGTGGGGTTGATGACCTCCACCGCCACGTCGCGCCGCGCAAGCTCGCGCCCCTCGCGGTCGGCGAGGATGACCGCGACATAGTGCAGCCCGCGCACCTTCGGGTCGTCGGGGACGCGGAAGGAGAAGACGCAGTCGGAGTGATGCGTGATGCGTGATGCGTGAGAAGGGACATTCTCGAAGACGAGGCGGCCGGAGGCCGTGGTGAGGCGCGTTCGCAACTGGAGCTCGGTGGGTTCGGAGCTTCCGAGCTTGATGCGGCCGAACTCCTCGTTGCCAGTGACCACTTGGCGGTTTGGGAGGGAGAAGCTCTCGAACCAGGCGGGGGCCTGCTCCTTGCGCAGCCAGGCCACGGCGTTGCGGAAGAAGTCGTCGAAGGCGTCGCCCGTGAAGAACCAGCCGTACTCCGTCTCGTCGCACTCGGGGTAGGAGGCGACCATGACGACGCGGCCGTAGCCGTGCTCGCCGGCGACCACGAGGGGGAGGGCGTCCGCCCGCATGACGACCTCGGCCTCGGGCCTGGGCTCGATGGGGTGGACCTTCCGCACGTAGCCGAGCGGCGTGGGCAGGCCGCGGCCTATCGGGTGCGACGACGGGGTGGGCATCGCGTCCACCTCGACGTCGAGCCCCCTCAGCACCCGCGCCGGGAGCGCCCGTTCGAGGAGGAGATAGGTGCCCTCGGCGTTCCCAAGGCTGTGGCTGCCGCCCAGGAGCATCAGCCCGCCGCCCCGCTCGACGAATGCGGCGAGCGCCAACTGCTCCTCCGCTTTGAGAACCACCGGGTCAAGCCCCGCGAGGATCACCAGATCGTAGCGGCTCAGATTCGCAAGCCCGGCGTCCCTGGGCGCGAAGCTCAGAGGCTCCAGCGGCACCCTCAGGCCGCGAAAGAGCGCGACGTGGAGCTCTTCGAGCGGCCTCTGGGCGCCCGCAAGGGCCGCCTCGAGACCGTAGTTCCCATTGTCCGATGGCCGCACGAGGAAGACGCGCATGGTTCCTCACAGGACGCCCGTGGGGGCGAAGCGCTCGATGGCGTCCTTCAGGGCGTGGAGGAAGCGGGCGGCAGCGGTGGCGTTGAGCACCCTGTGGTCGAAGGTGACGGCGAGGTTGGCGGTCTGAGCGACGGCGACGGCCTGGTCGCGGGGGACGGCTCGGCGCCGCACGGAGCCGAGGCCCAGGATGGCGCTCTGCCGCTCGTTGACGATGGGCACGAAGTTGTCGATCTCCAGCCCGCTCTGGTCGGCCACGGTGAACGTGGCGTCGGCCAGCTCCGCGAGGTCGAGGTGGTGGCTCTGCGCGTGCTCGGCCAGCGTGGCCGCCTCGCGTGCAATCTCGGCCAGGGTCTTCTTGTCCGCGCTGCGGATGACCGGCACCACCACCGAGCTGTCTGGCTCGACGTCGAAGGCCAGCCCGATGTTCACCGGCTCGTAGAGGAGTATCGCGTCGTCGCTGAAGCATGCGTTCAGTAGCGGATGCTGGGGGAGGAGCCGCGCCGCGAGATGGACCACCACGTCGCGGGCGTGGACCGGCAGGCCGGCCTGCTCGCTCAAGGACGGGAGCGCGCGCTTGACCGCCGTGAAGTTGGCCTCCAGCGTCACGAAGGCGGGGACCACCTGGTGCGCGATGCGCGCGAGGTGGCTGGCCACGGCGCGCTTGAGGGGCGAGAGCGGCACGCGGTCGAGGAGCGGCACCCCTGGGGCCTTGGCGGCGGCACGACGCACGTCCTCCTCGGTGAGCCGCCCATCCGGCCGCGAGGGGGCAATCGCCGCGAGCTCAACCCCGAGCTCTTTGGCAAGGCGCCGCGCGCCGAACGATGCCTTGACCTCTGGCGCCTCGGCCGGCTTGGGCGCGGCGCGGAGGGCCTCAACGTCGGGCAGCGCCTCATCGGGCTCCGCGATCAGCGCGATCGCCTGACCCACCGGCACCACGCTGTTCTCCTTGGCGAGGACCTTTCGGAGGATGCCGGAGCCTTCGGCCTTCACCTCCACCGCCGCCTTGTCCGTGATCGCCTCGAAGAGGAGCTCGCCGGCCGCCACGGGCTCCCCCTCCTGCTTGAGCCAACGGCCCACGGTTGCCTCCTCGATGTTCGCGGCAAGCTTGGGCATGATCACTTTGGTAATCATCTAAATCAGACTCTCCACAGCGGCAACGATCTTCTCCACCGAGGGCAGGATGGCCTGCTCCAGGGTGGGGCTACATGGGATCGGAGCATCAGCGCACGCCACGCGGCGGATGGGGGAGTCGAGCTGCTCGAAGCAGCAGTCGGCGATGATCGCGGCCACCTCGGCCCCCACCCCGCCGCGGCAGGTGTCTTCTTCTATGATGACGGCCCGCGATGTTCTGGCGACGGATGCGAGAACCGCATCCTCATCGAGCGGGGCGAGGGAGCGGAGGTCGAGGACCTCGCAACTGATGCCGCGCTCTTCCAGCCGCGCCGCTGCGTCGAGCGCCAATGTCGTCATGCGCGAATACGCGATGAGGGTCACGTCGCTCCCCTCTCGAACCACGGCGGCGCGGCCGATCGGCAGCACCTCGTCGGGGTCGGGCACCTCGCCCTTGACGCCGTAGAGGAGCTTGTTTTCGATGAAGAGCACGGGATTGTCGTCGCGGATGGCGGCCTTGAGGAGGCCGTGGGCGTCGCGGGGCGTGGCGGGCGCGACGACTTTGAGGCCGGGGGTGTGGACGAACCAGGCCTCGAGGCTCTGCGAGTGGCTGGCCCCGTAGCCGCGCCCGGCGCCCGCCGGCGTGCGGAGCACCAGCGGCACCCGCGCCTGCCCGCCGTAGATGTAGTGCAGCTTCGCCGCGTGGTTGGCGATCTGGTCCATCGCCAGGGCGATAAAGTCCATGAACATCAGCTCCACCACCGGCCGCAAGCCCGTGAGCGCGGCCCCGACCGCGACGCCGACGAAGCTGTTCTCGGAGATCGGCGTGTTGATGACCCGCTCGGGGCCGAACCGCTTGACGAGGCCGCGCGTGACGCGGAATGCGCCGCCGTAGAGCGCAATGTCCTCGCCCATCAGGATCACCCGCTCGTCGCGCTTCATCTCCTCGATCAGCGCGCTGCGGATTGCGTCGGCGTAGGAGACTACCATCCAGCGCCTCGTGACACAACGATGAGGGGATGAATGGATGAATGGATGAGTGGATGAATGAGAAGACCGTGCTCTCTGGCAATCATCCATTCATCCACACATCCATTCATCCTCTTCATTCCGCGTAAACCCCCTCGGCAGCCAGACTCGGTTCCAGCGGCGGGCTGGCCTCGGCGAAGGCCACCGCGGCCTCGATCTCCGCGGCAACATCCGCGTTCATCGCCTTCAGAGCCTCGGGCGGGAGCTCGCCGGCCCCCGCGAGCCGCCGCTCGGAACGCAGGATCGGGTCGAGGTCCAGCCAGCACTTCTCTTCCTCGCGGGAGCGGTACTCGCGTTCGTCGCTCTTCGAGTGGCCGTGGTGGCGGTAGGTCGTGAACTCGAGGAGGGTCGGGCCGCCGCCCGAGCGCGCACGCTCGGCGGCACGGGCGACCGCGGCCCGAACCTCCAGCACGTCGTTGCCGTCGTGCGTCTCCCCAGGCATCCCGTAGGCCGCGGCCCGCACGGAGAGGCGCTCGACCGCCGTCGCCTCGCGGATCGGGGTGGACATCGCGTAGAGGTTGTTCTCGCAAACGTAGACGATGGGAAGTCGCCAGATGGCGGCCATGTTGAGCGATTCGTGGAACGTGCCCTGGTTCGTCGCCCCGTCGCCGAAGAAGGAGAGGACGACCTGGCCGGTGCGTCGGAGCTTCGCGGTGAGTGCGGCACCCGTGGCGATGGGGATCCCGCCGCCCGTGATGCCGTTCGTGCCGAGGAAGCCGTGTTCGAGGCTTGCCACGTGCTGCGTGCCGCCCTTGCCCAGGCAGTAGCCGTCGCGGCGTCCGAGCAGTTCGGCCATGAGGCGGTCGGCGCGCAGCCCCTTCGCGAGTGCGAGGCCGTGGCTGCGATGGCTGCCGCCCGCCAGGTCGGACGGCCTCACCGCCGCGCAAGCCCCCACTGGAATCGCCTCCTGGCCCACGCACAGGTGGGTGGTCCCGTGGATTCGCGCCTCGACGAACAGGCGGTCCACCCGCTCCTCGAACGCGCGGATGAGCTTCATGAGCCGGAGATGAGCCAGTTCTTCAGACGGCATGCCAACCCTTGGGGAAAGGGATGTATGGATGATTGGATGAATGGATGGATGTCAGAGAGGAAAGAGCGCTCGGCTCTTACATTCATCCATTCATCCACCCATCCA
>Ga0194112_10005006_pt1 | contig 17944 bp, 17 predicted proteins | sample TA2MahC400mmetaG_FD_146191 | JGI IMG/M metagenome (GOLD analysis project Ga0194112, IMG submission 146191) | Freshwater microbial communities from Lake Tanganyika, Tanzania - TA2015016 Mahale Deep Cast 400m | ecosystem: Environmental > Aquatic > Freshwater > Lake | place: Tanzania: Lake... | reverse complement strand
CCGCCTCAGGGCCAGGGGGACATCGACGGTCGTGTATTTGGCCAGGCTGTAGGAACCGATAGGCCCGCCGTTGAGAACCAGGTCGAGGTCGTCGGGCGTATCGGGGGGGGCGTAGGGGTCGTGGGGGTCGGAATAATGGATCCAGGCGAAGAATTTTCCGGCCGCGGCTCGGTCGAGCCACGGGAGGGCCCTCGCGTTGACCTCGGAGGCGTCGAGATACCAGCGGTCGTCCGGAAACTCGTCCTCGTAGAGGTCGAATCCCCTGGCGAGGCCGAACCGGCGGTTCAGCACCCCCAGGGAGACGAACGCCGCCGTGTCGTATCCGGCCGCCCGGAATTCTTCGGCCAGGGAGGTCAGGGGGGGAGGAGGCAGGATCTGGCCGTTGTTGTAATTGCCGAGGGTGTGCGCCGTCCGGCCGTACATGAGTGAGAGGTGGGAAGGGAACGTGACCGGGGTTTCCGCGTAGGCCTCCCGGAAGGCGACCCCGCGGCCGGCCAAAGCCTTGAGAGACGGAGTCTCGGCCTTGGCCGGGCCGGCGCCTTCGACATGGTCGGCCCGAAGGGTGTCGAGGGTGACGAGAAGGACGCGGGCGGGCGGGGAGCCCCGGCGGCATCCGGCCGAGGAGGCCAGGACGGCGGCCAGACAAAGGATCGCTTTCGAGCGGAGGCGCATCGCCGCCCCATTATCGGAGGAAAAAGGCGGCGTTGTCAAAGCGACTTGAAAAACGATTTGAAAAGAAACTCCGACTTTGGTTATAATCCGCCCCAGCAGAGAAGGACGACTCGTGACCCTGGCCCTGGTGTTTCTCGTGTTCGGAATCCTGGGGGCCGTTCTGCTCATGATGAACGCCCTCCTCGGACCGAGGCGGACGAACCCCTCCAAGGAGCAGCCCTTCGAGTGCGGCAGTCCTCCTCTTCAGGAAGGGATCAATCCTTTCCCGGTCAAATTCTATCTTGTCGCGCTCCTTTTCCTTCTCTTCGCCGTCGAGGTCGCCTTCCTGTTTCCTTGGGCGCTCGTCTTTCCGGCCATGCGGGGGACGGCCTTGCTCGTCCTGGCCGCTTATGCCGCGGTCCTGGCCGGGGGATTCGCCTACGCCTGGAAGAAGGGCGCCTTTGAGTGGGATTGAACGGTCATGGCCGGCAATTTTTTAACGACCCGGTTCGAGGCCATGCTGGCCTGGGGGCGGAAGTTTTCGCTCTTCCATTATCCGTACGTCACGGCCTGCTGCGGGATGGAATACATGTCGGCCGCCTGCGCCCATTTCGACATCGACCGGTTCGGGGCCGGATGGACGCGGTTCTCGCCCCGCCAGTCCGACCTCCTTCTCGTTGTCGGAACCATCGCCCAAAAGCTCGCTCCGGTCCTGAAAACGGTTTACGACCAGATGACCGAGCCCAAATGGGTCATCGCCTTCGGGGCCTGCACGGTCAGCGGGGGGATCTACGACAACTACGCCGTCGTCCAGGGGATCGACCGGGTCATTCCGGTCGACATCTACATTCCGGGATGCCCTCCCCGGCCGGAAACGGTCCTGGACGGCCTGTTGAAACTCCAGGAGAAGATCAAGACACAAGGCCAAGACTGGCGATGGAAAAAGAAGACATCCTGACAGCCCTTCGGACGTCCTTTCCCGAAGACGTCCTGGAAACCTCGACCCCCTTGGGGGACGCCGCGGCCGTCGTCAAGCCGGAGGCCCTGGCCGGCATCATGGCCTTTCTCAAGGCCGAGCCGCAGGCCTTCACGATGCTGCTCGACCTGACCTGCGTCGATCATCCCGACCGGCTGGACCGCTTCGAAATGGTCTACCACGTCTTCGCCTTGGAGGGGGCTCGGAGGCTGCGGGTCAAGGCCTCTCTCCCGGCCGCCGAGCCGGTCATCGGCTCCCTGGCCGGCCTCTGGAAGAACGCCGTCTGGCTCGAGCGCGAAGCGTTCGACATGTTCGGCGTCCGGTTCGAGGGGCATCCGGACCTGCGGCGGCTCTTCATGTACGACGGCTTCGAGGGCCATCCTCTCCGCAAGGACTATCCCTTGAGGGGACGGCAGCCCCGCCTGCCGATGAGGCCCGATCCATGACGACCCGTCTTCAGGCCCAAGCCCGGCCGGAGAGCCTGCTCCTTAACATGGGGCCGTCCCATCCGGCGATGCACGGGACGATCCGGATCATGCTCGAGCTCGACGGGGAGCGGATCCTGAATTCCGAGGTCGAGGTCGGCTACCTCCATCGCGGCTTCGAAAAAACCTGCGAACACCGGACCTGGTTCAACCTCCTCATCTACACCGACCGCCTGAACTACGTCTCCCCCCTGATCAACAACCTCGGATACGTCATGACCGTCGAGAAGCTCCTCGGGCTCGAGGTTCCCGAACGGGCCCAATGGATCCGGGTCCTCATGAGCGAGCTCTCCCGGATCAGCGACCATCTGACCTGCCTGGCGGCCATGGCCATGGAGTGCGGGGCTTTCACGGCCTTCCTTTACAAGATGAAGGCCCGCGAGTTTCTCTGGGACGCCATCGAACAGACGACCGGGGCGCGGATGACGACCTCTTACATCCGCATCGGTGGCGTCCGGGCCGACCTCCACCCGGATTTCGAGGCCGTTGTCCGCCGGGCCGTCGACGAGACGCGGAAAGTCGTCAAGGACGTCCGGGGGCTGCTCGACAAGAACCCGATATTCCTCGGCCGGACGCGCGACATCGCCGTCATGACGCCCGACAACGCCCTTTCCTACGGCTGGACCGGGCCGTGCCTGCGCTCGACGGGGGTCGCCTACGACGTCCGCCGGGCCCAGCCTTACCTGACCTACGACCGTCTGGACTTCGAGATTCCGGTCGGAGAGAGGGGCGACAATTTCGACCGCTATCTCGTCCGGATGAGCGAGATGGAGCAGAGCCTCCGGATCATCGAGCAGTGCCTGAAGCCCCTCGCCCGGACGGTGCCGGCTCCTTCGGGGATCGCCCCGGCCGAGGCCATCCGGGAGGCTCGGAGGCGGCGGCCCGACGATCCCGTCCGTCTCTCCCCGAATCTCGAGGGCTCCGAAAAGGCCGTTTACCCCGGGATCATGGCCGGGGACAAGCGGTATGTCCTCCCGCCCAAGGAAGACGCGTACACGACGATCGAAGGGCTCATTGCCCACTTCAAGCATTTCATGGCCGGCCATGGCCTGCGGCCGCCCAAGGGCGAAGCCTATTTCGCCGTCGAGGGCGGGAACGGGGAGCTCGGCTATTACATCGTCTCCGACGGCTCCGACCGTCCCTACCGGCTCCACCTGAGGGCCCCATGCTTCCACATCGTCTCCGCCCTCGAGGAGCTCATCCGCGGCCGCTATGTCGCCGACGTCATCCCGACCTTCGGGTCGATGAACATGATCGGCGGGGAGCTCGACCGATGAGCGGCGTCTTTGCGGACGGTCTGCGGAGCCGGATCGAGGCCTTGGCGGCCCGATATCCGCGAAAATCGGCGGCCCTACTCCCGGCCCTCCATCTTGTCCAAGCCGAAAAAGGCTTCATCGGCCCCGAGGACGAAGAGGCCCTGGCCGGGCTTCTCGAAACGACGCCCGTCGCCGTCCGAGAGGTCGTCACGTTCTACACGATGTTCCGGAGGAGGCCGGTCGGCCGGCACCTCATCCAGGTCTGCACGAACGTCACCTGCGCCCTCATGGGCGGCGATCGCATCCTGGACCATCTCCGGCGGAAGCTGGGGATCGAGGTCGGAGAGACGACGCCCGACGGCCGGTTCACCCTGACGACGGTCGAGTGCCTGGGGACGTGCGAGGCCGCCCCCGGCCTCATGATCGATTTCGACCATCACGGCGGCCTGACCGAGACCCGGATCGACGAAATCCTCGAAAGGTTGGACTAGACGATGGAGCCCGCGACCTTCGCCCGCGCCCTCGGCCGCGCCGGAGGATGGTCGATCGAGGACTATCTCGCCGCGGGCGGCTATCGGGCGGCCCGCAAGGCGTTGTTGGAAATGACCCCGGCGGCCGTGCTCGACGAAGTCAAGAAGGCGAGCCTCCGGGGACGGGGAGGGGCCGGTTTTCCGGCCGGCCTGAAGTGGGGTTTCGTCCCGCCCGGGACGGACAGGCCGAAATATCTTTGCGTCAACGCCGACGAAGGCGAACCCGGAACGTTCAAAGACCGCTATATCCTTGGTCACGACCCCCATCTTCTCATCGAAGGGGTCCTCATCGCGGCCTACGCCGTCGGCCTTCACCGGGCCTATGTCTACATCCGGGGGGAGTACGAAATGATCGCCCGGAGGCTCGAGGCGGCCGCGGCCGAAGCCTATGAACGGCAATTCCTCGGCCCGGACGTTCTGGGAACGGGGTTTGCCCTCGACCTTTGGGTCCATCGGGGGGCGGGCTCCTACATCTGCGGCGAGGAGACGGCCCTCCTCGAGTCCCTCGAAGGCAAACGCGGCCATCCCCGGCTCAAGCCGCCGTTTCCGGCCGCAGTGGGCCTTTTCGGCGCCCCGACGGTCATCAACAACGTCGAGACGCTGGCCAACGTTCCCGGAATCGTCCTCCGAGGCGCGGCCTGGTTCCTCGGCCTCGGCCTGCCCGCCGACGGGGGGACGCGGCTGTTCGGAGTCAGCGGGCCCGTCCTTCGGCCGGGCGTCTACGAGCTCCCGGTCGGCACCAGCCTCCGCGAGATCATCTTCACCCACGCGGGGGGCATGCTCCCGGGACGGAAGCTCAAAGCCGTCATTCCGGGCGGTTTGTCGGCGCCCATCCTCCGGGCCGAAGAAATTGATCTGGCGATGAGTTGCGAGGCCCTGGTTTGCGCCGGTTCGATGCTCGGTTCGGGCGGGATCATCGTCATCGATGACCGGACCTCCATGCTCGAGGTCCTGCTCCGGGCGGCCCGGTTCTACGCCCATGAATCCTGCGGCCAATGCACGCCCTGCCGCTTGGGGACGAATTGGATCCGAAAAATCGTCGAGCGTCTGGCCGCCGGAGGAGGCCGGCCCGGAGACATCGAGGAGCTCGCCCGCCTGGCCTCGGGGATCAAAGGGCGGACGCTCTGCCCCATGGGCGACGCGGCGGCCATGCCCGTCCTGGCGATCGTCGAGAAGTTCACGTCCGAGCTCGAGGAAGCCTCATGCCGAAGCTGACGATCGACGGGCGGACCCTCGCCGTTGCCGAGGGGACGACCGTCCTGCGGGCGGCCCTCGAGGCGAGCATCTCGATCCCGCATTTGTGCTGGCATCCGGCCTTCCCCCCCGAGGGAAGCTGCCGGCTCTGCTTGGTCGAGATCGAGGGATTCCCCAAGCTCGAGCTGGCTTGCTCGACGGCCGTCCGCGAAGGGATGAAGGTCCGGACGGAGACTCCGGCCGTCCGGGAATCCCGCCGGCGGGTCCTCGAGTTCCTCCTAGCCGACCATCCGGTCGACTGCCCGATCTGCGACAAGGCCGGGGAGTGCAAGCTCCAGGATTATTACGAGGACCACGGCCTGACCGAAAGCGTCTTCCGGGAGGAAAAAGAGAGGCGGCCGAAGAACATCGACCTCGGGAAAAACCTTCTTCTTGACCGGGAACGATGCGTCCTCTGCACCCGCTGCGTCCGGTTTCTCCGGGAGGTCACCCGGACGGGGGAGCTCGGGGTGTTCGAGCGGGGCGTCCGTTCCGAAATCGGGATTCTGGAAGGCCGGCCGGTCGCCACTCCCTACGGCGGCAATCTCGTCGACCTCTGTCCGGTCGGAGCGATCACCGACAGGTCCTTCCGGTTCCGAACCCGGACCTGGTTCCTTGTCTCCCGACCCACGATCTGTCCCCTCTGCGCCCGGGGATGCGCCATCGACATCGACCATCATCCCGGGCTCCCAAGGCGTGCGGATTCGGCCGGCGTTTTCCGGGTCAGGCCCCGGCCCGACGAGGCCGTGAACGGCTTTTGGATTTGCGACCTGGGCCGATATGGATATCTCGACCTTCATCGCCGGCGCTTGACCCGGATTTCCTGGAACCGGGGAGGGCCGGCGGCCGAGATGAGCCGGGCCAAGATCCTTTCCGTTCTCGGAGGGAAGATCCGGGAAATGGCCGTCCGGGGGAGGTCCTCGCGGCTGGGCCTCGTCTTGAACTCGGGCCTGACCGTCGAGGAGTTGCGGTCCGTCCGCGACGGCCTGCTCTCCCGGCTTCCGGAGGCGCGCCTGTGGTTCGACGACCCGCCGCCGGGCGAGGACGACGGCTTCCTTCTCAGGGCCGAGAGGACGGCCAATCGGCGGGGTGCGGCCGGCCTCGGATTCGACCTCGCCCCCTTCGACCCAGCGGTCCTCGGAAAGGACTTGGACATCATCCTCGTCTTCGGCGGGCTTTCCGTCGGCAAGGGCCGGGACGAGGTCTTGGGCCAAGCCTTGGCCTCGATCGGGACGAAGGTCCTCTTGTCGCCGGTGGAGACGGGCCTTGAGCCGGCCTTCGATTTTCTCATCCCCACGGCCCTGCCTTCGGAGAAAAGCGGGACGTTCATCAATGTCGACGGACTGGCCCGGTCGTTCGAGCCGGCCATTCCCGTCGCGGCCGGCGTCTGGCCCGAGGGGGAATTCCTGGCCGCCCTGGCGGAGGAGATTTCGAGGGGAGCATGAGCGACGTCCTCACGGCCTTGATCAAGATCTTCGTCGCCCTGGGATGGTTCCTCGTCTTGACGCTCTATCTGACCTGGGTCGAGCGGAAGGAGAGCGCCGTCCTCCAGGACCGGATCGGCGCCAACCGGGCCTCGATCTTCGGCCTGCGTCTGTTCGGGCTATTCCAGCCGTTCGCCGACGCGATCAAGATGATCTTCAAGGAGGACTTCGTCCCCGCCTTCGCCGACAAAGTCCTCCACACCCTGGCCCCGTTCGTGTCCTTTTTCTTCGTCGCGGTCACGATCGCGGCCATGCCCTTCGGGGACGACATCGTCGTCGGCGGAAAGACCGTCGGCCTTCAGGTCTTCGACCCCTCGGTCGGTCTCCTCTATGTCTTGGCCATGCTGTCTCTGGGAATATACGGGATCATCCTCAGCGGCTGGGCCTCCCGGAACCGGTTCGCCCTGCTGGGGAGTGCCAGGGGCGCGGCCCAGCTCATCTCCTACGAAGTCGCCCTCGGCCTTTCCCTGATCGGGCTGATCATGGTTTTTCCCTCACTCCGGATGTCGGACATCGTCCGCTTCCAAGGGGGGACGATCCTCGGATTCCTGCCCCGCTGGGGCGTGTTCCTCCAGCCCCTCGGGTTCGCCCTCTTTTTCGTCGCCGCCCTGGCCGAAACCAAGCGGGTCCCCTTCGACCTGCCGGAGGGGGAGTCCGAAATCATCGGCTTTTTCGCCGAGTACGGGGGGCTCAAGTGGGGCCTGTTCATGATGACCGATTTCATGGAAATCATCGTCGTCTCGGCCCTTCTGGCGACCCTGTTTTTCGGGGGATGGCAGGTCCCCTGGCTGGCCGCGGACGGCTTCCACTGGCCGTGGGGCGGGCACTGGGCCCTGGCCCGCTGGCTCGTCGTCGTCCTTCAAGTCCTCGCCTTCCAGGCCAAGGTCGTCTTTTTCTGCTGGCTCCAGATTCTCATCCGCTGGACGTATCCTCGGCTCAGGTACGATCAGCTCATGGACCTGGGCTGGAAAGTCCTCATCCCCCTCGGGCTCCTGAACATCCTGGCCACCGGGCTGGTCATGAGTTTGTGACCATGGTCAAGGCGTGGGGATATCTGTGGGCTTTGGTCAAGGGCGCGGCCGTCACGACCCGGCACTTCATCGTGAACATGTGGTTCCACACTCTCCGCCTCGTCGGCTTCAAGCGCCTCCGGGCGGGGGCGGTGACGTTCCAGTATCCCGAAGTCCGCAAGCCCTTGGCCGCCCGCCACCGGAGCCTCCACCGGCTCGTCGCCCGGCCGGACGGGAGGCCGCGCTGCGTGGCCTGCCTTCTGTGCGTCACGGTCTGTCCGTCGGAGTGCATCTTCGTCGAGGCCGAGGAGGACCCCGATCCGGACGTCCAAAAGACGGCCGGCCGGTTCGAAATCGACCTCGCCCGCTGCTCGTTCTGCGGATTTTGCGTCGAGGCCTGCCCCGAGGACGCGATCCGGATGGACACGGGGACGATCGAGCTGGCCGCCCGTTCCCGAGCAGACCTCCTCTTCGACCGCGACCGGCTCCTCCGGCGAAATTGACATTGCCCGTTAAAGAGATATAATAGCCGTCCCTTTTATTATTCAAGGAGTAATCATCGATGAAGAAAGTCACCGTCGAAGAACTGCTCAAGAAAGCCGAGCAGCCTTCCAAGGACGCTCCCCGCCTTCATAAGTATTACAAGGGAAAAATCGGTGTTTCCCTGAAATGCCGGGTCCGGGATTTCAACGACTTCGCCATCTGGTACACCCCCGGCGTCGCCGCCCCGTGCAAGGAGATCAACCAGGACCGTGAAAAGGTCTACGACTACACGAACAAGGGAAATTTCGTGGCCGTCATCTCGGACGGCTCGCGCGTCCTCGGCCTCGGGGACATCGGGCCCGAGGCCGGCCTGCCCGTCATGGAGGGCAAGGGGCTCCTCTACAAATACCTCGGAGGAGTCGACGCCTTTCCGCTTTGCCTGAACGAGAAGGACCCCGACAAGTTCATCGCCATCGTCAAGGCCCTCCAGCCGACCTTCGGCGGGGTCAACCTCGAGGACATCTCCCATCCGAAGTGCTTCCACATCCTCGACACCCTCCGGCGGGAATGCGAGATCCCCATCTGGCACGACGACCAGCAGGGAACGGCCTGCGTCACGGTCGCCGGCCTCATCAACGCCTTGAAGATCGTCGACAAGAAGATCCACGCGATCCGGGTGACGATCGTCGGCGCGGGCGCTTCGGGCCTGGCCATCGCCCGGCTGCTGATCGCCGCTGGCGTCTGGCCCGGGAACATCCTGTCGGTCGACTCGAAGGGCATCCTTCACCGCGACCGGAGCGACCGGGAGGTCCTCCAGACGAAGTTCAAAGAGAAATGGGACATGTGCCTCAAGTCCAACGAGAAGCAGAAGAAAGGCGACGTAGCCGACGCCATCGAGGGAGCCGATGTCCTCATTTCGGTCTCGACCCCCGGTCCGGGAACGATCAAGCCCGAGTGGGTCAAGACCATGGCCAAGGATGCGATCGTCTTCTCCGAGGCCAATCCCATTCCCGAGATCTGGCCCTGGGAGGCCAAGGAAGCGGGGGCTCGGATCGTCGCCACCGGCCGGTCCGACTTCCCCAACCAGGTCAACAACTCCCTGGGCTTCCCGGGAATCTTCCGCGGCGCCCTGGACGTCCGGGCCAAGACGATCACCGACGAGATGTGCATTGCCGCCGCCAGGGAGCTGGCCCAGGTCGCCGAAGACAAAGGGCTGCGCGAGGACTACATCATTCCGAGCATGGACGAGTGGGTGGTTTTCCCCCGCGAAGCCGTCGCCGTCGGCAACAAGGCCATCGAGCAGGGCGTCGCCCGGCGGATCATCCCTCCGGCCGAACGGTTCAATATGGCCGAGGATATCATCCGCCAGTCGCGGGCTGAAGTCCAGATGATGATGAAGGAAGGTTTCATCATCGACCCCGATAAGCAATAGCCGGGCCGCTAAAGCGCAAAAACGCCGGCCGGAGTTGACATTCGGGAAGTTTTCTGAGTAAAATTTTACATTTTTTCTATGAAATTTGCAATTTACAAAAAATAGTTGACAAAGATATACTAAAGTTTTATATTAATAATCGACTTAAACAGGAGGATTTCTATATGGCTAAAATAATCGGAATCGACTTGGGCACCACGAATTCCGTGGTGGCCGTCATGGAAGGCGATAACGCGACCGTCATCCCCAACGAGGAAGGCGGCCGAACGACCCCGTCCGTCGTCGGCTTCACCTCGAAAGGCGAACGACTGGTCGGCCAGGTGGCCAAGCGTCAGCGGGTGACGAACCCCGAGAACACCGTCTATTCGATCAAGAGATTCATGGGACGCCGGTACAGCGAGGTTCCGACCGAGATCAAGCAGGTCCCCTTCAAAGTCCGGGAAGCCGAAAACAACGACGTCCGGGTCGAGGTCTTCGGCAAGAAATACTCCCCGCCCGAAATCTCGGCGATGATCCTGCAGAAGCTCAAGAAGGCGGCCGAGGACTATCTGGGGGAGAAGGTCGAGAAAGCCGTGATCACCGTCCCGGCCTACTTCAACGACAGCCAGCGCAAGGCGACCAAGGACGCCGGGACGATCGCCGGGCTGGACGTCGTCCGGATCATCAACGAGCCGACGGCCGCCGCCCTGGCCTACGGGATGGACAAGAAGAAAGACCAGACGATCGCCGTCTACGACTTCGGAGGAGGGACGTTCGACATTTCGATCCTCGAGGTCGGCGAAGGCGTCGTCGAGGTCAAGTCGACCAACGGCGACACCCATCTCGGCGGGGACGACATCGACCAAGTCGTCCAGGACTGGATCGTGGCCGAATTCCGGAAGGAATCGGGGATCGACCTGACGAAGGACAAGATGGCCATCCAGCGGCTCAAGGAAGCCGCCGAAAAGGCCAAGATCGAGCTGTCGACGACGATGGAAACGGAGATCAACCTGCCCTTCATCACGGCCGACCAGTCCGGCCCGAAGCACCTCCTCATGAAGCTCACCCGGGCCAAGCTCGAGTCCCTGGCCGAGGACCTCGTCCAGCGGTCGGTCGCGCCCTGCCGGCAGGCCCTCGCCGACGCCGGGCTGAAGCCGGGCGATATCGACGAAGTCATTCTCGTCGGCGGACAGATCCGGATGCCCCGGATCCAGCAGCTCGTCGGGGAGCTCTTCGGGCGGGAGCCCCACAAGGGGGTCAATCCCGACGAGGTCGTCGCCGTCGGAGCGGCCATCCAGGGCGCCGTTCTCTCCGGGGACGTCAAGGACGTCCTGCTCCTCGACGTAACCCCCCTGACCTTGGGCATCGAGACGCTCGGCGGCGTCTTCACCCGGATGATCCCCCGGAACACGACGATTCCGACGAAAAAAACGGAAGTTTTCTCGACCGCCTCGGACAGCCAGCCCAGCGTCGAAATCCACATTCTCCAGGGCGAGCGGGAGATGGCCGGAGACAACCGGACCCTGGGGCGCTTCCATCTCGACGGCATTCCCCCGGCCCCGCGGGGCGTCCCCAAGATCGAAGTCACCTTCGACATCGACGCCAACGGGATCCTCCACGTTTCGGCCAAGGACATCGGCACGGGCAAGCAGCAGGCCATCACCATCACCGGCCACAGCGGCCTCGACGAGAAGGAAATCAAGAGGATGGTCAAGGACGCCGAGACGCACGCCTCCGAGGACAAGAAGCGGCGCGAGGTCATCGACGTCAAGAACCAAGCCGACGGCCTCGTCTACAGCCTCGAGAAGCTCCTCCGCGAGAACAAGGACCGGATCCCCGAAGGGGAAGCGGTCAAGGTCCGCGGGGAGATCGACAACACGAAAAAAGCGATCGAAAGCGAGAACGCCGACCGGATCAAGCAGGCCATGGAAAGCCTGACCCGGGCCTCCCACAAGCTCACGGAAATGATGTACAAGCAGGCCGGTCCGCAGGCCCAGGCCGCGGGCCCAAACGGCTCGGGAGAAAAAGCCGAGGCCGGGGACGAAGGGGCGAAGGCCGACGAGGGCGAGGTCATCGACGCCGAAGTCGTGGACGACGACAAGAAGAACTGACGCTCCGAGCGACGGTCGCGGGCGGCGGGGGGCGGTCCCGCCGCGCCGCCCCCGCGGGGAGGGAGGGAGAGTCGCCGATGGCGAAGGATTACTACGAGGTCCTCGGGGTCGACCGGAAGTCGGGTCCGGCGGACATCAAGAAGGCCTATCGCAAGCTGGCCCGGAAGCACCATCCCGACCTGAATCCCGGAGACAAATCCGCCGAGGCCCGGTTCAAGGAGATCCAGGAGGCCTACGCCGTCCTCAGCGACCCGAAAAAGCGGGCCCAGTACGACCAATTCGGCTTTGTCGGCGCTCCTCCGCCCGGAAGCGGGCCCGGCGGGCGGTCTTCGACCGGCGGTTTCGAAGGCTTCGATTTCTCGGATTTCGGGTCGGGGTCTTTTCAGGATTTCTTCGAGTCCGTTTTCGGCGGCGGGCCCGCCGGTCCGTCCCGCCGGGAGAGGAGCCGGGGGGAGGACCTCATCTACACGATGAAAATCGGCTTCGAGGACGCCGTCCGCGGGGTCCAGACGAGAATCCGGCTCAACCGCCTTGTCGCCTGCGCCTCCTGCTCCGGAGGAGGGACGGCGGGCGGGACCGAACAGGCTTGTTCGGACTGCAACGGAACGGGGAGGGCTTTCGTCCAACGCGGATTCATGAAATTCTCCTCGGCCTGCCCGTCCTGCGGCGGGGCCGGGCGAAGCTGGGGCCGGGCCTGTCCGGATTGCCGGGGCCAAGGGCTCGTCGACAAGACCGAGGTCGTCAACGTCAGGATCCCGGCCGGCGTCGACACGGGCTCCAAGGTCCGGGTCCCGGCCAAGGGCCATTCCGGGCCGAACGGAGGCCCGCCCGGGGATCTCTACATCACGATCGAAGTCGCCGCCCATCCCGTTTTCCGGCGGGAGGGGACGAGCCTTCACGTTAAAGTCCCGATCACCGTCCCCGAGGCGACCCTCGGAGCGAAGATCGAGGTCCCGACCATGGACGGCCCGTCGACGATCCGCATCCCCCCCGGGACGCGCTCGGGACAGCGGTTCCGCCTCAGGGAGAAAGGCGTTTCCCTGGCCGGGGGAAAGGCGCGCGGAGACGCCTTCGTCGAAGTCTCGATCGTTCCCCCGCCGTTCGCCGACGAGCGCGTCCGAGCCTTGATGAAGGATCTCGAAAAACTGTACGGCGGGAACCCGCGGTCGGCCCCGGATTCCGGAGGGCAGTGACATGAGGCGGAAAAAATCGGCCGGCCGGAAAGAATCCGGGCCGTCCTTCTATCACATCAGCAGCGTCTCCCGCCGCTACGACATCCACCCTCAGACCCTGCGCCTTTACGAGCGCGAGGGTCTGCTCAAACCCTCGCGGAGCGAGGGCAACACGCGCCTGTATTCGGAGGAGGACCTCAAGCGGCTCGAGGTCATCTTGAACCTCATCCGCGATCTCGGGGTCAACCTGGCCGGGGTCGAAGTCATTCTCCATATGCGGGAGAGGATTGCCCGGATGGAATCCCAGGTCGGCGAATTCATCGACTATGTCCGCCGGGCTTACGTCACGGGCCGGGACGAGGAGTTCGAATCCCGGCGGAACAGCCTCGTGCCCACGGCCCCGGCGAAGATCGTCAAGGTCGACGGAAGCCGATAGCGGGCCTCCCATGGATTACCGCGATTATCCCGACGCCAAGAATCTCCGGACATATCTCGAGCGGATCGGCCGATACCCCGTCGTTTCCGAGGAGGAGGAGAAAGCCCTCGGCGAGCGCATCCAGAAGGGCGACCGGGAGGCCATCCAAAGGCTCGTCGAGGCGAATCTCCGGTTCGTCGTTTCCTACGCCAAGAAGTATCAGGGGATGGGGCTCTCGCTCCAGGACCTGATCAACGAGGGCAACCTCGGCCTTCTCGAGGCGGCCCGGCGCTTCGACCCCGGCCGGAACGTCAAGTTCATCTCCTATGCCGTCTGGTGGATCCGCCAGGCCGTCATCCACGCCCTGACCCGGTCCTCGAGAATCACCCACATCCCCCAGAAGCTGTCGGACCAATTCCTCCTCATGAAGAGGAAAACCGTCCAGCTCAAGGCCGGACTGGGCCGGGACCCGAGCCGGGAGGAGGTCGCCGGGGCCATGGGCCTTTCGGTCGAGGACATCGAGGACCTGGAGATGCTCCAGGAGAGGGAAGTGTCTCTGAGCGACCGCTACGACGACGACGACCTCGGGATGGAGGAGAAAATCTCGGACCCCATCTCGCCCTCGGTCGAATACCAGATCATCAAGGCCTCGATCCAGCAGCAGGTCCGGGAGATCCTGGGCGAATTGGATGACAAGGAAGCCCGTGTGTTAAAATTGCGCTTCGGGCTGGACGACGACCAGCCGCGGACCCTGCAGGAGATCGGGGACGATCTTCGCTTGACCCGCGAGCGGATCCGCCAGATCGAGCAGAAGGCCATGCGCAAGCTCTCCCAATCCCATGCCCTCCAGCAGCTCCGCGGATACCTGAACTGAGGCTTGACGATGAAAGACCCGGATCGCATCGCCTGTCCGGAATGCGCGGATACGGGCTGGGTGGTCGTCCCGACGGGGGGCGGTCGGACGGCCCGGCGCTGCGGCTGTTACGCCGCCCGGGAAGCCGCCGTCCTCCTCGAGCGGGTGCGGATCCCCCGCCGCTACCGGAACTGCACCCTGGACAATTTCGAAGTCCATAACGACAGCCACAGGGACGCCCTGAAGATCGCCCGGCAGTTCGTCAAGAACTATCCCGTCCAGGACGTGGGCCTTCTCTTCCTGGGGCCTTGCGGCGTCGGGAAAACCCATCTTGCGGCGGCCATCCTCCGCGAACTCGCGGCCGCGAAGAACGCCGTCTGTCTCTTCACGGACTTCCGCGACCTCATCCGCGACATCCAGAACACCTTCACCCCTGATTCGGCCGTCTCCGAGTCCGACATCCTGGCTCCCGTGTTCGAGAGCCGGGTTCTCGTCCTCGACGAGCTGGGGGCCAAGCGCCCCTCGCCCTGGGTCGAGGAGACCGTCTTCTACATCATCAACCACCGTTACAACCAGCGGAAGCTGACGATTTTCACCTCGAACTATCTCGACACGGCCGAGGAAGAGGACGCCCGGCAGCCGATGTTCAAAAAAAGCGGTTTCGCCCCCAAGGACGACTCTCTCGTCGACCGGATCGGCGTCCGCCTCCGGTCGCGAATCTACGAGATGTGCAAGGTCGTCGAGATGACCGGGCCCGATTACCGCAAAATCGCCAAGCAGGCCAGCTACCGCTTTTAAAGCGGGGACATGAGGCTCGTCGCGTCCCCCGTCTTCCCCTCCCTCCTTCAGGCTTTGAGGGATTTCTCCATCTTATCGTAATGGTTCCGCATCTCGTAGGGGATTTGGCGGCCGAACCGGTCGAAAAATTTCCGAATGTCCTTGAGTTCGCCCTTCCATTCCGCCGGCCGGACCTCGAACAGCTTCTCGATCTTCGAGCAGGGAATGCCCAGGCCGTCGAGGTTGAGGTCCTCGACGTGGGGGACGAGGCCGATGGGCGTCTCCCGGGCCCCGACCCGTCCGTGGACGCGGTCGAGGATCCACTTCAGGACGCGCATGTTGTCGCCGAATCCGGGCCAGACGAATGTCCCGTTCTCGTCGACCCGGAACCAGTTGACCGCGAAAATCTTCGGCGGCGTCCGCATGAGGGCGCCCTGGTTCATCCAGTGGCGGAAGTAGTCGCCCATGTTATAGCCGCAGAAGGGGAGCATGGCGAAGGGGTCTCTCCGCAGGGCTCCTACGGCCCCGGCCGCAGCGGCGGTCGTCTCCGAGCCCGTCCGGGCCCCGATGAAGACGCCGTGGGTCCAGTCGAAAGCCTCGACGACGAGGGGCATGAGGTGGGAGCGGCGGCCGCCGATGAGGATGGCCGAGACCGGCACGCCTTTAGGATTGTCGACCTCGGGGGAGATTGTCGGGCAGTTGTAGAGGGAGACGGTGAACCGGCTGTTGGGGTGGGCGGCCTTCGTCTTGGAGGCCGGGTCCCAGGGCCGCCCCTGCCAATCGGCCAAGCGGGGCGGGGGAGGGCCGAGCCCTTCCCACCAGGGCTCGTTCCGGTCGAGGTCGAGGGCGACGTTGGTGTAGAGCGTCGGGTAGAAATTCGAAGCCTTGAGCGTCCGGACCATATTGGGATTCGTCGACATTCCCGTGCCGGGGGCGACGCCGAAGAAGCCCGCCTCGGGGTTGATCGCGTAGAGCCGGCCGTCGAGGCCCGTCCCCATCCAGGCGATGTCGTCGCCGACGGTCGTGACCTTGTACTCGGGGAGGGCCGACTCCAGCATCGCCAAGTTGGTCTTGCCGCAGGCGGAGGGCATGGCCGCGGTAATGTAGGTCGTGTGCCCCTTGATGTCCTCGATCCCCATGATGACCATGTGCTCGGCCAGCCAGCCCTGGCGGAGGCCGAGATAAGAGGCGATGCGGAGGGAAAAGCACTTCTTGCCGAGGAGGGCGTTCCCGCCGTAGCCCGAGCCGATGCTCCAGACCAGGCCTTCCCGGGGGAAGTGCATGATGTAGCGGCGGTTGGGGTCGAAATCGCCGACCGAATGGATGCCTTTGACGAAGTTGTCTCCCGATCCGATTTTCTTGAGGACATGGGACCCCAGCCGGGTCATGATCCTCATGCTGACGGCGACGTAGGAGACGTCGGTGACCTGGACGCAGGCCTTGGCGTAGGGAGAATCAAGCGGACCCATGACGTAAGGCAGGACGTACATCGTCCGCCCGCGCATGGCCCCTTTCGACAGCTTGGTCATCAGGGCCTTGGCCTTCGGGATCGGCATCCAGTTGTTGTTCGGGCCGGCCTGGTCCTGCTCGGGATGGCAGACGAAGGTCAACTGTTCCGTCCGGGCGACGTCCGTCGGGTGGCTGCGGTGGAGGTAGGCCTTGGGCCAGTTCCGCTGATTGAGCTCATAGAAGACGTTGTGATGGGCGATTTTCTCCTCGAGCATCCCGGCTTCGATCAGGCGGTGGGCTTCCGCTTCGGAGCCGTCGCACCAATAGACCCGTTTAGGCTCGAAGAGGCGGGCCAGCTCCTCGACCCAGCGCTCGACACCCGTGGCCATGGAACTCCTTTCTTAAGATGTCAAGAAATAACACAGCCCCTTTGATTTTGTCAAAATAAATACGGGGACACATACCTGATCTGTCCTCAAAAGTGGACAGATAAGGTATGTGTCCCCGTATTTCTTTGTCCCCGGCCCCGTTCTAATCGGAGAGGGCGAAGTCGACGGCGGCCTGGGCGTGGAGGGCCGTCGTGTCGAGGAGGGGGAGGGGGGTGTCGGGCTGCTTGACGAGGAGGGGAATCTCGGTGCAGCCGAGGATGATCCCTTCAGCGCCCCGGCCGGCCAGCTTGTCCATGATCTCCAGATAGGCTTTCCGGCTCTCGTCCTTTATGACGCCGTGGGCCAATTCATGATAGATGATGCCGTGGACGGTCCGCCTCTCGTCAGGTTCCGGGATGAGGACGACGAGTCCGTGCTTTTTCTCGAGGCGTTTTCGGTAAAAATCCATCTCCATCGTGTAGCGCGTCCCGAGGAGGCCGACGGTCTTCAATCCTTGCCGGCGGATTTCGGCCGCCGTCGCGTCGGCGATGTGGAGAAGGGGAGTCTTGACGGCGGCGACGACCGCCTCAGCCGTCCGATGCATCGTGTTGGCGCAGATGATCACGCATTCCGCCCCGGCGGCCTCGATCCGACGGGCGGCGTCGACCATCAAGGCCGTCATCCGCTCCCAATTGTCGGTCTCCTGGAACGCCTCGATTTCGGCGAACTCCATGGACCAGAGAACGAGCCGGGCCGAGGCGTTCCCGCCCAGCCGCTTTTGAACGCCTTCATTGATGAATCGATAGTAATCCGCGGTCGAATGCCAGGTCATTCCTCCGATCAGGCCGATCGTCTTCATATGAAGCCTCCTCCGCGCTTATGGGAAGGGCTCAAGATATCATATCCCCGCTTTATCTTGAAATCCCGCGGGGTTCGTGCTAGATTATCGCCGACTGCTCCCCGGTAGCTCAATTGGCAGAGCGGTTGGCTGTAACATGAGTTGCAGCGTCCGGGAGAGATCCCGGATGGAAAATCGGGTGAATTCAGGGGAGCCCTCCCTCCGCGGTCCGCGGAGAAGGGTCATCCTGAGCCAAGCCGGGCCGGTTCCGAGGAGCCGGCCGGGAAGGTGCAGAGACTAGAGCTTCGGCTCGTACTCCGGGCGAAACTTTCGTCCCGGGGGAAGCGCCCGACGCCCTCGCCCGCGGCGACGCGGGACGGGCGAAGAGATAGTCCGAGCCCGGAAGAAATTCCGGGGCGCTTGTAACCAATAGGTTGCAGGT